>Ga0073934_10004557_pt1 | contig 22814 bp, 24 predicted proteins | sample LarsenN4metaG_FD_76834 | JGI IMG/M metagenome (GOLD analysis project Ga0073934, IMG submission 76834) | Hot spring sediment bacterial and archeal communities from British Columbia, Canada, to study Microbial Dark Matter (Phase II) - Larsen... ...
GATCCGAAGCAAGTTCAAAGACCGGCTGTTCGGGTAAGAGCCGCGTAAAGTGGCTAAAGTGCGCGAAGTTGTCCGCGCAAATGATGCCGGGAAGTACCGTGCCCGTGTAGTACTTCTCTTTTCGGTTGAGCGGCAAGAGCTGAGCCATCAACGAGTCTAGAGCCATCAAATCAAACTCCCCACCTTCGGCTTCCCCTCGCCCGCCGAGCGGAAGTGCCGCTCCTGGCCGTTCGCGCTCGCCGTCGCGACCGTCGCCGCGCTGCCGCGCGTCATTGCGACGCGCCCCGTGCGCACCAGCTCCTTCACGCCGAACGGCTGCAGCATCGCGAGCAGCGCGTCGATCTTCTCCTCGTCGCCGGTCACCTCGATCACGAGCGCATCCACGGCGACGTCGATGATATTCGCCCGGAACATGTTCACGATCTCGATGATCGCGCTCCGGTTCTCCTTCAACGCCGACACCTTGATCAGCGCCAACTCCCGCGCGACCGTCCGTGACTCGGTGACGTCGGTAATCTTCACCACCTCGATCACCTTGTAGAGCTGCTTCGTCACCTGCTCGACGTCGTGAGCCGCGCCGTCGACGGTGAACGTCATGCGCGACAGCCCCGGCGTCTCGCTGTGGCCGACCGTCAGGCTCTCAATGTTGAAGCCGCGCTGCCGCCACTTGCTGGCGATCTTGTTGAGCACGCCCGGCCGGTTCTCGACGAGCGCCACGATCGTGTGCAGTCTGCCGCTCATCGCCGGCCTCCCGTCGCCGCGCCGGCGCGCTCCCGCGTCTCGACCGGCGGCTGGTCGATCGTGTCCGAGAGGCTGACGCCCGGCGGCATCATCGGGAAGCAGTCCTCCGCCTCTTCCACCTGGAAGTCAATCACGACGGCGCCCGGATGCCGCAGCGCCGCCTCGATCGACGGCTCCACCATCGCCTTCTCCGTCACCCGGATGCCAGTGATCCCCATCGCCTCCGCGATTTTCACGAAGTCGGGCTGGAACATGCGGACCGCGCTCTTGTTGCCGCCGTAGAACTGGTCCTGCCACTGCCGCACCATGCCGAGGTAGTGGTTGTTGATGATCGCGAACTTGATCGGCAGCTCGTACTCGGTACAGAGCGCCAGGTCCTGCATCGTCATCTGGAAGCCGCCATCGCCGCAGAACGACCAGACGGTGGCGTTCGGCCGCGCGATCTGCACGCCGATCGCCGCCGGCACCTCGAAGCCCATCGTGCCGAGCCCGCCCGACGTTACGAACGAATACGGGTGATCGCTCCAGAAGTGCTGCGCCGCCCACATCTGATGCTGGCCGACGCCCGTCGCGTAGTAGGCGTCCGGCCCCGACAGCTCGTAGATCTTCTTGATGACGTACTGCGGCACGATCTTCTCGCTCTCCGGGATCGCGATGGACGGGTGCTTCTCGCGCATCTCGCGAAACCATGCTCGCCAGGCGTCGTGCCGCGCTGGCTGCACGTGCGGCAAGAGCTGCCGCAGCACCGTCTTCACGTCGCCAACGATCGGCACCATCGTCTTCACGTTCTTGCCGATCTCCGCCGGGTCGATGTCGATGTGGATGATCTTGGCGTTCGGCGCGAAGTCCTTGAGCGCGCCCGTGACGCGGTCGTCGAACCGCATGCCGATGCCGATGAGCAGGTCCGCTTCCTGGATGCCGATGTTGTTCCAGTACATGCCGTGCATGCCCGGCATGCCCAAGTACAGCTCGTGCGAGCCTGGGAAGCCGCCCAGCCCGAGCAGCGTGGTGATCACCGGGATCTGCGCCTTCTCCGCCAGCTCCTTCAGCTCCTCCGCCGCGCGCGAGATGACGACGCCGTGCCCGGCGAGGATCAGCGGCTTCTCGCTCTCGGCGATGAGCTGCGCTGCCTTCTTCACCTGTTGCGGGTGGCCCTTCGTCGTCGGCTGGTAGCCCGGCAGGCTCACCTTCTCCGGGTAGTGGAACTCGGCCAGCTGCTGCTGCACGTCGCGCGGGATATCGACGAGCACCGGGCCCGGCCGGCCCGTCGTCGCGATGTGGAACGCCTCGGCGATCGTCGGCGCGATGTCTTCGACGTCGAGCACGAGCCAGTTCTGCTTCGTGATCGGGATCGTGATCCCTGTGATGTCGGCCTCCTGGAAGCCGTCGCGCCCGAGCAGCCACGACACCACCTGGCCGGTGATGCACACGAGCGGCACCGAGTCCATCCAGGCGTTGGCGATGCCCGTCACGAGGTTCGTCGCGCCGGGGCCGGATGTCGCCCAGCAGACGCCCGCCTTCCCCGTGATGCGGGCGTAGGCGTCCGCGGCGTGCGCCGCCGTCTGCTCATGCCGCACGAGGATGTGCTTGATGTCCGGGTATTTGTGGAGCGCGTCGTACATCGGCAGGTTTGCCCCGCCGGGGTAGCCGAAGATCACCTCGACGCCCTCCTTGCGGAGGCACTCCATGATGATCTCGGCGCCCTTGATCTTGGTCATCGTTCCCCTCCCATAAGGCCCGCGCCAGAGCGCCGGGCCGGTGGTCGTCGCTGGTGTCCGCCCCTGCATCCCGATGTCGCTTCGCCGGGACAGGGGCGTTAGCGCAAGAGGCCGCGCAGGACAAGCGGAAGCCGCTCGCCGGCGGCGACGAGAGGGCGAACTACGACGCGGCCGCGGCGGTCCCCCGCTCGGCGGGACGCCGTGGCCGGTGTGGCCTCCAGACGACGGACGGAACGCTCCGTCATGCTTCCTTCCCGGCGGCTGCGTGGCCTACGAAAAACGCCCGCCCCACAAAGGGACGAGCGTGTAGCCCGCGGTGCCACCCTTCTTGCCCGCCTGTGGCGGGCCGGCTTCGGGCGATGTAACGGTCGCTCCCCGGCCGGGGCTTCCACCCCGGCGGCTCCACGCCGAGTTCAGTCTCGCACCTGCCGCCGGGCTTCCACCGTCCCCGGCTCGCTTTGGCCGTCCGCGAGTCCTACTGCTGCGCTTCCACGCCTGTACGCCGACTACTATATCGATGCTTCTGTCATGCTGTCAACGCGCCCATTGGAGGCGTCAATCGGCTGGACCCGCCGACTGCCACCGCGCGGCGACGTTTGAGGCGCCCAGCCACGGCCGATATACTCAAGAAGCGCAGTAGAAATTCACGCGAATCGTAACGCGCCCATCGGGCGCCGGAGGGAGACCGGCATGGTCCAGGAAGTCGAATCCATCGTCACAATCACCGACAAGGCCGCCGAGAAGGCCACGGCGCTCCTCAAGGAGCGCGGCGTCGAGGATGGCGCGCTGCGCGTCTTTGTCGTCGGCGGCGGCTGCTCCGGTTACCAGTACGGCATGGCGATTGCCCGCGGCCGGGAGGAGGGCGACATCGTCATCGAACACGGCGGCGTGACGGTCCTCGTCGACCCCGAGAGCGCGCCGCTCATGCGCGGCGCCGAGATCGACTACGTCGACGACCTGATGAAGTCCGGCTTCACGATCTTCAACCCGAACGCCGTCAAGAGTTGCGCCTGCGGCTCCAGCTTCCAGACCGCCGATGGCGGCGGCCAGGCCAAGAGCTGCTGCTAGTCCGCGGCACGCCGATCAGCGCACAAGAGGCCTCGCATCACGCGAGGCCTCTTCCCTTCGGCGCCACCTGCTGCCTCGCACGCGCCCTCGCTACCCTGCGGGCGTGGCCGTCACCGCCGTCCTCCTGATCTCCTGCGCCGACCAGAAGGGCCTCGTTGCCGCCGTCTCTGACTTCCTCTACCGGCACGGCGGCAACATCGTCCACGCCGACCAGCACACCGACCGCGAGGAGGGCGTCTTCCTGCAGCGCGTCGAGTGGGAGCTCGACGGCTTCGCCCTCGCCCGCGAGGACATCGCCGACGCCTTCCGCCCGGTCGCCGAGCGCTTCGGCATGACGTGGTCGCTGCATTTCTCCGACGAGACACCCCGTGTCGCCATCCTCGTCTCGAAGATGCACCACTGCCTGTACGACCTGCTGGCCCGCTGGCGGCTCGGCGAGCTGCGCTGCGAGGTGCCGGTGATCATCAGCAACCACCCCGATGCCGCACCGATCGCGGCCGAGTTCGGCGTCGCGTTTGCCCACCTGCCAGTGACGCCGGAGACCCGCGACGAGCAGGAGGCGGCGATCATCGACCTGCTCGTGGCGCACCGCATCGAGGTGGTGGTCCTCGCGCGCTACATGCAGGTGCTGAGCGACGGCTTCGTCCGCCGCTATCCCGAGCGCATCATCAACATCCACCACTCGTTCCTGCCGGCGTTCGCCGGCGCCCGCCCATACCATCAGGCGCACGAGCGCGGCGTGAAAATCATCGGCGCCACCGCGCACTACGCCACGCCGGAGCTCGACCAGGGGCCGATCATCGACCAGGACGTCGCACGCGTGAGCCACCGCGACAGCGTCGCCGACCTCATCCGCAAGGGGCGCGACCTCGAGAAGGTCGTCCTCGCGCGCGCCGTCGACCTGCATTTGCGAAGGCGGATCGTTGTCTACGGCAACAAGACCGTCGTCTTCGACTGACCGCGCTTGACCGCGACGCCGCCGCCCGCTGAACTGCGATCGGCGCTCAAGGAGGTTCCGATGCCGCTCACCGTCACCAAGCTCGGCCCGCTCGGCCCGTACGCCAACAACGCCTACATCATCACCGACCCGGCCACCCGCCAGGCGATCGTCGTCGACGCGCCGATCGGTAGCGACGCCGTCATCCATGCCGCGCGCGACGTCGACGTGCAGATGGTCGCCATCACGCACCGCCACGGCGACCATTGGGCGGAGGTCGACCGCGTCCGCGAGGTCCTCCGCGCACCCGTCTGGTGCCACGAGGCCGACCGCGAACCGTACAAGGCGAAGGTGTTCGACACGCTCGCCGACGGCGCCGAGATCTCGCTCGGAGAGGAGCGCGTGCGCGTCATCCACACGCCCGGACACACGCCGGGCAGCATCTGCCTCTACCTGGAGACGGCCGATGGCCCCGCACTGATCTCTGGCGACACGCTCTTTCCCGGCGGCCCCGGCCGCTCCGACAGCCCGCAGGCGTTGCAGCAGATGATCGCCTCGATCACCTCGCGCCTCTACACATTGCCGGACGACACGCACGTCTATCCCGGTCACGGCGAAGACACGACGATCGCCGCTTCGAAGCGCGAATACGCCGTCTTCGCCACGAAGCAGCACGCGGCCGACCTCTGCGGCGACGTCACCTGGGAGGGCTCGTGAGCGACGGCCGCGGGGCGGCGGATGCCCCAGCATCGCGGACCATCACGCTGCACCTCGTCCGCCACGGCCAGACCGCCTGGAACGCGGAGCGCCGCTTCCAGACGCCCGATGTGCCGCTCAGCGACCTTGGCCGCGAGCAGGCGCGCGCCATCGCCGAGACACTCGCCCAGACGACGCGCCCCGGTGCGCTCCTCGCGAGCGACTACGCACGCGCCTGGGAGACGGCGCAGATCATCGGCGGCCGGCTGCAACTGGCGCCGGCGCCCGAACCGCTGCTGCGCGAGCGCAACTTTGGCATCGCCCGCGGGCGGCTCTACGCCGAAATCGGGGAGGAGACCCTCGCCCTCTGGCGACACCCGCACACCCGCATCGAGGGCGGCGAGAGCTGGGCCGACGTCTTCGAGCGCGCCCGCGCGCTGATGGAGCGGCTGCGTGCGACGCCGCCGGCGGACGAGCTCGTGCTCGTCTCGCACGGCGGCACGATCAGCATCATGCTCGCGCTGCTCGAAGGGCGCGGCGTCGATGACTTCGCGGTCGCGCCGCTCGACAACTGCGCGTTGCGCACCATCGGGCTGGCGATCGCCACGCCGCGCTAGCCGACACGCGCGAGGACGTACAGCGTCGCGTTGAACTGCCCGAAGTGGTCGACGCGCTTCGCCACCTCGTAGCGGCCGATGAGCGAGGGAAACAGCTTGAACGGCCACGCCGCGTCCGCGGGCACATGCCGGTCTTCTTCGCGGAAGGCAGCAATCACGCTCAGGTCGTAGTCGTCAAGCGCCACGACGCGCGTCCGCGGGTCGAGCATCTCGCGTTCCAGCATGCGCACGTTCACGACGCCACTCTCGCGTGCCCGCTGTTCGCCAAAGCGCCCCCACAGCGAGAACTGCCCCATGACGAGCGGCGCCGGCAGCGGCCTGCCGGATGCCACGGCCAGCGTCGGGTTCAGCGCGACGATCTGGCCATCACCCGCGAGCGACGCGATGGTCGCGCCGGCAGCGCGCGTCTGGCTGAGGTCGTCGCGGTCCAGCGAATCGGCGAGTGCCGGTACCTGGAACACGAGGTGGACCGCGAAGATCAGCGCGAACGCCGCCGGCAGGTGCCGCATCGTCGCGTCCAGCAGGCCGGCGCGGGCGCGCACGACGACTTCGGCGGCCACAATCGAGAGGAGCGCGAATGGCGGCACGAAGTAGCGCGCCTCCTGGTGGTCGAACCCAGCGAACGGCAGCCAGAGCAGCACCGCGTAGGCGACGAGCAGCACGTGGTTCGTCGCGGCGTCGCCCTCGAACCCCGGACGCCCCGGGCGCCAGCCCTCGCGCCATCGGTGCAGCAACGACGATGCGTAGAACAGCAACGGCACGAGCACGACAAAGAAGACGACGGCTGGCAGCCGCAGGAAGAGCGTGCGCTGTGTCAGAGTTTCCACCAGGTCGGGCCGCCGCTCGAGGAACTGGTCGTTGCGCAACGCCTGCGCCGTCCAGACGTCGAACCACGCGTGCCCGGGCGAGAGCGCCACCGGCAGCGCGATCACGGCCGCGAGCGCCAGCAGCAGCGTCAGCCCGGCGGCCACATCCCTGCGCGACGGGCGGGCGCGCCACCAGCAGTAGGCAAGCGCCGCGAGGAACGCGGGCGCGAACGTCAGTCGCGCCGCCGTCGCGAGCAGCAACACCGCGGGCGGGCCAGCGAACCCGGCGACGCCTCGCGGCCAGCGCAGCGCCAGGGCCGCCGCCAGCATCGTCAGCGGCAGGACGACCGCTTCGGCGCGCGCCGTCGTCGACGCCAGTATGAACTCGACGCTCGACAGCACCAGCGCGCCGGCGACCGCGCCCGCGAGCGCCCCGCCGAGCCGGCTCGCGATGTACAGCACCAGCACGACGGTGCACACCCCGAGCGCCGACGCGGCCGCGCGCCCGAACTCGATGGAGTGCGCACCGGCGAGCACCTGCACGCCTCCGAACACATATGGCACGAGCGGCATCTGAAAGTACGGGAAGTCGCGGTACGGCACGTGCCCGTCGAACGCCAGCCGGCCCGAGAGCGTGTACCAGCCCTCGTCGCGGTTCAAGTACGCGAACGGGACGAAGAGCGCCGCCTCGATGGCGAAGATCGCCAGGATCGCCGCAGGCAGCCAGATGGCCGCAGCGATGCGGATGAACCGCGCGGGGGCGGCGGCGCGTGTACCGAGCGCCGACTCAACGATCGCCACAGAGACCACCTTCCGGGTCGCCTCATTCTGCAGCGTTTTCGTGTTTCGCGCATTGCGCGCGTCGAACACCGCCTAACACGGACATAACACGGGCCGGTGTGCCGCGAGCACACAACAGATATTGCGCGAGTATTGCGCGAGCGGGCGCTTTCGAAACGCGCCGGGGCGAAGGCCGGCGGGGTCGGGCGCTACGGCTACTTGAACGCGTCGACCTGCTTCTCGAAGATCTCCGGCAGGATCTTCACGATCGGAGGCGAGAGGTCGAGCATCACGCCCGCGAAGGCCGAGTCGTCGATCCGCTTATCGAGGTCGTACCGCGGATACGTCACGAACAGGACGAGCAGCGCCTCGACGATGACGAATGCCTTTGCCGCGCCGAACGCTGCGCCAAGCAGCTGGTCCAGGATGCCAAGCTGCACGATCGTGATCACCGGATGCACGACCACCGCCAGCAACTGCCCAGTGAGTGTGATGCCACCGGCGATGATCAGGAACCCGACCACGTTCGCGGTCCGCTCGTTGTCGATGCTCGTAAGCAGCGCGTCCGCAAGGTCGTTGTAAAACAAGCCGGCCAGCACGACGCCGAGGATCGTGGAGGCGATGCCGATCACCTCCCGTACCAGACCGGCCGAGAAGCCGGTCACGATGAAGTACAGGAAGACGATCACGATGGCGGCGTCAATCCAGTTCATCGGCCCCCCGGCGACGCACGGCGCGCGAGGCGCCCCCAGCCCACGTGGCGGCGGCCCCCTGTCTTCGTTGTCGGCATCTGCATCCCGCCTCTGTGCCGGGCCGGCCAGATGACTTGACACAAATGATCGGTGTCCCGATCAGTTTCGCGACGATTCTATCAGAATCGGTGCGCCGCGTGCGCCGCGTGCGCCCGAGCCAGCGGCGCCGGGCGCCACGGCCGCCCGCATGACGCGTCAGGGGACTACCAGTGCACCCACACGGGCATGCCGATCTCGGCGAACGCGTACACCGCTTCCGCATCCCCGGTACGGATGCAGCCGTTGCTCACGCGGCCCGTCGCCGGGTCGACGACGTTGCCGGCCTCGTCCTTCAGAAACGAGTGGAAGCCGTTCTGACGGTCGACGTCGAACCCCACCCAGTGGCTGATCCAGGTGTTGTACGGCGGGTCATACGCCAGGTCTTCGACCTTGTTGTAGACGTGAAAGAGCCCGGTCTGCGTTGAGGCGAACACGCCCGTGTCCACCTCGACGCCGACCGCGACCGGTGCGATCTCACGCATGACGGACCCGCCGTCCATCAGCCGCACGCGGAACGCCCGCACATCGACGTCGATCCAGCGCCCCTCCAAGGGCGGACCGCTGCCATCGGCGGCGTACGGCGTCGGCGTCGCCTCGGCGGTCGCGGGGAAGGGCGCAGCGCCGTCGTCCGCTGCATCACCGCCGTCGGCCTCGCCGCCATCCGAGGCGGACGCCGCATGAAACTCAGGCGTTGGGGCGGGCGCTGCTCCGGCCTCCCCGGCGGCGGCCGGCGCCGCCGGCTTGCCGCCGATGCGCACGGACGGCCTGATCGTGGTTGGCGTTATCGGTTCCACCGTGACGCCTATAGACGGCCGGTCGCGGTCGCTGCACATCGCTGCCGACGCGAGCAGCGCGGCGAGCAGCGACAAGGCGACGAGCGCCAGGGCGGCGGGGCGGACTGGCATGCCCCATGATCGCCCGAAGACGCCACGTCCGGCCACCCTAGTGTGGGCCGCGCGCCGTCAGCTCCGGCGAAGCCAGCAGTACTTCGGCCTCCGCTTCCGGCAACATGGCGGCAAGGCGAGCCGCACGGCGCTCCCACGCTGACGTGACGATGCCCGTCTGCGGCGCGAACAGCCAGGAGGCCAGGAACAGTGCCGTTATGACGAGCACAATGACGCCCCCCGCCGACGTCTCGCGGTGATACCCGGCGTACAGCCCCACAGCGCTCGCCGCGAGGGCGACAGCCACCGCGAGCGCCATCATCGGCTTCAGCCGGTCCGTGTACAGGCGCGCCGTCGCCGCCGGCGTGATCAGCAGCGCGATCACGAGGATGTTGCCGACCGCCTTGAACGACACCACGACCGTCAGCGCGGTGACCGCGAGCAGTGCGATGTCGATGGCGAGCACGGGCAGGCCCATCGCCCGCGCGCCCGTCGGGTCGAATGCCGCCGCGACCAGCGGCCGCAGTAGCGCGACCACGGCGACCAACACAGCCGCCGCGACGGCCATTGTGAGCATGACGTCGCCCGCCGTTGCGCCGAGTGGATCGCCGAACAGGATGCCCTCCAGTTCTTCCGCATCGATCGACCGGCCGCTCAGCACGACCACGCCGAGCGCAAACGCGGCCGTAAAGATGACGCCGATCGCCGTGTTGTCGCGCACACGGGTGTTCGCCGTCAGCGCGCCCATCAGCGTCGCCGTCACCACCGCCGCCAGCAGCGCCCCGAGCAACAGGCTGCCGCCAGCGATGAACGCGATCACGACGCCCGGGAAGATCGCGTGTGCCAGCGCGTCCCCCAGGAACCCGAGCCCACGCACAACGATCAGCGTGCCAACGACGCCAGCGATCAGCGCGACGCCGGTCACATCGATCAGGGCGCGCACGAAGGCGCCATCCGAGAGCGGGTCAGTGAGCGTGTGCACCGTGATGCTCCTCGGTATCGGCGGCATGGTGCCCGAGACGCGCCGCCTCGGCGCTATCGCCGCGACGACGCAAGACGATCATCGATTCGCCATGCACATCACCGTGCGTCGCCTGCACAATGACCTTCCCTCGCCGTCGCCAGTCGTCGAACAGTTCGAGAATGCGGTCGTGGGTGGCGGCGTCGATCCCGCTCATCGGCTCGTCGAGCAGGACGACATCCGGCTCCTGCGCCACCGCCCGCGCGATGAAGGTGCGCCGCTGCTGACCGCCGGACAGCTCACTCACGTGTCGGCGCGCGAGGTCGGCGATCCCCAGCTCTTCGAGCGCAGCGTCCACCGCCGCTTCGTCCTCTGGGCGCGCGGGCCGAAACCACCCCAGGCGTGGATAGCGTCCCATCATTACGACATCGCGCACGGATACGGGGAACGACCAGTCGACCTCTTCCCGCTGTGGCACGTACGCGACGTGCGAACGCATCTCGTCGATCGGCCTCCCGAACAGCTCGATCGTGCCGTCAACGAGCGGCAGCAGCCCCGCGATCGCCTTGAGAAGGGTGCTCTTGCCGGTGCCGTTGGCGCCAACGATGCTCACGAGCTTGCCGCGCGGGATGTCGGCGCTCACGCCGCGCAAAATGATCCGCCGGCCGTATCCGACCGTCAGCGACCGCAGCACCAGGCACGACCGGTGCGGGCCCTGCGGCGCGCGGTCAGGCGCCGGAGCGGGTTGTGTGCGCACCCTCGCCGCCTTTCTGTGCCAGCAGCCGGCACGTCGCGCAGCGGCCGTAGACCTCGAGCCAGTGCCGCTCGATCTCGTAGCCGGTCGCCGCGGCGAGATCGCGTGTCAGCGCCTGCACGTCGCAGCGGCTGAAGTCCTCGACGCGCCCGCAGCGCACGCACACGAGGTGGTGGTGGTGTCCGCGTGTGCTGACGCGATAGTGCAGCGCGCCGTCATCGACCATGACGCGACACACGATGTTCAGATCGAGGAGGAGCTTCATCGTGCGAAACACCGTCGCCCGGCCCACGCGCGGTGTGGCGTGGACGACGTCGTCGACGCTGAAATGCTGCGGCTGCGCGAGCACGGCCTCGAGCACCCGACGGCGCGAGCCGGTCACGCGGTGGCCCCGCAGCTCCATGCGTTCGATGACGAGCTCAAGGTCGGACACGACGCCTCCGCGCTGATACCGAGTCTCAATCGTATATGAGACGAAGTCTCAGCGCAACCGCGGCGGCACGGACGTGAAGGCGGTGTGGGGCGCAGCAGCCTCCTAGCGCAGTGAGCGCCGCGAACGCACGGCTGCCACGAGGGCGAGCGTTGCCAGGCCCGCCGAGAGCGCCGCGGCAGCCGACAGCGGGGCGGCGGCGCGGCCGCCACCCGACGCCGCCCCGTCGCCCGCGCCCGGCAGGGTGCGCGCACCGCCCGTCGCCGCCCGGGGCGTGGGGCTCAGCGCGCCGGGGGTCGCTGTCACCGCGGCTGGCGGCGTTGCCGTCGCCGTGCCAGCGGCCGCGGCCGTCGCCGTGGCCGTCGCGCTCGCACCCGCGGTGCTCGTCGCCGATGGCGCGGCGGTCGAGGTCGCAACGGTGGTGTTCGTCGCCGCCGGCGTATCCGTGGCGGCAGCCTGCACGATGACCGTCCCGGACATCGCCGTGCCATGCACGCGACACACGTAGGTGAAGGTACCTGCCTGGTTGAAGGTGTAGCTGCCTGAGCCCGTCGTCTGAAAGCTGTCCGACGGGATATCGAACAACCCATCGTCGGACGTCACCGAGTGCGGGTTCGAGCCTGCCCATGTCCAGACAACGGTATCGCCGACCGCGACCGTTGTCGTGCTCGTGCCGGAGACCGCATCCACGTAGACGTTGTCTTCGACGCTCACGTTCCGCGTCGCCGCCTTCGCCGGGGCCGCCGACCACGCGGCAGCGGCGAAGGCTGCCGCGACCACCGAAAGACACATCCCAACGACGAATGGCTGTACGCGCACGGCGCCTCCCGGGCTCCAACCGTCCATACGACGTACCCGACGCCGCGGATGTACCCACCGAGGGCCCGCAGACACTGCCGGGACCATCGCCGCCAGCCGATACAATCTCAGCCGAGCCGTTGTCGAAGGGGGATCCGCGTGCGTGTTCGCAAGGCTGTCGTGCTCGCCGCCGGCTATGGCACCCGCATGCTGCCGGCAACGAAGGCGCAGCCGAAGGAGTCGCTGGTCCTCGTCGACAAGCCGATCATCCAGTACACGGTCGAGGAGGCCGCGGCCGCGGGCATCACGCAGCTGATCATCGTCACGGCGGCCAGCAAGCGCGCCGTGGAGGACCACTTCGACCGCTCGCTCGAACTGGAAATGACGCTCCGCGAGAAGGGCGACCACGCGCGGCTGCAGGAGATCCAGCGCATCAGCGAGCTCGCCCACTTCATGTACATCCGCCAGACCGAGCAGAAGGGGGTCGGCCATGCGGTGCTGCAGGCGCAGCACGCCGTCGGCGACGAGCCCTTCCTGCTGATGTTCCCGGATGACGTCCTCGTCGCGGAGACTCCAGTCTCGAAGCAGATGGTCGACGTCTTCGAAGAGCGCGGCGGCTCCGTGATCGCCGTGCAGACCGTGGCCGACGCTGAGGTCGAGCAGTACGGCATCGTCGGCGGTCAGGAGCTCGCGCCCAACCTGCTGCGCGTGACGCAGCTCGTCGAGAAGCCGAAGCTCGAGGAGGCGCCATCGCGCCTCGGCATCGTCGGCCGCTACGTGCTGACGCCCGAGATCTTCGACATCATCGCGCGCACGCCGCCGGGCAAGGGCCGCGAGATCCAGATCACCGATGCGCTGGCAACACTGGCGCAGGAGCAGCCCGTATTCGCCTACCAGTTCGAAGGCCGGCGCTACGATACCGGCCGCCCGCTCGGGCTGCTGACGGCGGCGATTGAGATCGCCATGCGGCGCGCCGACATCGGGCCCGGACTGCGCGAGTTCCTCCGCACGCTACCGCTCGACGACTGACAGCAGCCGCCCGCGAGGCACCCGCATCCCGCGCCCTGCGGAGGACGACGGATGCCGCGCGACTGAACGCCTGCGCTCGGTGGGTCGCCGTACGCCGTGCGCGGGCGCGGTCTCGCTGTACGCTACGGGTATGGAACCGCCGGCCCGGCGCGTCATCGGCCGCGTGATCTCCGTCGGCTTCCCGATGCCGGGGCCGCTGGTCGACAACTACACTGTCGTATCCGCGCCCGCGTTCTTCGACTACGACGCGCTCGTGTATGAGATGCGCGCGACGTCGCGCCTCGTCGAGTCGCTACTCGCGGGCGAGGCCGAGGCGCGCACGTTCGCCGACGAACCGGTGGTCGTCGCGCACCCACGCGCGGGCGAGCGCGCACTCATCGACGTGCTGGCGCGACGGCGCCACGAGACGCAACGGCTCCTCGAACATGACGGCGTCGTCGTCGCGTTCCTGCACCCGGTCGAGACGCACACGCTCGCCGAGGGCGTAGCGCTCGCGGACGACTGGTGGCTGCCGCTGCCCGACGGCGTCGCGCTGCGCCCGCCCGCCATCGGCGCAGGCGAAGGCAGCATGGTCGATGTGGTCGACTTCCAGCACCCCTTCGCGCCGTTCGTGCTGTCGCAGGCGGCAAACATCGCCTACCGCGCGTACGCGGAGCCGCGCAAACTACCCGGTGCGCGCGTCTTCGCGCGTAGCCGGGGCGGCGCGGCCGTTGCCGTTGAGCTGCCGCTCGCGCACGGGCGCCTGGTGCTGCTGCCCGCGCTGCGCGCCGTGCCGTCCGGCGACGCGCGGTACGCCATGTCGGACGTGCTGCAGGCGTGCATCCGGCGGGCGCTGGGCCTCACCGCAGAGGGCCGGCCGCCGCCGTGGGCGGCGGCGTACACGCTGCCCGGGCTCGACGATCGGCGCCGGGCGCTGGAAGACGCCGAGCGCGCGGCGCAGGCGGCGCAAGAAGCCGCGACGGCCGCCCGCGCTTCGTATGACGAGCTGGCGCGCTTCGAGCGCCTGCTCTGGCAGGAGGGGCGCCTCGGCCTCGAGGACGTGGTCGTCGAGGCGCTCCGACGCATCGGCTTCACCGTCTACGACGCCGGCCACGAGGAGCTGGAGGTGCGCGACGGCGATACGTCGGCGCTCGTCGAGGTCGAGGCCGGCGAGGCGCCGGTCGGCATGGCGCCGCACTACCGGCTGCGGCAGCGCATCGAGCGCGCGATCGAACGGCGGCGCGAGGCGCCGCGCGGCGTGCTCTTCGTGAATGGCGAGCGCCTCCTCGAACCGGCGCACCGGACGCACGTCACGCGCGACCTGCGCGTCGCCGCTGAGACGATGCGCTACTGCATCGCGCCGACAGTGACGCTGTACGACGCCGTGCGCGCGCAGCTCGCGGGCGACCGCGACGCGGTCGCGGCGTACCGCCGCGCGCTGCTCTCGACGGACGGGCTCCTGCGCCCTGACGCCGCATGATGCCGTTGCCGTGCGGCTCACGTAGACTACTGCCGCGCCACCGCACGGAGCAGGCACTTCGGCGCAGGAGGAGAAACGGTTATGTCATCACGATGGGCGCTGGTGCTCGGCGCCTCGAGCGGTTTTGGCGCGGCAACCTCGGTCGAGCTGGCGCGCAACGGCTATGGCATCTTCGGCGTGCACTTCGACCTGCGTTCGACGCTGCCCAACGCCGTGAAGGTGCAGGAAGCGGTAACGGCCGCCGGCCAGGAGGCGGTGTTCTTCAACATCAACGCCGCTGACCGCGAGAAGCGCGCACAGGCGCTCGACGCCGTGCGCGAGAAGCTCGGGCGCGAAGGCTACGTGCACGTGCTGCTGCACTCGCTCGCGTTCGGCACGCTGCTGCCGTTCATCGAGGACGACCCGAAGGGGCGCATCAGCCAAAAGCAGATGGACATGACCCTCGACGTGATGGCGCACAGCCTCGTCTACTGGGCGCAGGACATGGCCGACCGCCGGCTGCTCGGCCGCAACAGCCGCATCTTCGCGATGACAAGCAGCGGCTCGACGCGCGTCATCAAGGCCTACGGCGCCGTCTCCGCGGCGAAGGCCGCGCTGGAGTCGCACATCCGCCAGCTCGCGTTCGAGTTGGCGCCGCTCGGCGTGACGGCCAACGCCATCCGCGCCGGCGTCACCGACACGCCAGCCCTGCGCCGTATCCCGGGCGGCCCCGAGCTGCACCAGCGCGCGATGGAACGCAACCCCAGCGGCCGCGCCACCACGCCCGAGGACGTCGCCCGCGCGATCGCCGTGCTCTCGGACGAGCGTCTGTACTGGATGACGGGCAATGTCATCGGCGTGGACGGCGGCGAGGAGCTAAGCGCGTAGGCGATCTGGACACGCCTCCCGCGAATACGCACGAAACGCGGGCTGAACGCCCGCGCTCCTGCTTCTCGAACGGCACAGACTGCTAATCGGCCGATGGCAAGACCTTCGGCTGCATCAACTCCATCTTCGCGCCGTTGTAGCGGAGGTCGACCTTCCCGGGCTTGATGCACAGGACCTCGACCGCGCCGTCCGGGGACGCGTAGCGCTTGCCGAGCTGGACTTCGCCGTCGCCGGAGCCGCCCGCGGGCGGTCCGTCTTCCTTGATGTTCAGCGGCGTGTCGCCGTCCTGGAGGGTGCCATCGCCGCCCTTAGTGACGATGAGTTCGGCGCCGCTGGCAGCGATGTAGCGTTTCCCGACCTGTGTTGGCATGTCCGCGTCGCCTCCTTCGTGAAATGGCGCAAGACGCGCCGTGCGCGTCCTGCGGTAGGAGTCTAAGAACGGCCGCGCGCTTCGGTCAAGACGCCCTACTGAGCCGGCGCCGCGGGCGCGACCGGCGTCTGCTCGCCGCTGCCGGGCGTGGCGGCGGCCGGCGGCGCACCGCCGCCCGCGGCGACGGCCGTCAGGATGCCGTTCATCCAGGGGTGCACATCGCACAGGTAGTAGTAGTCCCCCGGCTCGAGCGGACCGAAGTTGAGCGTCTGCGTGACCGGTCCGGGCTCGATTTCGGTCTGCGCGATGCTGTCACCGGACGCGTCGCTGCCCTTGTGGAAGTGGATGTTGTGCGGGATGCCGTTGTCGCGGTTATCCACGATGACCGTCAGCGGCACGCCCGCCAGCGCGTTGATCAGCGTCTTATCCCACGCAATGTTCTGGGCGACGATGGTGATGTTGGTCGCCGGCGGCTCAGGCGTCGGGCTGGGACCGCTGGCGATGACGTTCTGGCCGCAGGCGGGTCCGGTGGTCGGCGCGGGCGTCGGCGGCGGGCCGGGCGGCACCGGCGGGGTGAGGATCTGCGAGTCCGTGCCGTGTGCCTTCGGCGACGTCGTGCCGACGCCCCGCTCGACGTTCACGCTGTTGTCGCCCTTGTTGACGGCCGTAATGCTGACGATCTCCCCCGTGTCCTTGAGGGGATCCTGACTCGCATCGAGGATGGCGAGGCGGACGCCCGCGCTGAGGACGTCGATGCGGTCGAGGTAGATCGTCGTATCGCTTTCGCTCACCGGCCGCACGAGCTTGAGGCCATACTGGTCGTCCCCGTGCTGGTCAAACTTGGGCACGCCCTCGATCGCGAACTCCTTCGCGAGGTCCCAGCCGGTGCCCTCAGTGATCAGCGTCGCCAGCTGGCGGATCTGCTCGCTGTTCAGCGGGCCACCCTGGTCCTGGCCCCAGGTCGGCATCGCCCGGCCAACGCGGCCACAGGTGATCGTGTTGACAATGAGCTTGAACTGCTGCGCCTTCGCCGTCTGGCTCACCTGGCCGGTGTTTGGGTCGACACCCTGAAGGTCTTTTCGGTTCAACGGGGGCGCCGCCGGCAGGCGGTTCGCCGCCTGGCCGCCCTCACCCTTGTCGCCGTGACAGGTGCGGCAGTTCTGCGCGAAGAGCCAGGCGCCACGCTCGACGACCGCCTGGGTCTGGTTCTCTCGTGCGTCGCTCGCGCGGCTCGGGTCCCACATCGTGTAGGCCCCGGTCGCAAGCACGGCGAGGAAGACGAGCGCGACGATGACGTTGATCTGCTTGCTGGTGTTCATCGCCGCCCTAGCCCGGCAGGATCGCGCGGGAGCCGTTGTCGACGTCGCCGAGCGTGATCTTGCCGGTGTTCACGATCATCTGGCCGTTGTTGATGGTGAGTGCGAAGGTGTCCATCGAACGCGGCGCCGGGCCGAAGACGCGGCGTCCAGCATCGCTGTAGGTGGAGCCGTGGCAGGGGCACCGGAACCAACCTGGATAGGTCTCATTGCTGAGCGGGTCAGTGAAGCTGAATGATTCGTTGTAGGGGACGGTGCATCCGAGGTGCGGGCACTTGTGGTACAGGGCAAGGATGGCACCCTCCTGGGCGCCCGGGTTGCGCGCGGCCTGTGCCGCATCGAAGCGGACGAGCCAGGCCTTCGCGTCGAGGTTGTGGATCTTCTTGCCGGGCTGAAGCTGGTCCACTGTGCCGACAAAAATCGTGCTGCCGAAGCCGGTGATGCCACGCGGGTACACCATGTTCAGGATCGTGACGAAGATGCCCGTCAGCATGCCACCGAGCGCGGCCCAGAAGCCCACCTGCAGCACCCGTCGGCGCGAGACGGCCGGCGGCCGGAACCCCTGCGGCGGCGGCTGCACGACCACAACCGCCGGCGCGCCCGCCGCGGCGAGCTGGCGCCCGCCCGGCGCCGCCTTGGCGACGGCCGTCTCGGCCGCGCGCTCGCGCGGGGGCTGCTTCGGCGTGGGCGCCGGCTTCGGCGCCTCCTCCGGCGCGGCCTCGTTCGTCGGTTCGTCAGGCATGTCGCGGTATCCCCAGGTCCCAGTTCATCGCGATCGCGTAGCGTTCGGCATCAGGCAGCGGGGTGTACTGCCGCTGGATCGTCGGGTTCTCCTCGAGGTTTGGCACACTCCCCGGCAACACGAGGTTCTGCCCCTTGCCGCGGAACGCCACGCCGATCGCCGTGAGCGCGATGTACGTGACGATGAAGCCGGTGAAGAGGGCCAGCCACGCGTCACGGACGGTGTTCATCATGCCAAGCTTGCGCAGGATCAGCAGCAGCAGCGCCGCGCCGAGGAAGACCGTGACAGTCGGCATGACGTACTCGGCCATGATCGCGGGGACGTTGAAGTCGGAGTTGTACCAGTAGACGTGGCGGAGCCAGGCCGGCATCCACTTCGGCTCGCCGAACTCGACCGGCCACTGGCCGCCAAACGGCACCGGGATCTCGCGGAAGTCCTGCGGCCAGTCGAGGTGGCCGTCGTGCTGCCCGGAGCCGGGCTGGAACGGCACCGGCAGGCTCCAGTGCCAGACGTCGCGCAGGCCGACGCGGTTGGGGAGCATGACCAGCTGATAGATGCGGTTGACGAAGTTGCCGAGCTGGCCGGGCAGCCAACCGAACGGCTCATACTCGCCGAGCCACTGCACCTGATGCCCTTCGTCGCCTTTGATCCACTGGACGATCTGGGTGTATACGCGCACGTGCGCGCCGTCGTCCCACAGCACGCACCAGACGACGAAGAACGACGTGAAGATGAAACTGAAGACGGTGATGCGGACGGCGTTCGCGGTCCCGAACCACGTGCCCTGGCCGTCATTGCTGCGGTCGGTGTACGGGATGGCGGCGAGGACAATGAGCGCCACGGTCGGCACCGTGACGCCGGCAAGGCCCTTGTCCATGTGCAGGAGCAGCTCCTGCAGGTTCATGAAATACCACGGCGCCTTTGAGGGGTTAGGCGTAATGTTCGCGTTCGCCCGGTTCAGCAGCGGCGCGTCCACGAACACCGAGAGCACAACGAACGTGATCGTGAAGAGGACAGCGCAGATGAACTCGACGAAGACGAGGTCCGGCCAGACCAGCAACTCCTGGTCGCGTTCGCGCTTCTGACGGACGGTCTCGCGCTGGCCGCCGGGCGCGCGCTCGATCGCGATGGCCATGGCGTCCTCCCTTCCGGTCTAGAGCGGGCGGGCGAGGCCGCCGTCGCGGCGGATGCGCCAGAAGTGCACCGACATGAAGATAGCGGCCAGCAACGGCAAGCCGATCACGTGGAGCGTATAGAAGCGGATGAGCGCGTTCGGGCCCACCTCGAAACCGCCGATCAGCACGTAGCGCACCTGCCCGCCCATGAGCGGCGCCGAGCCACCGATGTTCGTGCCGACGGTGATCGCCCAGAGCGCCAGCTGGTCCCACGGCAGCAGGTACCCGGTGAACGAGAGCAGCAGCGTCAGCACCAGGAGGATGACGCCGACGACCCAGTTGAACTCGCGCGGCGGCTTGTAGGCGCCCATGTAGAAGACACGCATCATGTGCAGCAGCACCGTGATCACCATCGCGTGCGCCATCCAGCGGTGCAGGTTGCGGATCAGCATCCCGAAGCGGACGTTCGTCTCCAGCGCCTGCACGTCGGTGTACGCGCGGTCGACGGACGGCACGTAGTAGAACATCAGCATCACGCCCGTCACGGTGAGCCCGAGGAACATGAAGAAGCTCAGGCCGCCAAGGCAGTACGTGTGCGTGATCTTGACGTGCGTCTTGTGGATGCGCGTCGGGTGCAGGTGGAGGAAGACGCTCGTCGCCACGGCGAGCATCTGGTTGCGCGGCGTGTTCGGGTAGCCGGAGCGGAAGATCGAGCGCCAGATGTAGTTGTGGAAGAGCTTGTCGTAGAGGAAGTCGCCGAAGCCTGGGCCTTTGGGCTGCTCGGTGACGGCCATCTCGCTCTCCCGTTAGCGCTGCCACCAGGCGCCGAGCGCCACCATGATCCCCAACGAGACCGCCATCGTGGCGATCACGAAGATCAGTTCCTGGTAGTCCTTGCCGACATAGCCGGTGAAGAGCAGGTCCAGGAGGGGGAGTGGCATGGGCACCCGTGCTCCGGGCCGGCCGGAGCGATTGTGAAACCTGTAACCAATGGCGAATCTATCACCGGCCCCCCGTAGTGTCAAGGCGAATCCGAATCTGCGCAGGCGCTCGTGTTACGCCGGCACCGTCTCCCGCGCCAGCCCGCGCGAGCGCAGCTGACGCACCTCCGGCACGAGCATGACGAGCGCGGTCGGCACGACCACCAGCAGGGCGCCGATCCACAAGGTCGCGTCGACCCCGATCGCGTCCGAAAGCGGCCCCGCGGCGATATACCCGACGGGAGAGATCGCCAGTGACCCGAGCGCGTCGTAGGCGCTGACGCGCGCCAGCGCCTGGGGCGTGATGTGTTCGTGCAGCGCCGTGTACCAGTAGACGCCGAACAGCTCCATGCCCACGCCAGTCGCGAACGTCGCGACCACGATCAGCGGCACCGGCAGCCCGAGCGCGAGCGCAGCGAGCGGCGGCGCGCTCGCGAAGACACACAGCGTCGCGACGAGCAGCGGCCGCGCCGGCCGCAAGCGCAGCGCGACGAAGCCGCCGGCGAGCAGGCCCGCCGACTGCCCGCCGAGGATCGCCGCCCAGGAGCTGGCGCCGGCGTACTCCCGCTCGGCGACAACCGGCCCTAGCACCTGGAAGGCGCCGAAGAAGCCGAGCAGCATCACCGAAAACTGCAGCACTACCGTCCACAACCAGGGATGGCGCACGAACTCGCTCCAGCCGTCACGCAGGTCGCGCAGGACCCCCGTCGCGCCGCTCGCGACAGCGTCGATGCCCGTCATGCCTGCCGCGAGTGCGGCCGCGATGAGGAATGTCGCGGCGTCAGCCGCGATCGCCCAGCCCGGGTTGGAGAGGCTGACGATCGCGCCGGCCAGCGCGGCGCCCGCGACCATCATGGCGTTCGACCCGAAGCGGATCACGGTATTGGCGTCCTGCAGGCGGTCCTCGGGCACCGTCTGCGGCACGACCGCCGTGTCAGCGGGATACCAGACCGCGAACGCGAGGCCATTCACCGCCTCCAGCACGACGAGGTGCCAGATCTCCGCGACCCCGGCGAGCAGCAGCACCGCCACCGCGCCCTGGGTCACCCCTCCGAGCAGCCCGCTGCCGACGAGCACAGCACTCCGCGGCAGGCGGTCGGCGATGACGCCGCCGACGAGCAGGAACACGATGTTCGGCACCATCCGCGCGGCCAACACAACGCCGAGCGCGGTCGCCGAATCGGTCAGGTCGAGCACGGCGAACGCGATCGCGACAGGCGCCATCGCGTTGCCGAGGAAGGAAATGCAGCGCCCCGCGAACAGCAGCGCGAAATTCCGGCGGCGGAGCAGGGCGAGGGCTTCGCGCATGCCGCGAGTATAGGCACGGCGGCCGCGGTGGCGGCCGGTCGCCGGGCGACGACCGCGGGCGAGCCGACGGTCGTCACCGCCGCAGCCACCCCCTGCGGGACGCGGCAGCGGAAATGCTCTCTCACGTTCTCAGGGAGAGGCGCTGAGGAAGCGACATTGGCTCGTTATCACCAGATCCGACGGGCCGCCCTGTCCGGTACGCTCCATCGCGATGGACCTGCGCGCCCATATCCGCGACGTGCCCGACTTCCCCGAGCCGGGCATCCTCTTCCGCGACATCACGCCACTCCTGCGCGAGCCGGCCGCCGTCGCCGCCGCGCTCGACGACATGGAGGCATGGCTGCGCGCGCGGGCGATCGACGCCATCGTCGGCATCGAGTCGCGCGGCTTCCTCTTCGGCATGCCGCTCGCCGACCGGCTACGCCTGCCGTTCGTGCCGGTGCGCAAGCCGGGCAAGTTGCCCGCCGCGCGCATGACCGTCGAGTATTCCCTCGAGTACGGGCAGGATCAGCTCGACATCCACGCGGATGCACTGCCGCCCGGTGCGCGCGCCGTCATCGTCGACGACCTGCTCGCGACGGGAGGCACGGCGCACGCGGCGGCGAAGCTCGTCGAGCTGGTCGGCGCGCACGTCGATGCCCTGTTGTTCCTCATCGAACTGGCCGCGCTCCGCGGACGCGAGCGGCTCGCCGCCTACGACGTGCACGCCCTCATTCGCTACGACTGACCCGCGCGCAGCCGGCTACGAACGCTGCATCGTGCCGGCGATGGTGCCGGTGAGTGTGCTGTCGCGACGCGCCTCAATACGGCCGGCGATGGCGATCTGCGTGCTCGCGTACGGCCCTGCACCATCGCACCTACCGCGCAGGATGTCACCGTTGAGCGTCGTCAGTGCACCCTCACACAGCACTGCATCAGCGCCCGGGTCGACGAGGTGGAACCGGTTCATCAGCACCTGCGAGACCGGGCGCGCCTCCGCCTGCTCATCGTCGGCTGAGGACTCGCGCGACTCGTCGTCGGGCGTAGGCACCGACATGCGCGTCACGAGCTCGACGGTCATGCGGACCGGCAGGTCGCCGGTGGCGTCCGCCTGCAGAGAAAGGTGCGTCGTGTCACCGCTGGTGCTCGAGCTGTATGTGCCCTGCACGTCGTCGGTGAAGCGCGGGAGGAAGGGGAACGCAGCGACCGGTGAGGGCGTCGCCGGGATGCCGCCGCTCGCGGCGAGCGCGTCCGCGTCGGCCGCACTCCGTCCCCGCTCGCCAGCCGTCGGCAGCAGGGCGAAGGCGGCCACCAGCACGGCGCCGGCGGGCACGAGGGCAATCCGGAACGCGCGGGAGGTGACGCCGGCCCCGAGGCGGCCGACCGCCCGCAACAGCGCCGCGCCGGCCAACACGACGACGCTCGTGGCGTAGACCATCTGGACCCAGCGCTGGCCGCTGTCCGTCCCGGCGGTAATCCCATGAAGTGTCGCCGCAGCGAACAGCGTGAACGTCGCAAAATGGATCGCCCGCCACGTCCGATAGCCGATCCAGCGGCGCACGTAGAAGCTCACCACGATGATCGCCAGCAGATACAGCGCGGCAACGCCCGCGGCGGTCTGCCATGCTCGGTACGGTAGGACGAACGGTACGGAGAGCTGCCAGACGC
>Ga0073934_10004558_pt1 | contig 22800 bp, 24 predicted proteins | sample LarsenN4metaG_FD_76834 | JGI IMG/M metagenome (GOLD analysis project Ga0073934, IMG submission 76834) | Hot spring sediment bacterial and archeal communities from British Columbia, Canada, to study Microbial Dark Matter (Phase II) - Larsen... ...
CGGTCGTTCGCGGTCGCGCGGTTTTCGTGGGCGTATGCCTTAACACAGCAGGCGGGGATGGACATCAAGCCCAGCCTGGAGGCCAGCCTGAAGGCCACAAACAACGGCGCGTTTGCGGCGGCGACTCCGCAGGTGGTGGCGGCGGTGATGGCGGGCGAAGAGTTCACCGACGCCCTGCAGGCCACGAATCTGTTCCCGCACCAGTACCTGGAAATGGTCCGCGTGGGGGAAAGCACGGGGACGGTGCCGGAGACGCTGGAACAGCTCAGTCCGCAGTTCGAGGACCAGGCTCGCCGGGCGCTGAATGGCCTCACCATTGCGTTGGGGTGGGTGATCTGGTCGCTGGTGGCGGCGATGATTATCTTCCTGATCTTCCGGCTGTTCAGTTTTTACGTGGACATGATCAACCGGGCGGCGTCGGGGCAGTTGTGAGGGAGGTCCGTGGTTCCTGGTCAGTGGTAGCGTCCCATTGAAACTGTGTCCGGGCGCATGAAGGATGGATGTGATGGCGATCAAAAAGTTGAGCGAACTCGACCCGAACCGGCCGCAGCCGGCGCCGTTGGAGTACGTCGGTCAGTGGGTGGCGTGGAATCGGGAGATGAATCGGATTGTGGCTCATGGGGATGACGTGGCCGAAGTTCAGGCACAGGCGCGGGAAGCAGGGTTTCCCGACGCGATCCTGGAGAAAGTCCGGCGACCCTCGCTGTATGTTGGTGCGCTGTGAGGTTTCCCTATCGCGTCAACCTGATTCCGATTCCGGACAGCGAAGACCTTGGGATCGTCCTTCGCCCGGAAATTCCGGTCACGCTCATTGGACCAAAGGGAGACGCGCCAACTTTGGGGCTGGTGGACACAGGCTCCGACATCACGATTTTCCCCAAGCGCCTTGCCGATCTGCTCGGAATCTTGCTCCAACCGAGTTCCGAAGTGCGAGCGACCGTCTTCGGTGGTTCACCGGTCGCGTTGGATGTGGGGGACGTGACGATCCGGCTGGAAAGAGACGGAGAGGTCGTTCAATGGACAGAGTCCGTCTGCTTCTTTGATATGGCCGGTGAATTGTCGGACCAGGTCGCCGTCCTGGGACATGCCGGTTTTCTCGATTACTTCACGGCGACGTTCGACGGCAAGGAGGGCGTCTTGATGCTCGTCTCCAATGATTTGCTGCCAGAACCAGTCAAGTCGTGAGCGCTGGGAGTCTTCGTTGTCTCTGTTTCGTTTTGACCTCGAATCCACCGACCCCCACAGTCTCGCGCGCGTCGGCCAGTGGGTGACGCCGCATGGGGTGGTGGACACGCCGGCGTTCATGCCGGTGGGAACGCTGGCGACCGTCAAAGGGTTGACGCCCGAGCAAATCCGCGCGACCGGGGCGCAGCAGGTGCTGGCGAACACGTATCACCTGGCGCTCCGCCCGGGGGCGGAAGTCGTCGCGGAACTCGGCGGGCTGCACCGGTTCATGCAGTGGGACGGACCGATTCTCACCGACAGCGGCGGGTTCCAGGTGTTCAGCTTGGCGACGCTGTCAAAGATCACCGACGAACAGGTCGTCTTCCGCTCGCACATCAACGGCGATCTGTTCGAATTGTCCCCCGAGCGGGCCGTGGCCATTCAGGAGCAGCTCGGGGCCGACTGCATCATGTGCCTCGACGAATGCCCCCCGCACGATGTCCCCCGCGAACGGTTGATCGAAGCGGTCGACCGAACGACCCACTGGGCGATCCGGTGCCGCGACGCCCAGCGGCGGAGCGATCAGGCATTGTTCGGCATCGTGCAGGGAGGGACCGATCGCGAGCTGCGGGAGCGCTCGGCCACCGGGCTGCTGCCGCTCGACTTCCCCGGCTATGCGGTCGGGGGGCTGAGCGTCGGCGAGGAGCCAGCGAAGATGTATGAGACGCTCGACTTTACGGTGCCCTTTCTGCCCGCGGATCGGCCGCGGTATTTGATGGGGGTCGGCCGGCCGGAGGATTTGCTGGAAGCCGTGTTGCGCGGGATCGATCTGTTCGACTGTGTGATGCCCACCCGCAACGGCCGGAATGCCACGGCGTTCACCAGCGCGGGGACGGTCAAGCTGCGGAACCTGAAGCACCGGACCGACCGTGGCCCGCTTGATGCGGAGTGCGACTGCCCGGTGTGTACGCGGTTCAGTCGGGGGTATCTGCGGCACCTGTTTCTGGCCAACGAGATGCTGGGGCCCATTCTGGTCTCGTGGCATAACCTCTCGTTCTATCAGCGGTTGTTGCGCGACCTGCGGGCCGCCATCCGGGCTGGAACGGCGACCGAGTTCCGGTCCGCCCAGCTTGCCCGGTGGGGCGGTTCCGTCTAGGATACGCGCTTCGCTGCTGGCGGCCGGGAAGGGTTTGGTGCGCGGAGACCGGCGGTTGCGTGTATGTCACGGCTGTGTCAGCCGTGCAGATGTTCACGCGGTCGGAGCGTGGGCCCGGCACACCAGCGGTTGGGAATGGCGTTGTCAGGTGGTGGGAATGCTGGACTGGATCGAGACTGTCACCCTGTTTGCCCAAGGGCCCGTGAAGGCCCAGGATCCGCCGTTTTGGGTGACGATGCTGCCGTTTGTCCTGATCCTGTTCCTGCTGTTCCCGATCGTCATCTGGCCGCAGCGCCGCGAACAACAAAAGCGAGACAGCCTGCTGAGCTCCCTGAAGAAGAACGACCGGGTGGTGACGCTGGGGGGGATTATCGGCACCGTGGCCAACATCTCGGCCGACGGAAAGGAAATCACGCTGAAAGTCGACGACAACACGCGGATCAAGTTCATCCGGACGGGCATCTCACACAAGCTGGCCGAGGCCGACGCCAAAGACGAGGCGGCGAAGCCGGCCTGATTCGTCGCGACCGTTGGCCTACATCGAACCAGTTGGCTTTCATCGAACACAGCACGAGCATTTCTGGAAAACGCGCATGGACGGAATGTGGTTGAGCGGGCTTTTGGCTCAGGCCGATGCGGCGTCGCCCGCCGCGCAGGCAGACTCCGGGTCCGGGGCGGGATGGCAGTTCTTCCTGATCGCCGGCCTGGTGTTCGTGCTCCCGTTCGTCGTGGGCCAACTGCTGGGGCAGGCCCTGAAACTGAAGGAGTTCGGTTTCAAGATCGGGGTGGTGTTGTTTTCCATCGCCCTGGCGACGGCGCCGTTCATCTACAACGCGATCATGCCGCAGCACTCGTGGACGGACGCCATCGCCCTGGGCATCGACCTGGCAGGCGGCACCAACCTGATCTACGCCGTTGATCGGGAACAGGCCGCGAAGGACGGCAAGGCCGTCGACAGCGCCACGCTGGACAAGATGGTGGGGGCCGTGGGACGCCGCATCAATCCGTCCGGTGCGGAGGAGGTGACCGTCCGCCGCGTGGGAGACGACCGCATCGAAGTCATCATTCCCGGAGCCGATCGGGAACTGGTCGAGCAGAAGAAGCGGCAGATCGTCAATCTGGGGAGCCTCGAGTTCGCGATTCTGGCCAACGACAAGGACCATCGCCGGCAGATCGAAGCAGCCCGCAAGCTGCGCGACGACCAGGACAACCTGCTGGAAGGGGGGCGGGTTGCCGCCAGTTGGCGAAACGTCGCTCCGGGGGAGGACGTCAACCAGATTCCCGGCGACCGGACCGCCGTGCGGGAGGTGGAACGAACGGTCGACGGCAAGCCAGTCAAGGTGCGGCAGTTCCTGGTGATTCATGAGCCGCCGGAACGGGAAGTCACCGGCAAGTATCTGACCCGCACGGCGCCCACCATGGACGACACCGGCCAGTTGGCCGTGTCGTTCACCTTCAATGCAACGGGCGCGAACCGCTTCTCAGTGTTGACCGGTCGCTACCAGCCCGACAAAAGCGACGGGTTCGAGCGGCGGCTGGCCGTGCTTTTGAACGGGGATATCCAGACCGCTCCGAATCTGAAATCGCGCATCGGCGCCAGCGGCCAGATCAGCGGCAACTTCACCCGCGAGGAAATCGACGAACTGATCAACGTGCTCAACGCGGGTGCGCTGGAAGTCCCCCTGATCACCGAGCCCGTGAGCGAGTTCACCATCAGCCCGACGCTCGGCGTGGACGTGCAGACCAAGGGGATCACGTCGATCGTGGTTTCGGCGATCGTCGTGTTCGCGTTCATGCTGATCTATTACCGGACGGCGGGTCTCATCGCCGACTTGTGTCTGTTGCTCAACCTGGTGCTGGTGGTCGGGGCGATGGCCTTCATCGAGGCGACGTTCACGCTGCCCGGCCTGGCGGGGCTGGTGCTGACGATCGGCATGGCGATCGACTCCAACGTGCTCATCAACGAGCGCATCCGCGAAGAACTGGCCCGGGGCAGCAGCCTGCGGATGGCCATCGAAAACGGCTTCGACAAGGCATTGTCCTCGATTGTTGACGGCAACGTCACCTCGCTGATCACGGCCGTGATTCTGTACATGATCGGCAGCGACCAGATCCGCGGATTCGCCGTGTCGCTGTTCATCGGCCTGACGATGAGCCTGTTCTCGGTGCTGTACTTCGGGCATCTGCTGATGCAGATTCTCGAAAAGAAGCGCTGGGTGCGCACCTTCCGCATGATGCAGTTCATCGGCAAGACCAGGGTCGACTTCCTTTCCCAGCGGAGGTGGGCGTTTGCGCTCTCCGGGGTTTTCATCGTCGCCGGCATGGCCGCCCTCTTCGCGCGGGGCGAGCAGAACATGGACATCGACTTCTCCGGCGGCACGATGGTGACGTTCGAGTTCGTCGATTCCCAGAAGACCGCCGACGTCCAGGCCAGGCTGGAGGAGAAGTTCGGGTCCACGGTCAGCCTGGAGCGACTGGTCCTGCCGAGCGAGGCGGCTGACCTGTCCAGCGGGCACCGCTTCCGGATGCGAACGACCGAACAGGAGCAGGGCAGCGTCGCGCAGAAGATCAGCGAGGTCTTCAGCGGCGCCGGCATGGCCCTCGTGCAGGCCAAGATGGAATTCGAGCCCGTTCAACCCATTACCGGCGAGGATGACACCCGGTTTGCCGGAGGTCATCAGGCCGCACTCAAATTCACGGCCGGCATGGGTACGGCGACCACCGCCGGGTCGCTGGCCGACGCACTCAAGCAGATCAAGACCGAGAATGGCCAGCCCAAGTACGATGCTGCCGACAGCCTGATCGAAGTCGTGGGGACGACCGAGGCGGCCTCGACCGAGTCGTCCGCGACGAGCCAGAAGTATACCGGGATGACGGCGCGGGCCGTGGCCGCGGTTTCGGCCGACGATCTGTCGGAAGCTCTGAAGATTATGCAGGCGGAGCTTGCCGCCCGTCCGGCGTTTGAGGAGCTGAATTCGTTTGATACCTCGGTCGCGCTGGATACGCAGATCAGCGCGCTGCTGGCGATCCTGGCGAGCTTCGTGGCGATCGTGGCGTACATCTGGTTCCGCTTCGAGAAGGTGTACTACGGGGTGGGCGCACTGGTCGCGGTGGCTCATGACGTGCTGGTGACGCTGTCGGCCATCGTTCTGGGCGCCTATCTCAGCAAGACGCCGATCGGCGAGCTGCTGCTGCTCGACGACTTCAAGATCAACCTGGCGCTGGTCGCCTCGCTGTTGACGATCGTGGGTTATTCGCTGAACGACACAATCGTGATTTTCGACCGCATCCGCGAGATCAAGGGAAAGAATCCCCACGTCACGCCGGAGATCGTCAACCTGAGCGTCAACGAAACGCTGTCCCGGACGATTATGACCGCGTGGACCACGCTGGTCGTGGTGCTGATCCTGTACATCTTCGGCGGGGACGGAATCCATGGTTTCGCGTACGCGAACATCATCGGAACCATCGCCGGCTGCTACAGCACGATCTTCATCGCCAATCCGGTGATGTTGTGGTTTGCCCGGCGGGAAGAAGCGGCCGGGCGTGGCTTGGCCCGGCCGATCTCCCAGATTCCTGCGGCCACGGGGCGATAGTCCCGCGGATCAATCGAGTTCTGGTGCGGCCTCTGCTGACATCCATTCGCGGAGCAGGGGGGCAGGCCCGCCGCGTTCATGCCGGCCAACACTGGCTGCCGCCGTCCACGCGCAGCACCTGCCCGGTGACGAAATCCCCCAGCGGACCGGCAAAGAACTCCACGACACGGGCCACTTCGTCGACGAGCGCGATGCGGTCCAGCGTCCCTTCGGTCGCCAGCCGCTCTTCCGGCACGTGCCGGGTCCCCAGAAACCGCCCGGTTCGCGTGTCTCCGGGGGCAATACTGTTCACCGTGATGTTGTACGGCCGCAGCTGCGTCGCCAGGCATCGCGTGTACTCCACCACGGCGGCCTTGGCCGTCGAGTAGATCGCCGAGTTCTCGTTTCCCTTGAACGCGGCGATGGAGCTGATGGTGATGATCCGCCCGGTCTTGCGGGGCATCATCCGCCGGGCCGTCTGCTGGCAGATCAGAATCGTGCTCAACAGATTCCGGTTAAGGACCGACTGCACGTCGACCGCCTTGATGGTCACGGCGTCGTTGGGGTTCGGCTTGCCCCCTGCGGCGGCGATGTCCCCGCCGGCGTTGTGGACGACGATGTCGATCTCTCCCAGCGACTGCGTGACCTCGGCGACAACGCGGACGACGTCTGCCTCGCTCGTCAGATCGCCAAGTGAGCGAACGGTTTTGACCCCGAACTGCTCGCCGATCTGGCGGGCGGTGTCGGTGAGCGTGGTGCCTTCGCCGTACTCCGCGGGCCCCTGTTCGCGCATGCCGTGCACGCCGACGGCACACCCCAGGGCCGCCAGCCGCTCGGCAAACGCCCGCCCCAGACCGCGCCCGCCCCCGGTGACGAGGGCCACTTTACCCGACAACATCTGATTCACGAGAGCAGCATCCTACGAAGAGGGTGATGTGTGACAAACAGGGGCGTCATCGTAGCCATGAAAAAACCGCCGGTCGACGCCGGCGGTCGTTTGGAATGGAATCGCGATCGGGACGTCACCAACCCAGCGACATGTTGGTTTCGATGGCCTTTTGAGCCTCATGGAGGTCCGCTCCGGTGTCCTGCATGTACAGCCGGATCGCGTGCAGCTTGTCGCCACGGGCCTTGCTCAGGCATTCGCGGGCCCGGTCGCAGGGTTCGGTCTTCTGGCCCTCCAGGCCCAAGAGCCGTTTTGAGATCACCCAGGCGTCGCGCGGCCGCTTGGTGACCCGCAGCACGTCTTCTTCCGGGAAGTGCTCCCGCGTGGTCGCCTCGGCCTCTGCCTGGGATTGCGCCCAGGCAATCATGATGTGAGCCGACGTCTCGATCTCGTACAGCGGCATGCTTCACCTCGGCCTTCTGTGCAGGGGACTGGTGCCGGAACCTCGACCGGAGTATACCTCCACCCGCTCGTTCCCGTCCATCGGCGACCGGGAACCGATCAATGACCGCAACCGCAGCCGCCCGAGCCGCAGCCCCCGCCTCTCGTGGGGATCACTCCCTCCGCCGACACCGGCTGCACCTCGATCAGGCCCAAACCAGCGGCCGCGGCCTGCAGGGCCAGCTGCGTCGATTCCGGGCCGCGTTCGGTCAGCACATACAGAATCTGCTTGGCGCCGTCCAGCGTCCACTCGACGTCGATCAATTCCAGGTGCAGGTTCCACTCGGCGATCCGTTCCTGCCAGCGGGAAAACTCGGCTTCCGCCCGCTGCCGCCCCTGCTCCAAGGCAGTGCGGTCGGCTTCCGTTGCCACCCGCAGGATGCGGAACTCGGTTTCGTCGCCTGTCGGCCGGACCCGTTCGAGCACCGTGCCGCACTGCAATCCACGATGGGTTTGCACGACCACAGCGGTCCCGCGGCCGTAGGGTTCGCCGCTGTCACTCCGACAGCGGGCCACCTCGGGCACGGTTCCATAGCGGACGAGATACATTTCCGGCGTCAAATCAAGACTCCTCGGCAAGAGCCGGGGCGGGCCGCCCCGGGATTTACTTCAAGGAAACCATGACCGGGGCGGCCCGCCCTGGCTTTGACGCAGCGTCAGGCAACCTTCGTCATCTCGAACAGTTGGGTGGCCTGCGGACCCAAAAAGCCCTCGAACCGGCCGTGGCGACCGGTTTCCGCGTCGGCAACCTCCCCGCGCTCGGCCAGCTCGAAGTACGCATAACTCCAGGGCATCATCGTCCGCAGGCCATGGTCTGACACCTCGACGTCAATCGTCACCGCCTCGGTCGCCGTCTGTCGCAACTTGGAGCCGCGCGCCCCTTCGATCTCGGCCTTCATCGGAATGCCGGCCGTTTTCAGTGCGGCGATGGTCTTCTCAATGTCGTTCAGCGCGTCCACGCCGTGTGAGTTCACCAACGACGTGAAATGGTTCACATTGTAACCATGCACCAGCGTCCAGGCGGCGTACTGGCTCTCGCGATTGAGTTCCTGCACGTCCGACTTTTCGGGCCGGTCCCACGGCCGGCGTTCAATGGCCTCGGCACAGGTTTCAACCAGGTCCGGCAAAGTGGATTCAGTGACGCGGCTCAATCGGGCCAGAGTCGAGTCTGAGACCGGAGCCCGGTGCGACCGCAGATAGCCGCCGAGAATATGTTGCGACCGCTCGCTCAGTCGCCAGACCTGCAATTCCGAGATGAACAACTTCGGAAACTGCCCGTTGGGATGCTGAAAGTGAATCGCCGACAGATGCTTGTCCGGGAACTGATAACACCCGGCCGCGACGTAGCCCAACGCCTCGAACAGCCGCGACAGCGAAACGATTCCGGTCGTCGGCTGCTGGCCGGCGAACGTCCGAAAGGCGATGTGGTCGTTGACGAACGTCCCCCCCGCGGCGGCGACCACCTGTTCGTAGCGGCGGACGTACTCCACCCGTTCGCGGTAGCGGACCCACAACCGGTCGAACAGCCGGGCCAGACAGCGTTCCTGCTCCGAATGGACGGGAATCGCGGCATGGGGGCCGGTGGGGAGGGAATCGGTCATCACTTGGACTCCGCACGAGGGAAGACGCCGCGGATTCGGCGGCCGTTGTCCCATTGTATGGTCTGCCGAGGAAAGGCCAAGACGCGGGGCGGAGGCATTCGGCGGGTGACCATGACGTCCAGCGCCGTTTTCGTTACCTTTGAGGGGCGGAAACACACACTGCCCGGGTTGCTGGACCAACACCTGTAACATGACCACCTATCTCGTCACCGGCGCTGCCGGATTCATTGGCTACCACGTTTGCCGGCGGCTGCTGGACCGGGGCGATGGCCGCGTCGTGGGGCTGGACAACTTCAACGATTACTATTCCGTGCAACTGAAGAGGGACCGCTTCGCCCAGTTGGCAGGCCGGCCCAACTTCGAGTTCGAGCCGGTCGACCTTGCCGACCGGACGGCCATGCCCCGGTTGTTCGAGCGGGGGAGGTTCGACATCGTCATCCACCTGGCCGCCCAGGCGGGCGTGCGGTACTCGCTGACGAATCCGCACGCCTACGTCGACAGCAACTTGGTGGGCTTCGTGAATGTGCTGGAGGGCTGCCGGCATCACGGCGTGAAGCACCTGGCGTATGCCTCGTCCAGCTCGGTCTACGGGGCGAACACCGTGATGCCCTTCTCGGTGCATCACAACGTAGACCATCCCGTCAGCCTGTACGCGGCGACGAAGAAGGCCAACGAGCTGATGGCCCACACGTACAGCCATCTGTACAAGTTGCCAACGACCGGCCTGCGGTTCTTCACTGTGTACGGTCCGTGGGGCCGGCCCGACATGGCCCTGTGGCTGTTCACGCAGGCGATCCTCGCCGGCCAGCCGATCAACGTGTTCAATGAAGGCCGGATGCAGCGGGACTTCACGTACATCGATGACATCGTCGAAGGGGTGATCCGGGTCGCCGACCACCCCGCCGCGCCGAACCCCCGCTGGTCCAGCGAACGTCCCGATCCGGCGAGCAGTTTCGCACCGTACCGGGTCTACAACATCGGCAACAATCAGCCGGTCGAATTGATGCGGCTGATTGAGGTGCTGGAACAGGCGCTGGGCCGGTCGGCGGTGAAGCGGATGCACCCGATGCAGCCCGGCGACGTGCCGGCCACGTATGCCGATGTTGACGATTTAACCGCCGACGTTGGTTTCCGGCCCAGCACGCCGATCGAAGACGGCGTCGCCAGGTTTGTCCGGTGGTATCGCGAGTACCACAAGTGCTAAGCGGTGGAGCAAATGCTGAATCCCACGCCGCCGGGTTGGCCAATTCGCCGGGGCAAAACCGCCGCCCGCTGACAGAATGAGGGAAACGAGTTCCCGTTGCCGGTGACCCGTCCCGCCCCAATCAGGAACCGAGACCCATGCGCATTGTGATGATTGGCACCGGCTATGTCGGGCTGGTGACCGGAACGTGCCTGGCCGACAGCGGCAACGACGTCACCTGCCTGGACATCAATGAGCAGAAGATTGCCGGCCTCAACCGGGGCGAGATGCCCATCTACGAACCGGGACTGCAGGAACTGGTCGTTCGTAACGCCAAGGCGGGTCGGCTGAAGTTCACGGCCGACCTGGCCGCAACGGTCAAGTCGACCCAACTGGTGTTCATCGCCGTGGGGACGCCGCAGGGCGACGACGGCAGTGCCAATCTGTCGGCACTGTGGGCGGCTGTTGACGCCATGGCTCCGCATCTGCCGGAAAACGTGATCGTGGTCACGAAGAGCACGGTCCCGGTCGGCACCAACCGCCAGATCTACGAGCGGCTGCAATCGCTCACGGGACGGTCGGTCAACGTCTGCTCGAATCCCGAGTTCCTCAAAGAGGGATGCGCCGTCGAGGACTTCACCAAGCCGGACCGCGTGGTGGTGGGGGTGCTCAAGCCCGAGGTCGGCCAGGTCATGCACGAGTTGTACAAGCCGTTCCTGCGGACCGAGCGGCCGTTCCTGGTGATGGGGCTGGAAAGCGCGGAAATGACGAAGTACGTGGCCAACTGCATGCTGGCCACGAAAATCAGCTTCATCAACGAGATGGCCAACCTGTGCGAAGCCGTAGGGGCCGACGTCAACGAGGTCCGTCGCGGGATCGGGCACGACCAGCGGATTGGCTTCCAGTTTCTGTTTCCGGGGGTCGGCTACGGCGGCTCGTGTTTCCCCAAGGATGTCCGGGCGCTGGTGGCCAAGGCGGAATCGAAGGGGGTGGCGCCCCGCATCCTGCGGGCCGTCGATGAAGTCAACAACCAGCAAAAGCACGTGCTGTTCCGCAAGCTGCAGCAGCATTTTGGCGACAACCTGCGCGGGCGGACGCTGGCCATCTGGGGACTGTCCTTCAAGCCCCGGACGGACGACATCCGCGAAGCCCCGGCCCTGGTGCTGATTGACGAACTGCTCGCCGCCGGTGTAACGGTCCGCGTGCACGACCCCGTCGCGATGGACAATGTTCGCGCGATCTATGGCGACAAGCTGACCTACTGCGACCACCATTACGACACGCTGCCGGGCGCGGATGCGCTCGTCATCTGCACCGAATGGCCCGAGTTCCGCAATCCCGATTTCGACTACCTGAAGCACAAACTGGCGCAGCCGCTGATTTTCGACGGCCGCAACCTGTGGGAGCCGCAGGCGATGCGCGAGAAGGGCTTCACGTATTTCGGGATCGGCTTGAAGAGCTGAGAAACATTGATGTGTGATGAGTCTGCGAGCGATGAGTGAAGGACCGGAGAACTTCGCTCCACTCGTACATTCACCACTCGTATACTCACCAGCAGGGTTCCCATGCGCACCATTCTCGTCACCGGCGGGGCCGGGTTTCTGGGCAGTCATCTCTGCGAGCGGCTGCTCGAACGGGGCGACAACGTCATTTGCGTGGACAACTTCTTCACCGGCCGCAAGGAAAACATCCTGCACCTGATGGGGAACCCGCGGTTCGAGGTCGTCCGGCACGACATCGTCCACCCGCTGTTTCTCGAAGCCGAGCAGATCTACAATCTCGCCTGTCCCGCCTCCCCCATCGCCTACCAGTACAACCCGATCAAGACGATCAAGACCTCGACGGTGGGCATGGTCAACGTGCTGGGGCTCGCCAAGCGCTGCCGGGCCCGCATCCTGCAGGCCAGCACGTCGGAAGTCTACGGCGACCCGGCGGTCCATCCGCAACGCGAGGATTACTGGGGCAATGTGAACCCCATCGGCCCGCGCAGCTGCTACGACGAGGGAAAACGCGTCGCCGAGTCGTTGTGCATGAACTACCACGAGTCGCACAAGCTCGAAGTGCGGATCATCCGCATCTTCAACACCTACGGCCCGCGGATGGACCCCAACGATGGCCGTGTGATCTCCAACTTCATCACCCAGGCCCTCAAGGGGGAGCCGCTCACCATCTACGGCGACGGCACCCAGACCCGCAGCTTCTGCTACTGCGACGACCTGATCCGCGGCATGATGCTGCTGATGGACCAGGACCGCGAAACCGGCCCGGTCAACATCGGCAACCCCGGCGAATACACAATGCTGGAACTCGCCGAGGAGGTGCTGAAGGCGACCGGGTCCAAATCTCCCATCCAGTACGTGCCGCTCCCCAAGGACGATCCCAAGCAGCGCTGCCCGGACATTACCAAGGCGAAACAGTTGCTCGGCTGGGAGCCGACCATCAGTCTGCAGGAGGGGCTGGCGAAGACGGTTCCATATTATCGCCAGTGGCTGGAAGCCGGCGGGACGCGGAAGACGAAACATCGCGCCGGGGAGTAGGTCACATGTCACGGCGCGGCATCATTCTCGCCGGCGGATCGGGGACGCGGCTGTATCCGGCCACGCGGGTGGTCAGCAAGCAGCTCATGCCGATCTTCGACAAGCCGATGATCTATTATCCGCTGTCGACGCTGATGCTGGCCGGCCTCCGCGAAATCCTCATCATCAGCACGCCGCACGATCTGCCGCTGTTCGAGCGGCTGCTGGGAACGGGAGCCGAATGGGGCCTGCAGTTCGAGTACGCCGTGCAGCCGGAGCCGAAGGGGATTGCGCAGGCCCTGATCATCGCCGAGCCGTTTCTGGCGGGGCAGCCCAGTTGCCTGATCCTGGGCGACAACATCTTCTACGGCCACCAGATGAGTCAGAAGCTGGCGGAATGCAACCAGCGGACGGATGGCGCGACGATCTTCGCCTATCACGTCAGCGATCCGGAACGGTACGGCGTTGTGAACCTGGATGACCACGGCCGGCCGGTGTCCATTGTCGAAAAGCCGCGGCAGCCGGAGTCCAAATGGGCCGTCACCGGGCTGTATTTCTACGATGCGGACGCCCCGGCGATTGCGAAGTCGCTGACGCCGTCGGCCCGCGGGGAACTCGAAATCACCGACGTCAACCGGGCCTATCTGGAACGTGGACTGCTGCACGTCGAACAACTCGGCCGCGGGACCGCGTGGCTCGACACCGGAACCCACCAGTCGCTCCTGGAAGCGGCGGAGTTCGTCAGCGTGCTCGAGGCCCGGCAGGGACTGAAGGTCGCCTGTCCTGAGGAAATCGCCTGGCGGATGGGCTATCTCACCGACGACCAGCTCCGCGCGCTGGCGACGCCGCTCAAGAACAGCGGCTATGGCCAGTACCTGTTCGAACTCCTGCGGTGATCGTGGCGTCAATCACTCCGCGGGTTTTCGCCCCACGAACAGGTAGTGTGGCGCCCGGACGAACGGCAGGTAAGGCACCTTGCCCCGGCGCTGCGACAGCGACACCGTCTCGAACCGGCTCTGCAAGTACGGAATGTGGTCGGAATTGAGGAACACGTTGTCGTTGGCAAACCACGTGGGCCAGAACGTGCGCGTCGACCAGCCGTGCGAGGCCAGTCCGTCGCGCGGGTATTTGCGGGCCACAAAGAAATCCACCACGCCGATTGTGCCGCCGGGCTTAAGCATGCGCAGCGCCTGGTCGATCGCCAGGAACCAGTCGGGAATCATCGTCAGCGAGTAGCTCATCGTGACGACGTCGGCGGCCCCCTCCGGCGGGACGAACTGCGTGGCGTCGGCATGCACCGTGCGGACGTTCGCCCAACCGCGGGCAGCGATCCGTTCGTCGGCCACTTTCAGCAGCGATGACGACAGGTCCACCAAATACGCGCGGTGGAATTGCGGCAGGCGGTCTCCCCAACGCTCGGCGTTCTCCCCCGTGCCGGCGCCGAGGTCGACCCACACGCCGCCGGACACCGCGGGTAGGGACTGGAACAGTTCGTCGCGGCCGTGCAGCAGTCGCTGGCGGAAGGCGTCGTATCCGCCCGCCTGCCCCTTGTAGAAGCTTTCCAGCCGTTCTTCGTGCGTGTTGCCCGTGGCCCGTGACACCACCAGGTGCCACAGGATCTTGAGGTCGTTGAACAGCCCGCCGGAACTGCGGGACGGCGGTGCGGCGGTGTCGGGCACGGACAGTTCACTCCACAATCGAATGGGTCATCCACATCGCGCGTCCGAAGCCCGCGGGTTGCAACCCGCGGGCGTCCCTCCTTCGGCGCGCCTACTTCCCAAAGAACGTCTCCACCGTCGGTGGTCCCTGCACGTAACCCAGCGACGCCAGGAAATGATCGGCCGACGTGAGCGTCTTGCGGAAAAACTCGTTGCCGCCGCGGCCGTAGTTGAAGAACCCGTGCGACTGGTCTGCGTACAGATCGAGTTCGCAGCGGTTGCCGGCGGCTTTCATCTTGTCGGTGAACTCGCGGTTGCCGGCGATCAGGAAGTCGTTGGTGCCGATCAGAATCAGCGTCGGGGGCAGGTTGGGCCGCACGTGATGCGCCGGCGAAATCCGCAGCGGATCAACGCCGGTCCGTTCGGCAAACTGCTCGGCCGACAGTTCCGTGCGGGAACTGGCGCTCGGTCCGAACGACACCGCCGGATTGAACAGCACCAGCGCGTTGGGTGCGGAGCTGATCGCGCGGTCCTCGGACTCTTCGTCGAACTCCTGCAGCGTTGCCGTGCAGGCGGCGATGTGTCCGCCCGCCGACCCGCCGGACGCGACGATCTTGTCCGGATCAACGCCCAACTCCGCCGCATGGCCGCGGACCCAGCGGATGGCCGATTTCGCGTCGCGGACGCAGTCCACCGCCTTCACGTCGTGCCGGCTGGAAACGCGGTAATCGGCCGTGATGGCCACCATCCCCCGCGAGGCGAGATATCGGCACTGATGTTCGAACTGCGTCGGCGAGCCGTTCCGCCAGCCGCCGCCAAAAAAGAACACGATCGCCGGCCGATGGTCGGTCGCGGCGTGCCCTTCGGGAGCGAAGACATACAACGACAGCTTGACGTCCCCCACCGTCTTGTAGACGTGAGCCTTGGCGTCGGCGAATTCCGGCGGGTAATTCCGGGCGGATTTCGGTTCCTGAGCCAGCGCCGTGCCGAACGCCGTCAGACCGCTCATCGACATCAGACAGGTTAGCACAACAGTTCGCATGGGCGTGTCCTCGCAGGAAACCGGCAGCCGGAGAATACCCGACATTCTAGCCGAAACTTCGCGGCGCTGCCTACTTGTCGAGATGCCACGCCGTGACACCCAAATCGTGCTTGAGAGTTTCATACTCTTCGCGGCGGCGCTGGTCGTCCTCGGCCGACGATGCCGGCCGCTTTACGGCCCGGAGCAGCACGTTCTTTGGCGTGTGCTCCAGGTCGATGAACTCCACCACCTGCGTCCGATAGCCGCTGCATTCCAGGTACCGGGCCCGCAGCGCGTCGGTGGCCAGGGCGGCGAATCGCTCCTTCAACAGTCCGTATCCGGTGAGACCGGGTAACGTGGTCGAGGGAAGCGTGTGCATCAACTCGTGCTGGCAACAGGGCACCGCAAGGATCACGTCGCAACTCCAACCGATCGCCGCGGCCAGCGCGTCGTCCGTCGCCGTGTCGCAGGCGTGCAGCGAGACGGCCAGGTGCACCGGCCCGGTCGGGACGCAGGTCGCAATGTCCCCCTCGCGGAACGACAGTCCGCGGCAACCGAGCCGGTCGGCGATCTGCTGACAATGGGCAACGACGTCGCCTTTGAGATCGAGGCCCACGATCCGTACGTCACGAGCATGCACGACCGTCAGCAGGTGATGCAGCGCAAACGTCAGGTAGCTCTTGCCGCAGCCGAAATCGACGACGTGAATCGTCCCTGCGGAAGGGAGTTCCGGCAGGATGTCCTCGACGAACTCCAAGTAGCGGTTGATCTGCCGGAACTTGTGCGACATCGTCGGCTTGACCCGGCCATCGGCGGACATCACGCCGATTTCAATCAAGAACGGACACGGCACCCCTTCCGGGACAATGTGCTGCCGCGGCTGATTGTGCGCGACGACCGGCAAGGCGGCTTTCGTCGGCGGCTTGCGGCGGAGCTGCACCCGGCCGCCTGGCTTCTGCCGGGCTGTGTAATCGCCGTCGGCAGCGAACCAATGCAGATCGGCGAACTTGAGGCCGAATTGAGCGGCGATCCGCTCCAGCAGTTCGTCCGTCGAGAGATTCTCGTGAAACTCCTGCGGCCCGCGACGAAACGCCCATTGATATCGTCGCTCGCCGCCGAGATCGACCGGCCGCACCGTCACCTTGGGCACGGCGGAAAGCTGCACCGGCCGGCTGAGGACCAGTTGCACGAGTTGCCGCTCGTGCAAGTGGCGGGCCAGAATCTCGTTCCAGGCGGATGCAGTCAAAACAGCATACTCCCACGTCGAAAACCGATATTGTGACCACACGGGCCAGGATCGCCAATCGTCTCGCTAGTGGCGTGCCCATCCGTTGGAAATCCGTTACTCTATCGAATTGTCACGGCCATTCGGCTTACCACTCACGATCCACATCCGGAGTTTTCGCGATGTCGCTGACCGCCTGGGGCTTCCGGGGAATCTGTCTGCTGCTGTTCACGGCCACCGCGATGGCGTCGGAACAGGACGGCCGGCTCGACCTGTACTTCATCGACGTTGAAGGCGGCGCCGCCACGCTTATCGTCACTCCGGCCGGAGAATCGATGCTCATCGACTCCGGTTACCCCGACAACGGCGGCCGCGACCGGGACCGCATCCTGAATGTCGTCCGGGAGGTCGCCAAGCTCGATCACCTCGACCACGCGCTGGTCACGCACTGGCATCTGGACCACTACGGCAACCACGCGGCGATCGCCGACCAGATTAAGATCGGCACGTTCTGGGACCGCGGGATGCCGGACACGCTGCAGGAAGACGCCAAGTACGTCGAACGGGCTGCGCTGTACCGGGCCGCCTCGCAGAACAAGTCCCGCACGCTGAAGGCCGGCGACACGCTGCCGCTCAAGTCCGGCTCAACGCCGCTGACAGTCAAGGTCGTCACCGCCAGTGGGGAAGTGATCCCCAACGAGGGGTCAGCGAATCCATTTGCCGATCGCCATGTCCCCCAGGCGGACGACCCCACCGACAATGCAAAGAGCATCAGCACGCTGTGGTCGTTCGGCAAGTTCCGCTTCCTCTGTTGCGGCGACCTGACCTGGAATGTCGAGGCCAGGCTGGTCACGCCGAACAACCCCATCGGCCAGGTGGACCTGTTCATGGTCACGCATCACGGTTTGCCGGTGAGCAACAACCCGGCGCTGGTGCTGGCGATTGCTCCGCGCGTGGCGGTGATCTGCAACGGTCCGACCAAGGGCGCCCACGCCAACACGCTGGCCACGCTGAGGCAGGTGAAGGGACTCGAGGCGTGGTACCAGTTGCATCGCAACGTGAAGCTTGCCGACGACGAGCAGGCCCCGGCGGATTTCATCGCGAACAAGGTCGAGACCGCCCAGTGCACCGGGACGTGGGTGAAGGCCTCGGTCGCGCCGGACGGCGGCAAGTACACGGTGCAGATCGGCCCGACAGGAAACGCCCGAGAATACGCCGTGCGGTGACGATCTGGCGCGAGACCCGCGGGAGCACGCTGCCGATGACCGATCCGCTAGCCGAACTCCTGCGACCCGCACGGCTGACGGCGGTGGTGGACGTCGGGGCGAATCCCATCGACGGCGACCCGCCGTACAAGCCTCTGCTCGAACGGGGCCTGTGTACGGTGATCGGATTCGATCCGCAGCCGGCATCCCTCGATTCGCTGAACCAGCGCAAGGGGCCGCATGAGACGTACCTCCCCTACGCCTTGGGAGACGGTTGTGCGCACACGCTGCATGTCTGCCACGCGCCGGGCATGACCGGGTTGCTGACGCCCGATCCCCGGACGCTGTCGCTGCTGCCGCTGTTTCCCGAATTCGGCCGCGTGGAGTCCACCGCCGAAGTTTCGACGCGGGCGCTGGATTCCATCGACGAAATCACCGACCTCGATCTGTTGAAGATCGACGTCCAGGGTTCGGAGCTGATGGTGTTTCGATCCGGGCAGCAGAAACTGTCAATGGCGGTGGCCATTCAGACCGAAGTCTCCTTTCTGCCGCTGTATCAGGGGCAGCCCCCCTTCGGCGAGGTGGACCTGGAACTGCGGTTGCAGGGGTTCGTGCCGCACGCGCTGGTCGATACTCGTCGTTGGATCATTGCGCCTTTGATGGTGAACGACAAACCGCGGCAGCCGCTGAATCAGCTCGTCGAGGCCGACATCGTCTATGTCCGGGACTTCCGCGAACCGGAGGCGTTCACCGACGGGCAACTGGCGCACCTGGCGCTGATCGCGCATCATTGCTATCGGTCATTCGACCTGGCACTGCATTGCCTGCTAACGCTAGAACGCCGCGGGTCGGTGGACCAGGGTGCGCAGGCGCGGTATCTCGACATCCTGCGATCCGGTCCGCCGCAGCGGCTCAGACCCCGCTGACCTCCACCCACAGCGCGATTTCCACGGCGGCATTGAGAGGGAGTTCGCTGACGCCAACGGCGATCCGGGAGTGTTTGCCCCGTTCGCCGAAGGCCTGCACGAGCAGATCCGACGCCCCATTGATGACGGCCGGCTGCTTGCTGAAACCATCGGCCGACTGGACGTATCCCTCGACCCGGACGACGCGGGTGATGAGGTCGAGGTTGCCGATCTCCGCCTTGATCGCCGCCAGGGCATTGAGCATGCACAACCGGGCGGCGTGCTGGCCGTCCTCTTCGTGGACGTCGCGGCCGACCTTGCCGGTGAACACGACTTCCTTGCCGACGATCGGCAACTGCCCGCTGGAGATCACCAGGTGCCCCACCCGGACGGCAGGGACATAGCTCGCCACCGGCGTTGGCGGGTGCGGAAGGGGATGCTGCAACTGGGCCAGTCGGTCCTCGACGATGCTCATGGCGGAGTCCTGAAGGTAGAATTCGTGACGATGGACGGGCATTCTAATCGAAGCGATGCGTCCGTTGTCAGTCGTCCGTGGTCCATTGTCAAGAACGAGAACTACCTGACTTCGTCACGGACAACTGACCGATTCCCGTTCGAGGTCATTTCCACCAGACGTTTTCCAAGGACCTTTCCTCCATGAACTACCGCCTTCTCGGCCGCACCGGCGTCAAGGTTTCGGAACTCTGCCTCGGCACGATGATGTTCGGCGGGCCGACGGACGAGGACGAGTCGATCCGGATCATCCATCGGGCGATGGACGCGGGGATCAACTTCCTCGACACGGCGGACATGTACTCGACCGGGCGGTCGGAGGAAGTGGTCGGGAAGGCGCTGCTCGGTCGCCGGGACGACATCGTGCTGGCAACCAAGGGGTGCAACCCGATGGGGGCGGGGGTCAATCAGCAGGGGCTGAGCCGCCGCTGGCTGATGCAGGCGCTGGAGGCGAGCCTGAAGCGGCTCAACACGGACTACGTTGACATTTACTACGCCCACAAACCGGACCCGACCGTGCCCTGGGAGGAAACGCTGCGGGCCTTGGACGACATGGTCCGGCAGGGGAAGGTGCGCTACACGGCGTGCTCGAACTTTCGGGCGTGGAAGGTGTCGGAAGCCTTGTGGATCAGCGACAAGCACGGCTGGGAGCGGTTCAGTTGCGTGCAGCCGCTGTACAACATCGTCAATCGGGACATCGAGGTGGAGCTGCTCCCGCTGTGCCAGGCCCAGCAGTTGGGGGTGGTGACCTACAGCCCGCTGGCCCGGGGCATTCTCACCGGCAAGTACCGCGCCGGCCAACCGTTCCCCGAGGGGAGCCGCGCCGCCCGCAATGACAAGCGGATGAAGGAAGCCGAGCTTCGCGAAGAGAGCTTCGAGGTGGCCCAGAAGTTGTCGCAGCATTGCGAGGGCAAGGGAGTGGCGACGTCGGCCTTTGCCCTGGCGTGGGTGTTGGCCAATCCGATTGTCACGTCGGTGATTCTCGGCCCCCGGACGATGGAACAGTTCGAGGACAACCTGCGGTGTGAGGGGGTCCATCTCTCGGCCGACGACGAAGCCTTTGTCGACCTGCTCGTTCCGCCTGGCGAACACAGCGGCAAGGGATTCCAGGATCCGGCGTACCCGATCACCGGCCGACCGCGGTAGACTGGTTGATGAGGATGTGTTGCGATGTCGACCGCCACGCATCGGATGACCGCCGACGAACTGTTCCTGTTGCCGCACGATGGCACCAAGCGGTACCGCCTGATTGCAGGCGAATTGCGCACGATGAGTCCTGCAGGATCCCAACATGGGTTCGTCGCAGATAACGTGGCACATTACCTGAATTGTTTCATCCGACCGCGACGGTTGGGCAAGATCTTCGCGGCCGGAACCGGCTTTGTCGTGCAGCGCAATCCCGACACAGTCCTCGCTTCGGATGTGTCGTTCGTGCTGCGCGACCACATTCCCGCCGGCGGTCCGCTGCGTGAGTTTTTCCCCGGTCCACCTGACCCGGCGGTGGAAGTCATCTCCCCCAGCGACTGCCAGGACGAGATCGACGAGAAAGTCGAAGTCTAAATGAATTCGGGGCTGCGGTTGTTGTGGCTGGTGCATCCGCGGCGGCGAACCGTCGCCGTTTACCGGTCGCTGACGGACGTAAAGCTGTTGACCGAGGCGGATGCCCTCGATGGCAGCGACGTGTTGCCGGGGTTCACCAGCCACATCGCGGAGATCTTCGAGTGATCGTCCGCGCGATGCCCACGGGTTGCAACCCGTGGGCGACACACGTTTGATGCTCCTACACCCCAATGCCGCCGAATTGCCGCACGGCTTCGTACACCGCCGTGTTGACGGTGCTCGCGAGGTTCAGGCTGCGGACGGCGGGGCGCATCGGCAGTTGCACGGTTGTGGCCCGGAACTCGTCGAGCAGCGCCGCCGGCAGCCCGCGGGTCTCGCTGCCGAACAACAGCAGATCGCCCGGCGCGAAGGTCGCCTCCCACAACAGCCGCGGGGCCGGATTCTCGACGCACCACACCGTGCCGGTCGGCTGCCGCGCACGGAGTTCCGCCCAGGTGTCGACGACTTCGTAATCGAGCTGGTCCCAGTAATCCATCCCGGCCCGCAGCAGGTGCCGCTGGTCCAGTTGAAACCCCAGCGGCCGGATCAGCCACAGCTTGGCCCCGACGGCAACGCACGTCCGGCCAATGTTCCCCGTGTTCTGCGGAATATCCGGCTGATACAGCACGACGTGGAGCAAGGGCAAATCGCGCCGGTCAGCGGTCACACAAGCCTCATTCTGTCAGGAAGGTTGGATCGACCCAGAATAGCACACGAAGGGTGGCTATGCGCCGGGTGACGCGGGGCTCCCCGCTCGTGCGTCTTCGCACCGCAAACACTTGTCCCGGAACGTGGGTTTGGGTGCAATACCCGTCATCCCCCGGTTTGGTCCAGTTGTCCTCTGGGAGTTGCCGCCGTGAATCGTCTGTTGCGTGGAATCGCCGTTGTTGCTTTTTCCCTGTTGGCGGGGTTCGTCGGCGCCGACGAGATCGCCGTCCACCAGAACCTGACCTACGCCGAGATTGGCGACACGAAGCTCCAACTCGACCTGGCGATGCCGAAAGACGGCGACGGACCGTTCCCCGGCATCGTGTTCATTCACGGCGGGGGCTGGTCGGGGGGCAATCGGCATGCGTTTCGCGGCAAGATCGAGGAGGCCGCCCGCCGCGGATACGTTGCCGCCACCATCAGCTATCGCTTGACGCAGCCGGACAAGGAGACCGGCACTCCCAAGGAGCCGTTTCCCGCCCAGATTCACGACTGCAAGGCGGCCATCCGCTGGCTGCGGGCGCACGCCGGAGAGTACAAACTGGATCGCGACCGGATCGGCGTGATCGGCGCCTCGGCAGGGGGCCACCTCAGCCTGCTGGTCGGACTCAGCAGCAAGGAGGACGGACTGGACGGGGACGAAGGGAACCTGTCCTATTCCAGCCGGGTGCAGGCGGTCGTCAACATCTTCGGCCCGACCGATCTCGTGCGGTGCTATGAGTCGTCTCCGGGCGCCGTCGGGTTCCTCAAGGCGTTGTGTAATGGGACGCCGGAATCTGCAGCAGCGGCATACCGGTCAGCCAGTCCGGTGACTTACATCACCACAGACGATCCCCCGGTCCTGACGCTGCACGGCGACAAGGACGCCCTGGTGCCTCCCGAACAGGCGACAATTCTGGATGAACGGCTGAAGGCGGCCGGCGTAAAGCACGAACTGAAGCTCCTTGCCGATCAGGGGCACGGCTTCCGTGGAGACGCGGCCCAGGAGGCCGATGATGCGGCCTGGTCGTTCTTCGACAGGTATTTGAAGCCGTCGAAGAACTGACGGCCGCGGTGTCTCTGTGTGTTGCGGCCGCCGTGGAAACGCTCCCAACGGCGATGCGCGCTCGCACGGCCGAAACGGCCGTGGCACAGAAGCCGGTTGGTCACCGCACTGCGGGGGCGATGAGGCCGGTCTCGGGGCTGCTCGCCGTGGCGTAGAGCTTCCGCGGGATGCGGCCGGCGGTGAAGGCTTCGCGGCCGGCCCAGCAGGCATGCTTCATGGCGTGGGCCATCGTCAGCGGGTCACGGGCCGACGCGATGCCCGTGTTGAGCAGCACGCCGTCGCAACCCAGCTCCATCGCGAACGCGACGTCGCTCGCCGTCCCCACACCGGCATCGACGA
>Ga0073934_10004559_pt1 | contig 22799 bp, 26 predicted proteins | sample LarsenN4metaG_FD_76834 | JGI IMG/M metagenome (GOLD analysis project Ga0073934, IMG submission 76834) | Hot spring sediment bacterial and archeal communities from British Columbia, Canada, to study Microbial Dark Matter (Phase II) - Larsen... ...
GAATTTTATGCTTCGGGACGTGCGCATGCAAGAGCTGGTATCCAAGGAAAAGGAGCCCATTACCCCCTTTGTGGATAAGGTCCGGCAGCTCTATCAGGAATTGGGCGTATCCACGATCCTGGTGATGGGAGGCTCCGGAGATTACCTGGATGTGGCCGATACGGTTCTGGTTATGGACCATTATCGACCGTACCACGTGACCGAAAGGGCCCGGGAGATCACCCGCAAGTATGTGAGCCAAAGGAAAAAAGAGGGGGGAGAAAGCTTCGGTGAGATTGTAGATCGAGCGCCCCTGCCGGAAGGTTTTAATCCCAGCCGGGGCCGGCGCGAGGTGAAAATCGATGCGAAGGGGTTAAAAACCCTCCTGTACGGCACTACCGCGATCGATCTTTCAAGCGTAGAGCAACTGGTCCACATGGGACAAACCCGTGCCATCGGAGATATCCTTTATTATTATTCCAGGAAATATGTCGATGGAACGAAAAGTTTACGGGAAGGGCTCTCCCTGGTCATGAAGGAGCTTGAGGAAAAAGGGTTCGACAGGCTGTCGCCGCGTAAAGTAGGCTACTATGCCATGCCGCGCATTTTTGAGGTAGGGGCTGCGATAAATCGATTGCGAACCCTTAAGATGCGATGAGCCGGGGCCCTTCCCCCGGTTTCCGGGCAGCATCTTTGAGCAGGACCCGGAGGAGCTCTAAAAGGGAATCTGGTTCCGGTGCGTTTCAAGAAATCGCATCGTCTCTAAAGGGAAAGGTCCGTGGGGTTGTTTTAACCCCACCTCAAAAAGTCTCCGGAGGTCTTCCAGGGTATCGATATCGTACCAGCGGGGGAGCAGCGCCACGTTAAGCCCCAGGTGGTGGGCGCGGTCCAGGGTCTCGGCGAGCACTTTATCTGTGCTCCAGGGGATTCCTTGAAAGAGGCCCCTCTGCGGCTCACGTAACCCTATCAGGTAATAACCCCCATCTTCGGAGGGTCCTAGAACCACATCCACACGGGGATTTTTTAAATGCTCCATAGACTCCTGCAGGAACTCCGGGGGTAAATGGGGACTATCGCTGCCGATGAGAGAAATTCCGGTATGGCCCCCCTGGCATAGCTCTTCGAACAGATGGGCCATGCGTTCTCCCAAATTTTTTCCCCTCTGGGGAACCAGGGTGAAGGGCCCGGCAGGCAATAGGCTGAGAAATTCGGACCGCGCGCTTTCAGGCGTGTATGCGAGGACTTTCAGGGCCCCCTGCCCCCCGATCACCCGCTGGAAAATATCTATCAAAAAGCACCGGTAAAGTTTTGCAGCCATGTCCGGGCTCAGAGGCGGGCATAGCCGGGTTTTTACTGTTCCTGGAACCGGCGCCTTGGCCATCACGACGAGGGCTTGCTTTACGATATCTGGCATAGAATGTGCTAATAAGTTAAGCTAATATGAAACAAGAATTTAAAAACCATCAAATGAGTTGGGAACAATTGATAGCGTTTGCCCAGGCCCTTTTGGGCGCCGACCCTCTGCTAGCGGGGTCCGATTTGGAGGCGGCAGATTCCCATCGCTCTGTTTGCTACCCCGACTATTCTTCCCTTACCCCTGCGGGTCCCCTACAAACCGAGGAAATTCTTCTGGATATGGATGCGAGCGAAGAAGAGTTTCAAAAGCAGCTCGATACGATCCGGCGTAGAGTCCAGGAATTAGACGGAGAGAATGGGGCCGAATCGCCCGCATAGTCTAAGGGTGGATCGCGTCCATCTATTTTTCTTGTTGCGGAATTGCTCGTAGGGTGCTAAATTTTACTAGAAGTCCGGACGCTTAGCTCAGCTAGGCAGAGCAGCTGACTCTTAATCAGCGGGTCGCAGGTTCGATTCCTGCAGCGTCCATTCACAGGGGGGATCTTGAAAGATCCCCGTTTTTTTACCTCCTCCGTTCTTAATCCCGCGGTTTCCCCTCCCCCGGGACGCTCCGCCGCAGTCAATACGGCCCGATCTCTGCTAAGGGGAACGGGGTCTATCGCCCGGTATTTAGATTTTACGGTCGAGTTGGTTCCAAAATTTAATATAGTAATCCACTCCGGAGATTACCGTAAGTATTAAAGCGATCCAGAGAGAGACGATTCCCACGCGGGGTCCCATATTTTGGGGACCCAGAATGAGCGCGCAGATGGCGAGGATCTGGGTAATCATTTTATATTTTCCCCATTTACCGGCCTGTATCACGATGTTTTCAGCGCTCGCGATCCCCCGCAGCCCGGTTACCGCCAGCTCCCTGCCGACGATGACGACGACCATCCAGGCCGGAGCTCTTCCGATCTCTACCAGAGAGATGAGGGCGGCGGAGATGAGCAATTTATCCGCCAGGGGGTCCAGCAACTTACCCAGGGTGGTTATCTGACCCAGAAACCGGGCAATGTAGCCGTCCAGTAAGTCTGTAAGCGCAGCGATCAAAAAGATGGTCACCGCAAGGATATTGCTGTGTTTGGTAAGAATAACGACAACCAGTAGGGGGACGAGAAATATTCGCATGAGCGTAAGAATGTTAGGAAGGTTCAGAATCAAGGTACCACCTTATAGTAGTATTCTAAGCCGATTTCTTCCGCTAAGTTTTTCATCACCTCCGCAGTAACCTCTTCAAAGAACGGAGAAACCCAGAGCTCCAAAATACCTTCTTTCGGGTCCAGGGTACGAACCACGGCAATGCCATCATAGCCCTCAATAATGCTATTAATAAAGCCGATCTGGTTTTTATTAACTTTAGCCCTGTAGGAAATGGTATCCATAAAAAACCGGGGTCCAACGCCGAGGATCAAGGACGCATAGACTGCATATAATGTATTTATAACTTTTCTCCTTAAAGTCAAGTTTTTTAGGTAAGGGCGCAGCATTTACCCTTCGGGGGAGAACCCGCCTTGTGCTTCTATCTGGTAAATGCTTTCTTATTTAATAAATTCCTTGACAAAATCCCAAAAATTTGTCAATAGTATTAAGATCTCATTTGTGTATCTTGGTGGAGTTTATGTTGGGTTTACAAGAGCTTATTGTAAAAGCTTAAAAATCTATCGAGTTCGGCAGTAGATCTCATCAGGGGAGGGTCATGGAAGCTCAGTCTAGATTATGAATTCTCAGTCTGTGTCTACTTTTCGGCTCCAGTTTATATTTGTCGTCGTCTCAATAATTTTTGCCATTTTATTTTTGAGGTTATGGTACCTTCAAATTCTTCAGGGGGAGAAGTTTCTTACCCTTTCTGAAGAGAATCGAATCCGCCTCACCCGGGTCAAGGCTCCGAGAGGCCTTTTTTTGGATACCAACGGCCAGGTGCTGGTCAAGAACCGGCCCAGCTTCAATGTTTTCATCATCCCCGAAGATGCCAAGGATCTCCCCTATACGGCCAAACAACTGGCTGAGCTGCTTCCTATTCCGGAAAAAGAAATTATTGCCAAGGTTAAAAAATCTCAGCGCCCCAAGTTCGAGCCCGTGTTGATCCAGCGAGACATTCCCCTGAGTAAAGTCGCCTACCTGGAGGAGCATAAGATGAGCTTGCCGGGGGTGATCGTAGAGGTTGAGCCTTTGCGATATAACATTTATGGAAACTTTGCCAGCCATATTCTGGGGTATTTAGGAGAGATCAACGAGGAACAATTGAAGGATACCGTTTCTTATCCCGGGCGGCGGTTGGGAGATCTGGTAGGGCAGTACGGCCTGGAACGGTCCATGGAAGGATTTTTAATGGGGGAAGATGGGGGCAAGCAGGTAGAGGTGAATGCCAGCGGGCGGGAACTTCGTGTTCTCAGCCAAAAAGATCAGAAGCCGGGGCACGATATCGTCCTGACCATCGATCTTAACATCCAGAGCCTGGTGGAAGAAGCCTTCAGAGATAAAACGGGGGCGGCGATCGTCATGGATCCTAACAACGGGCATATTTTGGCCATGGTGAGCAACCCCTCCTTTAACCCGAACCTGTTTGCCGGAGGGATTTCCTCCGCGGATTGGAAGAGTTTGATTGAAAATTCTTATCATCCTTTACAAAATCGAGCTATCCAGGGCACCTACTCGCCCGGCTCGACCTTTAAAATTATTACCAGTGCAGGAGGTTTAGAAAAGGGACTGGTTAATCGAAATAGTACAGTTTTCTGTGGCGGGTCTATTCGCATCGGTAACAACGTGAAACGATGCTGGAAGTTCGGAGGTCACGGGAGCGTGACGATCGTCGATGCCCTGAGGCAATCTTGTAATGTCTACTATTACAAGGTCGGTGGGGAATTAGGTATAGGGGCTCTGGCTAAATATGCCATGAGTTTTGGGCTGGGACGACCCACAGGAATCGGTCTTCCGAACGAAGAGTCCGGTTTGATTCCGACCGAGGAATGGAAACGAAAAACCTTGGGCGAGAAATGGTACCCCTCCGAGACAGCGGATGCTGCCATCGGTCAGGGTTTTGTCTCCGTGACTCCCCTTCAACTGGTCAACATGGTTTCAGCCGTTGCGAACGGGGGAACCTTATACAAACCCATGTTGGTTAAGGAAATACGAGACAGCGATAACCAGCTTGTGAAGGAGTTTAAGCCAGAAATTATCCGGAAGGTCCCCGTAAAAGAAGAAAATTTAAAGGTTATCCGCAAAGGGATGTGGGCGGTCGTCAATGAAGAGCATGGTACCGGATCCAAGTCCCGCATAGAGGGATTAAACGTGGCCGGGAAAACCGGGACGGCTCAGGTTATTAAACTGAAGAGCAAGATTAAACCCAAAATGCTGCCCGAGAAATATCGGGATCATGCCTGGTTTGTAGCGTTCGCTCCGGTAGATGATCCGAAAATCGCCCTGGTCGTTTTCGTCGAGCACGGTCTCAAGGGAGGGGACGCCGCCGCCCCCGTCGCAAAGCTAATCTTTGAAGGGATCTTCAACAAAGGCAGTGAACTAACCAAAAAGAGCCCCACAGAAGCCCCCACCCCCCTCAACCTTTAATGCCGGGAAGTGGAAACGGAACGAGGGCCGAGGATCGATGAGGGAAGAGCCGGCATCCAAGCTTCGTCTCTAACCCCCGGCCTTTGGCCCTTGGTCTTTAATTCTGCTTCCTGGTTTTTAGGACAGCGGTTATATGTTCTTCTCCATGATCCGGAAAATAGATTGGTTGCTCGTTATTGTCACCCTTCTGTTAGCCGTAATCAGCCTTCTCAATATTTATAGCGTGACCTCGGAGGGTCAGGGCCGAACCGATATGGTGGTTAAACAGCTCAGTTGGTTTATCTTAGGCTTTACCATCCTGATCCTTATGACGACCTTCGACTATCACACGCTGAGCGCTTTTGCTTATCCCTTGTACCTTTTGATTCTCCTGGCCCTGGTCGCGGTTCTCGTCACAGGCCCCGTTATTTCCGGGTCGCAGCGCTGGATACGGTTCGGGGGCTTTTCCTTTCAACCTTCGGAATTTGCTAAACTGGCGATGATCCTGGTCCTGGCCCGATACTTTTCTAATAAAAAGCGAGGGGACACGGCGTCCTTTCTCGACCTGGTGATTACCGGTATTTTACTCTGCATCCCGCTGGCCCTCATCTTAAAACAACCGGATCTCGGAACTGCCATGCTCCTCGTACCGATTTTCACGGCCATTATTTTCACCATGGGACTCGATTGGAAATACTTCGCCGTTGGAGGGATTCTTGGCGTCAGCGTCACTCCGCTCATGTGGATGCATTTAAAAGAGTATCAGAGAAACCGTCTGATCTCCTTTATCAATCCCGATAAGGATCCCCTGGGCTCTGGGTATCACGTCATTCAGTCTAAAATAGCCATCGGCTCCGGCGGTTTCTGGGGGAAGGGTTACATGCAAGGAAGCCAGAGCCAGTTAAATTTTATCCCAGAACAATTTACGGACTTTATCTTCTCGGTGATCGGAGAAGAGTGGGGATTTATCGGAACCCTCACGGTGCTCACCCTCTACTTTATACTCATTTATCGCGGCCTGTACATTGCCTCCAAGGCGAAGGATCGACTCGGCACCCTCATCGCCGTTGGAGTCGTAACCATGCTTGTCATGCACGTCATGATTAATATGGGTATGTGCATCGGTATCATGCCCGTCACAGGCGTCCCTCTCCCCTTGATGAGCTATGGAGGGTCCGCAGTTTTATCGAATTTAGCGGGAATAGGACTCCTCTTAAATATTCAGATCCGAAGATTTATGTTTTAATGTGCGATGCGTCATACGTCAGACCTCGGTCGTTTTTGCCTCTTACGTAGGACGCAGGACGTAAGACGTTTTACGCCGTCATGGGAGTTAACCTTAAAGATAAGCTCTTCGAAGTGCTGCCCCTGATCTCTAGACCCTCTCAATATATAGGGAGCGAATACAACGCGATTCCTAAGAATTGGGAGGAAACGGACCTCCGGGTGGCCCTGTGCTTCCCAGACACCTATGAGATCGGGATGTCTCATATCGGTCTTAAAATTCTCTACCATATCCTGAATAAGCGGCCCGGCGTTCTGGCCGAAAGGGTCTACGCGCCCTGGGTGGACATGGAAGCCGAAATGCGGAGAAGAAAGCTTCCCTTATTCAGCCTGGAATCCCATAAGCCCCTCGCGGATTTTGATATAGTGGGTTTTACCCTGCAGTATGAGCTCAGTTACTCCAATGTCCTGAATATGCTGGAGTTAGGGGGGATCCCGCTTTTGGCTTCTCAACGAGGACCCCACCATCCGTTGGTACTGGGGGGGGGACCCTGTGCGTTTAATCCGGAACCTATCGCAGATTTCTTCGATGCTTTCGTGATCGGCGATGCCGAAGGGGTTATTTTGAAATTGGCCGATACTTACCGCGATTGGAAGAAAAGCCATGCCGATAAGGAAAGCCTCTTGCTGGCGCTCTCTAAGATTGAGGGCGTCTACGTTCCTTCGCTGTTTTCCGTCGAGTATAAGGAGGATGGCACCCTCGCGGCGATCCGTCCCAAAAGCGCCCGCGTCGGTGAAGTTCGAAGGGCGCTGATCCAGGATCTCAATCTGGCAGATTATCCCGTCGACCCCGTGGTGCCGTACCTACAGCCGATCCACGATCGGTTAGCCATCGAGCTGACCAGGGGGTGTAGCGCAGGATGCCGATTTTGCCAGGCCGGATATATTTATCGTCCCACCCGGGAAAGGGACCCTCAGAAAATTCTGGAGCTGTTCGCGGAGTCTCTGAAAAAGACGGGTTATGAAGAGCTTTCTTTGTATTCCCTCAGCATTGGGGACTATAGCCAGATAATCCCCCTTCTTACGGCGCTTATGAATCAATGCGAGCGTTCCAAGGTGGGGGTCTCCCTCCCTTCTCTGCGAGCCGGGACCTTGACCCTTGAAATGGCCGGTCAGATCAGCCGGGGAGGGCGTAAGGGGGGATTTACGATGGCGCCGGAGGCGGGGACCGAGCGCCTCCGCGAGGTCATTAATAAGGGTATTTCCGAGAAGGAGATCCTGAGGAGCGCCGAAGACGTCTACCGCGCCGGGTGGGATCTGATCAAAGTTTACTTTATGATCGGGCAGCCTACGGAGACCCTCGAGGATGTGGAAGGGATCGCCGACCTGGCCTATAAAATACAGCAGACCGGCAAAAAGGCCGGGAAGCCCGGGGCTCGGGTCCATGTGGGGGTTTCTTCTTTCGTTCCTAAACCCCATACGCCCTTTCAATGGGAGGTGCAGGAGGGTACGGACTCCCTCCGGGCGAAGCAGCAGCTCTTAAGAAGGCGGATCCGGCATCGAAATATCCAACTGGGACTGCATAATCTGGAATCCAGTTACCTGGAGGGGGTCTTCTCGCGGGGGGATAGGAAATTGAGCAGAGCCCTCCTGATAGCCCATGAATTGGGATGTCGTTTCGATGGATGGGAAGACCAGCTCGATTTTCAAAAGTGGATAAAGGCCTTTAAGCACGCGGCGATCGATCCCGATTTCTATACCTATCGGGAACGGGCGGAAAGTGAAATCCTGCCGTGGGACCATATCCAGACGGATATTAAGAAAAAGTTCTTCTTGCTTGAAAGAAAGAAAGCCTTCTCTGTGAGAACAACCCGCTACTGTAGGGTGGGCTGCCGATGTTGTGGCGTTTGTGACGAGGAAATTACGGTCAAATTCCATGATAGGGCCCCCCTTTGGATCGAGGGAGTTCCTCTAGAGAACCCTCCTCAAACGCCGGTAAAGGAGGGGATAGGCCCCGATAAGGATGACCCGGCGGATGAAGGCGATCCGGCGACCCCTCTTTATGTAGCGAACGCCCTTCCCGAAGCCCATGATCTGGATATAATCGCGGTTACCTCGCGTCTTAAAGTCCGGTCGGCGGCCTCTGACTCTTTGCAGCCCGTGTTACGCCTGCGTGCAGAATTTTGCAAGAAAGGTGAAATGCGGTTCCTCTCCCACCTGGAGCTCGGAAAGGTTTTCCATCGCGCTCTGAATCGCGCCGAGGTCCCCATCTCCTATTCCCGGGGCTATCACCCACTCCCCATGATCTCCTTTGGACCTGCACTGCCTGTAGGCTATGAAGGCTGCCGGGAGCTGGCCGATTTCTTTCTGAGGGAACCTGTTCAACCTGAAATGTTCCAGGAAAGGCTCAATCCCCACCTACCCCCAGGGATTCGGATCGTGAAGGTTTACCCGGTCCCCTTGAAAGCAAAAGCTATCTCCGAGGCGGTAGATCGTGGGGTTTATCAAATTAAAATTCCTGCGGAACTTCTAAAGGCGGAAACGCACAACCAGACGCGCCCGTCCAAGCCCTGGCGCTATATCCTTGAGACCTTTAAAGAAAGGAAAGAGCTCGTTGTGACAAGGGAAAAACGTAAAAAGGGGACGGCCTCCTCTCCTGCGAAGGTGGATATCAAACCTTCCATCCTCTCCCTGGAATGGTCGGAGCTTTCGAGCGAATTTCTTGAAATGAAACTGATACTCAAGATGGGAAATGGCGTTACCGCCAAACCGGTAGAAGTTCTTCAGTCTTTATTTGACTTTAATTCGGAAGATCTGGCAAAGGTTAAATTTGCAAGGACGGAGATGTTGTTGAAGGATTGAAGTAGATATTATTGTGTTATAGATTACCAATCTAAGTTTTAAAGGTGTATGATAGGTCAGTTTTGCTATTCTGAGGAATCTTTTTCAGTCGTTGCAGAGTCCGCGTTCGGCGATCCCTGGTTAGTTCTCAGGGCCCTGGGCGTTGAAGCTTTTTAGTTTTGTTCGCAGGTGTACGTTCACAGGATCAACGCCCTGGGACGTCAGGACGGTCCATGTATTTCTGTAGAGGCTAGTTCTCTTGGTTCTTCACGTACCGAAGTGCGAAAGACAAGAGAGTGGGGAAGGAGTTCTATAGATTTGGCCGGAAAAGGGTTAAAGCTCTCATGCAACCGGGTGATCCAGAATAGCATAAAACGGCCAGGACCCTAGGAAGGTAAAAATGTCTCGGGAGATCATTGTCAACTCAATCCCTCGGCAGACGCGCGTAGCTCTTTTAGAAGATGGCCAGCTGGCGGAGATTTATATAGAACGGGCGCAAGATCGTCGGATTGTGGGAAACGTTTACAAAGGCAGGGTGACCAAAGTCCTACCTGGGATGCAAGCCGCTTTTGTAGACATCGGCTTAAAAAAGGATGCTTTTTTATATGTGTTAGATGTGTATAACAATTTGGAAGAATACGAAACCACGATAGTGGAGGAGGAGGAGGAGGCAGGTATGGAATCCCAGGACGAGGATCTGGAGCCCTTCAAAGTGTCCTCTTCTTCCGCTTCCATCCAAGAACTTCTCAAAGAAGGTCAGGAAATTGTCGTCCAGGTTTCTAAGGAACCGTTAGGAACCAAGGGGGCCCGGGTGACCTCTCATATCACGCTACCGGGGAGATTTCTGGTTTACATGCCTACGGTAGAGCATGTCGGGGTCTCTCGGCGCATTGCCAGCGACACGGAGCGAAGCAGGTTACGGAAGTTGATCAAAAAATTAAAGCCCCCCAATTGTGGATTTATCGTAAGGACCGTCGGAGAAGGCAAGGGGGAAGAGGAGTTCCGGGCGGACATGGACTTTTTGATCAAGCTCTGGGAGTCTATCAAGAAAAAGAGTGAAAATGCCACGGCTCCGAGCGTGCTCCATGAAGACCTGGACCTGGTTTTTCGGACTATCCGGGACCTGTTCAATTCGGACATCGAGAAAATGGTCCTCGATTCCGAACGGGAGTATCAACGATGCCTGGAGTTCGTAGACACCCTCATGCCCCATTTGACGGATCGCATTAAATTCTTTGTTAAAGATGTTCCCATCTTTGACCACTATCGCATTGAAAGCGAACTCGAGAAGGCCTTGAGGAAGAAGATCTGGCTGAAGTCGGGGGGCTATATTATTATCGATCAAAGTGAAGCTCTGGTGGCCATCGACGTCAATACGGGGAAGTATGTGGGAAAGAAGAACCTGGAAGATACCATCGTCAAAACGAACCTGGAGGCTGTCAGCGAAATAGTCCGGCAGATCCGCCTGAGGGATTTAGGCGGGATCATCATCATCGATTTTATCGATATGGAGCTGGAAGAGAATAAGAAAAAAGTTCTCAACGCTCTGGAAAGGAAGCTTCGGGAGGATCGTTCCCGGACCAACGTCCTCCAGTTGAGCGAGCTGGGGCTGGTAGAAATGACCCGGAAGCGGGTTAAACAGAGCCTTGAAAAGGTCCTCTCGGAGCCTTGTCCGTATTGTGAAGGACGTGGGGTCGTCAAATCCAGCCTGACGATTTGCTACGAAGTTCAGAACGCCGTCCGACGTCTGATCAGCAGCACGAATAGCCAGGAAATCCTGATCCGGGTCAATCCCTCGGTGGGGGCCCACTTTCGGGGGGAAGAGCGCCCCTTCATCGATGAAATGACGGAAATCTATCAAAAGAAAATCAAAGTTAAAGAAGATCCTAACCTCCACCAGGAGCACTTTGAGGTTACCCCCCTGTAAGAGAGGGTAGGGAAGCAGGGAAGGGCGTCTCCCCCGCCCTTCCCTGCTTCTCCACTCCCCCCTTCTATTATCTATGACCGGGGTCATCTTAGCCGGTGGCCGGAGCACTCGGATGGGAAAGAACAAAGCCCTCCTGGAGCTGGGCGGGCGGAAGATGATCCAGCGGGTCCTGGACGTCTTTTTACCCCTTTTTGAGGAGATTATCATCGTCAGCAATGAGCCGGACCTTTACACCCCTTGGGGATTTAAGGTGACGCCGGACGTGCTTCCCAACAAAGGTTCCCTGGGGGGGATTTACACGGGGTTGGTGACCGCCGGCCAGGATCAGGCCTTTTTTGCGGCCTGCGATATGCCCTTTTTGAACCAGGGCTTAATCCGATACATGAGGGATCAGGCTTCTGGATTTGACGTGGTGATTCCCCACGTTCCCACAGAGGAAAATCGATCCTCCGAGGGCTTACATCCCCTCCATGCCATCTACTCCAAGAATTGCATCCCGCCCATCGAGCAACTCCTGAGGAAGGAGGTATTTAAGATCATTCGGTTTTTTCCGGAGGTTCGCGTTAAACGGATCTCCCAGGAGGAAATTCAAAAATTCGACCCCGAGCTTTTGTCCCTTTTCAACGCCAATACGCCCCAGGATCTGGAATTTGCTCAAAGCGTGATCGGCAAGGGACGCGGGGAGGGAAGCTAACCCCCCTTCCCTCGAAAGGAAAAGGGGGTTAGGGGGTAGCCTTACGCTTCTATATATTATAGTAGGTCGCGTACATTCCCAGCGCGAAGGCGATAACTCCTGTAATAAAGGCGAACCAAAGGATAATTTTCGTAATCAACCCGGGGCGGAAGGGTTCGGGCAGGTATTTAGAGTTGGCGTAGAGGATCTGAATCGCCGCGACCCCTCGCAGTAAGACCGCGGAAGTCGCCACGAACAACCACAAAGGATACGGATCCTTCAGGGTCACAAAATAGAAGTCTGCCAGGATGATAAGGATCACCACCAGAAAGTAATAAAATCTATAGGGCCGCTTTCCCTTAAGTCCCGGCGTAACCGCGATCGCGTCCGATACGGTCCTTCCGATAAAAGTATCCAGGAAAGCAAATCCGGCATCATACAGGGTTGCGAAGATAAAGATCAGGTAAATACTAAAAGCGATAGGACCGAAAACCCCGCCGACGATCGTGGCTATCTGTATGGGAATTTCCAGGCCGCTTTTTACGATCCCCTGCTTATAGAAGTAAGCGTATCCTGCCGTGGCGTAGAGGTAGGTCATAAACATGGCGCCCAGGATGCTCCACCAGATGATCTGGCTCCACTTACCGATACCGATCCAGCCTTTCATTTTTTTAACCTCTTGGGGGTCAGAAGTATCCCAGGGAAGAACTTCGGTGTTCACCTCCTCGGGCGGGCGGAGGACGCCGGTCACTTTCCCGGTGTATCGCCCCATGCCCCAGCCGGCTTCCAGGACCCAAAGCGAGACCCACATGAGGCTCCCCCCCGGCTGGTTGTAGAGCCCGGCAAGGTACTTCCAGGAAAGGGGCTTATCGGGGTGAGCCAGCCCGAAGTTAAAGTAGCCCCAGAGGACCGCTCGATAATCATCCCAGGTCGCCGTAATCACCACGGTGATAATCATACCGACGATGTTGATCCACATGAGCACCTGAAAGATTTTGGATATGCTCCCATAAACTGTCTCGGAAAAAAGGAAAACCAGTAAAACGACGATTAACGCGGCCCAGCACCATAAATAATACACTTTAATACCCCACAGGGTAGATTCCGCAGTGCCCCCGGTGACTTTAAGCAGCGCGCTGGAAGCCCCCCCCAGCCAGAACGGCCATGCAAAAGTTATCAGGGAGGCAATGGCCCAGATCCAGGGCCAGAAGAGGCCTCTGGGGGGAATATCCCGGGTCATGGTAAAGAAGGATCTTCCGGTGACCATACTGTATTTAATGCACTCGATCACGACCGCCGTCTCCACAATCGTAGAAATGGTCATGATCCAAAATAAATTAACCGCACCCTGGGCCGCCAGATTCGGGATTAACATGGTTTCCCCACCACCTACGGAAATACCGAAGTTGATGGCCTGAGGACCCAACGCTGCCAGCAGACCTGCAAGGGTTAGCGGGTAGGGATCCGGTACCCGAAACAGTTTACCTTTCTCTGCTTTCGCCATACCACACCTCTCTCCTTAATTTAACGGAACCGAGACGACCTTTCCTAAGGCAAGGTTATCGAGCCATGACACAAGCAAACTAAAAATGGATTTTAAAATCCACCTTGAACCTATCCACATTTGCACCCCCTTAAAAACAGCTGTGCCCTGTAGTCTTCAAACCACCTTAAAAAAGGGGTTCCTTGGGTTTGAACCTAATAAAAAGGTGCTCACTCACTTCTGCGCCTTACCCAAGAGTTTGATTATAAATATTTTCTTAAGTCAAGGAAATTTTCCGCGAGGTTCAAACAAAAACGGCCCGGAGTCTTCCCCCACGGTAGTGATTTTAATTTGACATTTACACGCAATCCAAAGAGTTCCCTTTACCTTTAAGGAGGCCCGGATTGAAGGCAAATATACCTTCCCGAATCCTTCTCTTAAATCCTCCTGATGAAGGACCTTAACCTTATCCAGATGCTTCTTGAGAGGTTCTTTGAGAGAGATTGGCAACATCGTCCTTCGATCCTTCTGACCTTTAGCATCGCGAACTATGATTTGGTTGTAGTCAAAATCCAGATCTTTGACTCGGAGGCGAACACACTCCAATAAACGGAGACCGGAGCCATATAGAAGACTTGCCATCAGCCATTTAGTCCCATCCAGACGAGCCAGAATAGCCTTAACTTCCTCTCTAGTAAATACTACACAGGTAATCGGGTAGGTTTTTTGGCCCATTCTATCTCATCCCCCCAACCGAGGTCCTTTTGGAGCACCTCTCGGTAGAGAAACAGAATGGCACTCAGGGCCTGATTCTGGGTAGAGGCGGCAACATTTCCCTTAACAGCCAAAGGGGTTAAGAATTGGCTAACCTCGGCTTTTCCCATCTTATTGGGGTGACGTTTCCCATGGAAAAGAATAAAGCGTTTGATCCAATGGAGATATGCTTCTTCTGTCCGAATACTGTAACGTTTAAATCGGATCTTATCTTACACCAGCTCTAGAAGGGTTTTTTGCCTGTCCATGTTACCTTGGTAACTTAAACTGTGCAAGTTGCTCAAATGATGAATCTTAGGGAGCATAGCTTAAGTTTTTCGCCAGGTGGTCTATAAAAAAAGTTATAAAAAAAATTAAATAAGAGGAGGTCTCTTCTAAGAGAGAAAGAAAAGGCGAATCTTGCAAGGGAAAATAGGGAGAAAATCTACCTTTTTGGGTGTCTCTACAAGGAAGAATTTTGTCTCCAAAGAAGGTACAAATCATAAGTTAGAGTATTTAGAGCTATTATTGAAGTTACCCATCGAAAAAGGATCTGATTTTGTCTCTCTCTAAGAGACAAAAAGGGAGGCTTTGAAAAAAGCAAAGTCTCAGCCAGGATCTTAAACCTCCTCAGGACCGGGGCGTTTTCACGAAGCAGGGGTTTAACTCCTAAGTTGGCATGGACTGTGCTGCTATAGAAACCGGAGGACGTTAAGCGGCTGCCTCAGGTGAGCGGGAAGTCCTTCAAGGAACTCTTCTTTAAAGACCTCTGAGGCAGAAAATCCCCTACCAAGGGGATCATATAGGTCCAGTGCTATTAGGCTTGACGCCCTTTATCCTTACGGATAACTTCATCCTTGAAGGCTATAAGCCTTCTAACCAAAAGCGTCATAAATAACTTAGAGGACGAATCTGCCGTCTAAATAGCATCCAGAATAGTTGGTTAGGTAGCAAAATCGCCGTCTAAACTATTTAGGGTGTCAGAGAAGAGATGCGATTTCGCCATCTAATAGTAAGTTGGGCAGTCGAACCGACCTGGGGTCCGGGTTGGGTCGTGCCTTGAAACAGGAGGTGTGCCATGACCGATGTGTCATCCCTTTCGACCGCGATTGGTGAACTACGCTCGACGTTTGCGGGGCGTCTCCTTCAACCAACGGACGCCAGCTATGACGAGGCCAGGAGAGTCCACAACGGACTCATCGACAAGCGGCCCGCGCTGATCGCTCAGTGCCGCGGGATCGCCGATATCGCAGATGCCGTCCAGCTCGCACGGACGCTCAAGCTCGAAGTCGCCGTTCGCGGCGGCGGCCACAACGTCGCGGGCCGTGCGACGATCGATGGGGGCCTCATGATTGATCTCTCGACCATGAAAGGGATCCACGTCGACGCGAAGGCCCGCACGGCCCGCGCCCAGGCCGGCCTCACGTGGAATGAGTTCAACCGTGAGACGCAGCTCCACGGTCTCGCCACGACGGGAGGGGTGGTTTCGACGACCGGAATCGCAGGCCTCACGCTCGGGGGCGGTCTGGGCTGGCTCATGGGCAAGCATGGCCTCGCCCTCGACAATCTACTCTCGGTTGACCTCGTCTTGGCCGACGGCCGAATCCTGACCGCCAGCACTGACGATAACGCAGACCTGTTCTGGGCTCTGCGAGGCGGCGGCGGCAACTTCGGAGTGGTGGCCTCCTTCGAATACCAGCTCCATCCGATTGGGCCCCTCGTCACCGGCGGTCTGATCGCCTACCCGTTCAGCGCCGCCTGGGATGTTCTCCGGTTTTTCCGGGACGTCACCGCGTCGCTCCCGGACGAGTTCACGGTGTTCGCCGGCCTCATCCATGCGCCGGACCGATCCGGGGTGAAACTGGTTGCGCTGGTGGTCTGTCACTGCGGCCCGCTCAGCGCGGGCGAGAGTGCCGCGCGGCCCATCAAGAAGTTCGGCACAGCCGCCCTCGATACCATCGGCCCGATGCCTTACTGCGCGGTCAACGCGATGCTGGACGCGGCCTATCCCCGCGGCGCGCTTAACTACTGGAAGTCGAGCTTCCTGGCCAGCCTGGATGACGACACAATCCGAGCGATGATCGATTGCTTCGCGAAATGCCCGACGCCGATGGGTCAGTTGCTCCTCGAGCACTTCCATGGCGCGGTCACGCGAGTTGGCGTCGCGGACACCGCATTCCCACACCGCGTACAGGGCTACGACCTGCTCGTGCTCTCGGAGTGGCTGGACCCGAAAGACAACGATGCCTGCATTGCGTGGGCTCGGGATTCCTACGCCGCGCTGCAGCCTTCCCTGAGCTCCGTCCGTTACGTGAACTACCTTGGAGACGACGAACCCGCCGATGCGGTCGTCGCCGCCTATAGACCGAATTATCGACGACTCCAGCAGCTCAAGGCGAGATACGATCCCGAGAACTTCTTCCACATGAACCAGAACATCCGTCCACTGTCGTGACCACCGGCGTCCCGCGACGAAGTCCACCGTGCGGGGTCACGGCTGTCGGCTGCCCAACCAGGGCCTGCAGCCGACGGCCTGCGGCCGCGGCTGATGCCTGGCGTTAGGCTCCAGGAGAAGTCCCGAGTCGATGGACTTCCAAGTCGGAAAGGAGGATCCCATGAAGCGAGCAGTTTTTCCATTCTTTTTAGCCCTGGCCGTGGGAGTCACGGTGGGAATGCTCGGGAACCACATCTTGATCGCCCAGCAGGGCGTCAAGTCCACCACGATCCTCGAGGCCACCACAGCAGCGAATACGGGGGAGCCGATTCAGTTTCCCAGCGTCCGGAACCAGTTCGTCGTTCATCTCGTAGAGATGGCTCCGGGAACGACTACGGGACGGCACATGCACCCTGCCTTTCACGTCGTCTATGTCCTCGAAGGGGAGCTCGTTGACCTGGACCAGCGGGGTGGCCGTGATCGGACCTACAAGGCAGGCGAGGCGTTCGTGCATGCCGCGAATTCGTGGGAGGACGTCGCCAACCGCAGCACGGCACCTGTGAAGTTTCTAAGTGTGTACGCCACGGAGGAGGGGAAACCGATCACCGTCCGCCCGTGAGATGAGGCGCTGAAAGCCTCCCGAGCAGAGGAAAGGTACAAGCCCTTTCTCGGTGCCTCCGCTCAGCCGCGTCGTGGCGCCGCGGCGGCTGGCGGTAGCGGAAACCGGGGTCAGACAGGAGGGGGCCTGTGCAGGTCGCTGGCCTAACATTGGCGTGCAGGCGACGGTTTACAGCCGCGCCTGACGCCTCCGTTAGCCATCCAGCATCCTTGGGGGAAGCTTCATTCTAGAAGAAACACGGCGACACCAAGAGGCCCTTGGGGGTATAGTAAAGAGTGTTCAGACAAGCTAAGACCGTAGGCGCATTGGTGCTTTCTAAGCCCACTCGTTAGCCTGGTTCCGGTTAGGAGTGATTTATACAATGGTGGCTCTTAGAGACCCCATTTAGTAGGCTAAAATAAGGAGAACCTAATCGGGTCTGAACGAATGAATAGAGGATTGAAAAAGACAAACTGGATGAAAAAAAGTAAAGAGGTGAAAGATGAAAAAGACCCACAGGAAGAATAAATCCCCCCAAGGTAAAAAAGCAGTCAAAGAGATCGCGAAATTGGAAAGCTTAAAGCAAATCAATCTGAATGCCACCGGATTAGATATAGGAGGGGCTGAGATCTGGGCATGTGTACCGGAGGGTAGATGTAAAGAGTCCGTGAGGATGTATCCAACCTTTACGGTGGACTTACACGGGCTTGCGAGGTGGCTTTCAGAGTACGGAGTGGACACGGTAGCGATGGAATCCACGGGAGTGTATTGGATACCGATCTATGAGATCTTGGAGGCAAAAGGGTTCAGGGTGTATTTGGTCAATGCTCGACACGTAAAGAATGTCAGTGGAAAGAAGAGTGATATATTGGATTGCCAATGGATACAGCAGTTACACACGTAGGGATTGTTGCAAGGGTCGTTTCGGCCGGAAGAGGAGATCAGCACGCTACGGGCGTATGTGAGGCATCGAGATAGCTGGATCCCGCACCAAAGTGCGCATATCCCGCACATGCAGAAAGCCTTGCACCAGATGAATGTGCAACTCAGTAACGTGCTGAAGGATATAACCGGAACGACCGGGATGAAGATCATTCGAGATATAGTAAAGGGACAGAGAGACCCGATAGTGCTAGCGCGACACCGGGACCCCCGCTGTTTTAGCAGTGAATCTGAGATAGCCAAAGCGTTGAGGGGGAACTATAGGGAAGAGCACGTGTTTGCATTAAAGCAGGCAGTAGAGCTATATGAGTTTTATGGGGAACAAAGGCGGGTGTGTGATGCAGAGATCGAGAAGAAGTATAAGAGCTTCGAGCCTGTGGTAGACATAAAAGAAAAGCCCCTGGAGGAGGTAAAAAAAAGAGGAGGGGAGGAGGGAAAGTACCCGAATTTAATTTACGCCAGTACTTGTAACAACTCTGCGGAGTAGATCTGACACGGATCGATGGATTAGATGTGGTGACAGTGCAGATCATCGTAAGTGAGATCGGAGTAGACATGAGTAGGTGGAAGAGTGTGAAGCAGTTTACGTCGTGGTTAGGATTAGCACCGAACAATGAGAAAAGTGGAGGCAAAGTGATCAGGAGCCAAACTAAGAAGACCACGAACCGAGCGAATCAAGCGTTTAGGCTAGTAGCGCGAGCGGTGAGTCGGAGTCGAAGTGCGTTGGGAGGGTACTATAGGAGAATGAGAGCTAAACATGGGGCGGGCAAGGCGAATGTAGCAACGGCGCATAAAGTAGCGCGGAGGGTGTATCACATGCTGAAATATCGAGAAGAATATAAAGACCCTGGGCTAGAGCGCTATGAAGCGCAGAGTCGAGAGCGAGCGATCAAGAACCTGAAGAGAAAAGTGAAAGGGTTAGGAGTGATAGTGGTTGTACCAGGAGCGGCGTAAAAGGTAACGGCTCAAACCCTTGCACGATGGGGTATACCAGCCGTATCACAAAAGTGTTTCTTAGTAGGCGTGCGCTAGCCCTTGCGGACAGCTAAGTCAAAAGCTAGTATCTTAAGATTGTAGCTTGTCGCTGATCAATAAATGATTAACGGATATATTATATGGAATGGAGGAGCACATGATAAAGCAAACATTCGGTGCAGTTTTTGAAAATGGCGTCTCTCGTCCCCTGGCCCCCCTCGATGTTCCAATCTCTGAAGGACAGCAGGTTCGGCTTGTTACGGAAGCTCCAGAATCACCAGAAGAAATCCTTGAACTAGTGATGCACATATATGACAACCTGTCTGAGGAACAGATTGAGGAAATCGAGCAAATTATCCTGAATCGACGTGATTTCTTCGGTGACAGGGCCCCATGATACCGCAAGCCCTTCTGGATACTGATGTTCTGTCCGCAGTGATGCGCAAACATTCCAAGGCTGTTGCACAGGCACAAGCCTATTTAGCAGTGCATGGCCAGTTCACGCTCTCGACCATTACGCGATATGAAGTCTTACGAGGACTGAAAGCGAAAGGTGCAACGACCCAACTAGCGACATTGGATCGCCCTTGTACAGCAACTCATATATGGCTGCTCACAGATGAGATTATTGTGCGAGCTGCAGAGATTTACTCAAACTTGTATCAACATGGAGCCCTGATTAGCGATGTGGATTTTTTGATCGTGGCATCTGCATTGGTGCTGGACTAGGAGTAGTCACCAACAACGAAGCTCATTTCGGACGGATTACTGGCTTGCAGATAGAAAACTGGCTTAAACCCTAAAAGTTCGCCTAATTCCTGTTAGACGGAGAGGTGGGATCTTGTGGAGAGCCTGATAATCTGGCTCCTCTTTGGGATTGTAAGCGCGATTGTCACCTCTAACAAGGGACGCAGTGGATAATGAACGCTCACAAATTGATACAGATACCGGTAGTGATTTTAATTTGACATTTTAAAGACAAAGTATTATTCTTAATCTAGGAGATGTAACAGGGCGATGGAGTTCGCCAAAAATGCCGTCTTAGTTTCTTAGTTAAAGAGGAGCGGCTGATAACTCCTACACTCAATCCAAAAAGTTCCCTTTACCTTTAAGGAGGCCCGGATTGAAGGTAGGAGTGATGCTTTTAATTCCCTACCTGGAGAGGATCCGGGTAGGGATTTTTTTTTGCAGATCCCATCGAACAGATGATGCCGAAACAGGGGAAGTGGTCCGATTTACTTACCTATGATCGCTTACTTCGAGCTTTTCAGGAAAAAGGCTGCCCGGTCTGCTTCATGATGGAGCGGAACTCTCAAAAGGATCTCAGAGCCCTTTTTTACGAAAAGGTGACCGATTACGAGACCCGGGAGTATTTGTCTAAATCCCGAGGCTTCTGTAACTGGCACGCCTGGATGTCTCTAGAGCTAAAAACCGGGGAGTCCGGGCTGTCCCTTATCTATCAAGAGTTGCTGGAAAAAGAGCTGGTCGAGTTAAAGGCAGATCTCAAAAAAAAGCCGTCAGAGCCGTCTCTTACGGACCTTTTGAAACGGATCTTCTCCTTTAAAAAAGGTCGGAAAGTATCCTTTTTACGGGCCAGAAGAAAGGCACCATGTCCCATCTGCGTAACGGTGGGGTCTTTAGAAAAGGCCGATCTCCATATGGTCCTGGATAGTATTTCGGAGGAGGAGTTTTTAAAAAAATTTAAGAACTCTTTTGGATTGTGCCGGCCCCATCTCCATTTGACGCTCTCCCTGTGGGAAGATCATCCTAACTTACCCCTCCTTATCGAGGTTCACCTGGAGAAATTTCGGAACCTCCTGGGGGAGTTGGGCGAGTATATTCGGAAATTTGATTACCGGTATGCCCATGAGCCCAAAGGTCCGGAGTCCGATTCCTGGATCCGAGCGGTGAGATTATTCGTGGGCGGGAGGGGACTCTTTGGGTCAGACCTTTAAGAGGATATGGGTGAGGCTAATGGCCGGATTTTTAGAGAAGGAGAAATCCTTTCGGTTTCATAGCTATTATGACTTGAAGGAGGCCTTGCGCCAGGAAGGATGCCCCCTTTGCACGCTGGTTCAGGAGGATTCCGAAAGAAGCCTCTACTTCCTGTTCTATGAAAACGTGAACGACGTGGGGATTCGGACTAAACTGCGAGCCTCCTGGGGATTCTGTAACTGGCATATCTGGCTGGCTACCCAATATCATGAACATAAACTGGGGATCGCTATCATTTATAAAGATCTTCTTCAGGCAGAAGTCGCGCAGTTGGAAGCTTACCGACTCCCATGGAAGACGGGCCGGCGTCGATCGGGGAGGCTTTTTAATCGAAAACCGCTCAAAGTAGAAAAGCCCAAGGAGCGGTGCTTTACGTGCGGAGTTATCCGATTCCTGGAACAAATTTACATGGAGACCCTGCTGGATTCCCTAGTAGAGGAGAGGTTTTCCGAGGCGTATCGCGGGTCGGAGGGAATCTGCCTCCCCCATCTGGAATTAGCTCGACAGTTAGGGAGAGACCATCCCAACTTACCGATTTTGATGGAACACCAGACGCTTAAGCTTAAACAACTACGGACCGGTCAGGCCAGAAAGGAACCCTCGGACCCTCTCCAAAGTCCGGAGAGCAGGTACTACAATCCCTGGAGATCTTTCCAGGGATCCCGTCCTAAAACCGCAGCCGATCGGTTTTTGTATCAACTCATCGAGAACCTGGTGGGGAAACGCGAAGTCTTTGGAAACGATCTCTCCCATAAAGAAGAGATCGTGGAGGGTTAGGGCATGTTTTTTAAAAGCGAGATCCAGGAAGCCTTAAAACAGGGGGGATGTCCCATTTGTATATTGAGCCGGAGGAGTCTGAATAACTACTATTTCTGGTTGCTCCACCAGAACTATTCCGTTCTTGAACATATCCAGGAATTGCAGCGGGCCGGGGGGCTTTGTAAAGACCATGCCCGGCCTCTTCTAGAGGTTCGCAGCGAGATGACCACCTACTGCCTCGGGATTATGTACCAGTACATTCTTCAATTCAGGGTCTCCAGGCTCCTAGCCTTATTGACCCAGCTTAAGAAAAGTAATTCCGGAGGATGGTTCTTTTTGAGGGGAGTTCGAGAGGAACGATTACAGCTCACCAAAAGCTCGTTTAGAAAAAGAGAGATCTGTCCGGCTTGTAAGTACCAGCGTCTCCAGGCCGGGTACGCCCTTCAAGATTTGGCAGAACAGTTGGGAGATGCTGAAATTAGAGAACTCTACGATCACTCCCCTGGGCTTTGCCTGGACCACCTGAGTCAGGGTATTGAGCTCCTTCCTGATAATAAATTGCTCGGCCTTCTGGAGGTCCAGGCAAAGAAGCTTCTCCATCTGGAAAGTGAATTGGCAGAGTTCCTACGAAAGTTTAACTACATCTACCGGGAGGAGCCCAAAGGGGAAGAGCAGACTTCCTGGATTCGGGCTATCAGGTGGTGCGCAGGAGGGGGAGAGGGGGTATGAGAGCTGTGGAAAATACTTCTCTGCTTAGCAACTATACAACGCTTAAAGGAATCGTTCTGGCTAACTTGGAGAGTCTCCAGAAGCTCCTGACCGGAGGGGGTTGTTCCAAGATCGAGATGGACGCTCAAGAGCTGGTCTTAAAGCTCCGGGAGAACCAGTTTAACCTGGTGGTTCTGGGCCACTTCAATCGAGGCAAATCCACGTTCATTAACAGCCTCCTGGGAGAGGATCTATTGCCGACCTCCATTACCCCCCTCACTTCCGTAATCACGTTAATTGGGTACGGGAAGCGGTTAAAAGTAAAGGTGCGCTTTAAAGACGGAGCTAAGAAGGAGATCCTCCCCAAGGAGATCGCCGGGTACGTTACAGAAGTGGGAAATCCTCGTAACGAAAAGAACGTCGAGCGGATCGAGGTTTTTTACCCTTCTCCTTATCTTCAGGAGGGCGTCATCCTCGTCGATACCCCTGGGGTCAGTTCCATTTACCTGGATAACACCCTGATCACCCAGAACTACCTTCCTCGGGCGGATGCGGCGATCTTTTTGA
>Ga0073934_10004560_pt1 | contig 22797 bp, 23 predicted proteins | sample LarsenN4metaG_FD_76834 | JGI IMG/M metagenome (GOLD analysis project Ga0073934, IMG submission 76834) | Hot spring sediment bacterial and archeal communities from British Columbia, Canada, to study Microbial Dark Matter (Phase II) - Larsen... ...
AGAAGGGCATCGGAATTTTCGATTTGGGATTTTTGATTCTCGATTGAGGCGTGGATCAGGAAACGGTGCGGACGGTCCAGAAGTTAAGCCGGCTTGCGGTTCCCGACCAATCGAAAATCGGGAATCGAAAATCGAAAATTACAGGGTTCCGCGCTTCTGCTGCTCGCGCTCGATGGCCTCGAAGAGGGCGCGGAAGTTGCCCTCGCCGAAGCCCATGGAGGTGCCCTTGCGCTGGATGACCTCGAAGAAGAGCGTCGGACGGGCGAACACGCACTTGGTGAAGAGCTGGAGGAGGTAGCCGGTCTCGTTGTCGCGGTCGACGAGGATGCGGAGCTTCCGCAGCTCGTCCTTGTCCTCGTCGATCTTGCCGACGCGTTCCTCGAAGTTCTCGTCGTAGTAGCTGTCGGGCACGTCGAGGAAGTCCTGGCCCATGCGGCGCATCTCGTCGATGGTGGCGATGATGTTGGGGGTGAGCAGGGCGATGTGCTGCACGCCGGGGCCGTTGTATTGGTCGAGGAACTCCTGGATCTGGGAGTTGGCCGACGAGGGCTCGTTGATCGGCATCTTGATCCAGCCGTCGGTGGAGCTGACGACCTTTGACATCAGGGCGGAGCGGCCGGTGTTGATGTCGAAGTGCATGAACAGGTCGAGGCCGAAGACCTCCTCGTAATAGCGCACCCACTCGTCCATGCGCTCGACGTTGGCGACGACGTGGTCGATCATCGCGAAGTTGATGTCGCGGTCGTCGATGCCGCCGGCGACGTTCTGGAAACCGGGCAGGAACGAACCCGACTGCTTGCGCTCGATGAAGCTGTGGATGGTGTCGCCGTAGGCGGCGATGGCCGCGCCGACGACGTGGCTGTCCTCGAAGAGCGCCTTGGCGGCGTGGGCGCCGCGGCGCTGGGCCTCGGCGAAGGCGTGCTTGGCGTCCTTCACGCGGAAGGCCACGTCGCGCACGCCGCAACCGTGCTTCTCAAGGTGGGCGCGGACGGCGTCGGCCTCGGGACCGGAGCCCTGCGGCTCGGTGACCATGAAGTTGACGCGGCCCTGGCCGACGACGTGGGCGCGGCGGCCCTTGAGGCCGGTCTTGGCGTCGCCGTAGGCGCGCGGCACCATGCCGTATTTCTGCACGAAGAAGTCGCGCCACTGGTCGGCGTTGTCGACCCAGAACTCGATGTGGTCGAATTGCTTCAGGCCGAGGGGATTCGCGGCGGTCTTGCGCTCTACGGGCTTGTCGAAAAAGGTTCTGCTCATGAGGGAACGGGGTGGAGGAAAGAGTCTAGCCATGGCCCGGAAAAGGTCTATACGCCAACCGGAGTAATAGCCATGTCCTCCCCCGCCCCGGCCGCCCTCCTGCCCCACCTGAGCGCCCTGCTTAACGACATGCCCGTCGGGCTGCTTGTGCTCGACGCCGCCGGCCAGCCCCTCTGGTGCAACGAGGAGGCCGCGCGCGCCTGCGCCGTGTGGAACCACGGCGAGCGCGGCGCCGCCGCCCTGCGGGCGCGCAAGGCCTTCGCCGTGCCCCCGGCGCTGGCCGAGGCGTGCCGGATGCTGCAGGCCGACCCTTCGGCCGCGGAGCATGTGACCAGCGAGCACGACCGCGGCCTGCATGCGCGCATCCGCCGCCATGAGCCGGCGGGCCATCCGGCGGCGTTCCTGATCCAGCTCGACTACCGCCGCCCGCGCGGCGACCGGCACCGCCCGCTCTCGCCCGGCGCCGTGGCGTTGCTGGCGCGGCTTTCCGAGCGCGAGCGCGAGGTCGCGATGCGGGTGCGCGAGGGGCTGCGCAACGCCGAGATCGCCGCCGCGCTGCGCCGCAGCCCGCTCACGATCAAGACCCAGCTCGCCTCGATCTACGCGAAGCTCGGGGCACGGGGCCGCACGCAGGTGGCGGCGCTGCTGAACCGCTGAGGGAGGTTGAGGCATGCATCGCGAAATGTAGGAGCGGCTTTATGCCGCGACCGAAGATTCCGGCTCAGCCATGTCGGGGCATAAAGCCCCTCCTCCAGGCGCGCCACAAGCAAGCGGTGCTTTTCCCAGGGACAGAACCGGCCAGCCCTGCCCCTTTCGCTACTCACTGCTGATGCCATCCGATGCGACGAGCAGCGTGAGGGCGGCGAGGATGGCGAGCGCGGCGAGCATGGGGCGCCTCAGAAATCCCAGATGAGGCCGATGCTGGGCAGCAACGGGAAGAGATCGTCCTGCACGCGCGTGACGACGGGCTGTCCGTTGACGAGGCGCGGGACGTATTCGTAGCGATACGGATTCGCGCGGTCGTAGACGTTGAAGATGTCGACGAAGACGCGCAGCGTGCTGTCGCGGAGATGGAAGAAGCGGGTCGCGCGCAGGTCGAGGCGATGGTAGGCGGGCAGGCGCTCGCTGTAGGTGGCGCCGATGGTCCGCAGCGTGCCGAGGCCGCCGCCGGGAAAAGTGACCGCGGTGACCACGTCGGGCGTGGTCGGCCAGCCGCTGTGGTAGGTGAAGGCCGTGCTGAGCAACCAGCGGGGGTTGGGGCGGTAGTTGAGGTCGAAAGAGAAGGTGTGGCGCTGGTCGCGGGCCCGGGGCAGTTCGCGACCGTTGACGGTCTCGGTGGCCTCGGCCCAGGCGTAATTGGCGGCCCACTGGAGCCGGTGGTTGCCGCGGCGCTCGGCGATGAGCTCGACGCCGCGCGCCTCGCCGCGTGAGGGCGCGAGGAAAACGCGGTCGTAGCTCACCTCCCCGAGGGTGTCGTAGGGCTCGCTGACGTTCTCCCAGCGCGGGCGGGGGTCGGAGATGATGCGCTGGTAGATCTCGGCGCGCAGGTTGACGCCGTTGCGCAGGCGGCGCTCGAGGCCGAGGATGCGGTGCTCGGCGTTCTCTGGACCCGAGATCGTGGTCGCGCCGTTGCCCACGTCGAGCTGGTGCAGGCCCTGCGCCTGGTGGTAGATGCCCCAGGCGGCGCGGAGCGTCGTGTGGCGGCCCAGTTCCCAGGCGGCGTTGAAGCGCGGGCTGAACATCTTGCTGTCGCGGCCGGTGGCGTCCTGCCGGTCGAAGCGCGCGCCGGCTTCGAGCGTGAGATTGTTCCGGGGCTGCACGCGAACGGAGCCGTGGAAGCCGGTGGTGGTGGCGTCGGGATCGAGGTCGAGGTCGAGCCGGCGGCGCTGGACGGTGAGGTTGCCGTTGGTGTTAATCGCCACGTCGCGGAACCGGTGGTAGGAATACTCCGCCTCGGTGCGGCCGACCTCGAAGCCGCCGCGCCAGAGGAGCCGGTCGGACGCGAGCAGCGACCAGTCCGACCGCAGGGTCGTGACGGTCAGCTCGCGATCGTCATCCATGCTCAGGGCCAGGAAGGCGTTGGGCCGGGAGCGGGCCGCGCGCGTCCAGCTGGTCGCGGCGCGGGAGAGCACGGCCTCGCCGCGCAGGCGCTCGTTCCACGAGCCGCGCCAGCGCGCCCAGAACTGCGCGCTGTCGTAGCTGCTGTCGTAGTCGGGGTCGAACTGCTCGCGCACCTTCAGGTCGTCCTTCGCGAGGAGCGCATGGAGGGCAAGCGTATGCCCCGGCGCGACCTGCCATTCGGTCTTGGCGAAGAAATCGTAGTAGCGCGGCTTGATCTCGCCGTCGTTGCCCTGCATGTCGAGGGCGATGTCGGGATAGCCGCTGCGGGCGCTGAGCAGCCAGTTGGCGCGGCCGCCGTTGACGGTGCCGCGGCTGGTCAGACGGGCGCCGGTGAGGCTCAGGCCCAGCGTCGTGTGGCGGCCGGCGCGGCGGAAGGATTCGGTCTCCATCGTGAGGACGCCGGCGGTGCGGTCGCCGTATTCGGCGGTGAAGCCCCCCGTGAGCAGGTCGAGGCGCGCGACCGTCTCGAGATCGATGATCGAAAGCGCGCCGTCGACATCCTTCATGTGAAAGGGCTCGAGCAGGTCGGCGCCGTCGAGGCGCGTGAGCACCTGGTCATTGGGCGCGCCGCGCACCCAGAACTTGGCCGAAATGTCGGAGGCCGCGAGGCCGGGCAGCTTGGAGATGGCGCGGAACAGGTCCTCGCCGACCTGCGGCAGCGCCTGCAGGTCGCCGTGCGTGAGCGTGGCGGCGGACAATTCCGGCAGGTCGCCCACCCCGAAGCGGCTGGGCGTGACGACGACGCGGTCGAGCGTGACGGGGATCGCGTTGAGCCCGCCGCCGACCACGAGCTGGCTGGCGTTCACCAGCACCTCGTCGAGGTTCTGCGAGTCATCCGCGTCCTCGAGCACGACGGGGCGCAGCTCGGTGTCCTGCCCGGGCTCGACCGGCAGGTCGACGACGCGGACGGTGTGCTTGCCCTCGGCGCCGACCAGCATCGAGTGGCTGCCCGCCGGCACGCGGGCGAGCCGGTAGCGTCCGTCGCGCCCCGTGCGCGTGGCCAGACCGGCCTCGGGCAAGCGCACCACGGCCCCGCGCAAAGGCGTGCCGCCCGGAGTCTCCTCGACCACGCCGCTGACGCGGCCGGGCGCCGGGGCGGCGATGAGGAACTTGCCGTCGGCGTTGCGCGTGGCGGTGAAGCCGGTGCCCCGCAGCAGCTCGGCGAGCGCAACCTCGGGCTCGAATTCGCCGACGACAGCGTTGGAGCGCACCCTCCGCAGCTCGTCGTAGGAGAAGAGCACCTCGACGCCGGCCTGCTTGGAAAAAACCAGGAGGGCGCTGGCCGCGGGTTGCGCGGGGATGTCGAACTTGACCGGCGCGGCGTGCAGACCGGCGGGGATGAACAGGAGCAGCGCCGCCCAGGCGAGGCTGCGGAGGAAGGGGAAGGGTTGGGTCTTGGTCATGGGAGGCCGGCGGGTTCAATGGATCCGGCTGCCTGCAATGACGCGGCGCGCGCGCCGACCCGCATCCCGGGTGAAAAATTTTTTCATGGCGTCCTCAGCGGACCTGCACCGACCAACGACCGTCGCTCCCGGCCGTGGCGCGCACCGGCAGCACGTCGCCCAGCCCCCGCATGAAGCCGTCGAGGTCGTCGAGGCTGAACCGGCCGCCGAGGCGCAGCTGTGCCACAGCGGGGGCAACCTGCACTTCGACCCCATGGTAGCGGGCGAAGCGCGCACAGGCGTCCGCCAACGGCGTGTCCTCGAAGACCGCCGTGCCTTCGCGCCAGGCCGCGACATCGCCGGCGGCTTCGGGCGAAAGGTGGCGGACACTGGCCTGCTGCTCCTCGACGCGCAACTGGTCGCCGGGCCGGAGTTCGTGCCGCGAGGCCGTGTCGGCCGGCCGCACGTTGACGCTGCCCTCGAGCACCGTGACCTCGAGCCGCGCCGCCGCGGCCAGCCGGACGTTGAAACGCGTGCCGGTGACGGTGATCTCGCCCGCCGGGGTCGCGACGACGAAGGGCCGGCCGGGGTCCTTGGCGACCTCGAACAGGGCCTCGCCCTCGGACAGGTGCACGCGGCGCTCGGCCCGCGCGTAGGAAATCTCGACGCGGGTCTGGGCGTTCAGGCTGGCCCGGGTGCCGTCGGCCAGCGTGACGGCATGGCGCTGGGCCGGGGCCGTGGCAATGACCTGCGTTTCCGGCCGGCCGAGAACGAACCAGAAGCCGAGTGCAACCGCGGCGGCCAGGGATCCGGCGGCCAGCCAGATAGTGCGGCGCTGCGCGCGTTGCTGGCCGAGGGCGCGGTCAATGGCGGCACCGGAGCCACCGGCCGGATAGAGGACGGGCAGGGTCAGTTCGAGGTCGGCGCCCATTTGGCAATATTCGCTGAGGCGGGCGCGGTGCACGGGATCGGCGGCGAGCCAGCGGTCGAGCGATTCCTGCTCGGCAGGCGTGAGGCCGCCGCGATCGAGGCGGGCGGCCCAGAGCGAGGCCTGCTCATCGGCGGCGGGAGGAAGGGTATGTGCAGTAGTGTTCATCGGGCGGCGGTGCCGGGTGTGGCGGCGGTTTCGGCGGATTCCAAAGCGGCGCGCAGGAGACGCAGGGCGCGAGCCTGCTGTTTTTCCACGTTGCTGACCGTCACGCCGAGGCGGCGCGCGATTTCCTCATGGGAGAGCAGCTCGACCCGGCGCAGCAGGAGGACGGCGCGGCAGCCCGGTGGCAGCTGCTCCATGGCACGCTCAACGGTGGCGAGGTCGTGGCGGGCGATGACGGTCTGGGCGACGCCGGGCGAGGGTGAGGCCGCCCGGTCGAGCACGGTGCTGTCCACGGTGTCGGCCGGGGTGTTGGCACGGCGGCGCAGCTGGTTGATGGCGAGGCGGCGCGCGGTGGTGAAGAGGTAGGCTTCGGGTTTTTCGACGCGGTCTTTCTCCAGTTCCGGCAGCACGCGCCGGTAGGCGTCCTGGGCCACGTCCTGGGCATCGGCCTCGTTGCGGAGCAGGCGCGCGAGATAGCGGCGCAACGGCTCGACCGTGGCGCGGTAAAACCCGGCGGCGTCGGTTTTTCCGGGGTCAGGCGGCATGAGCGGCGGGAACGGGAACGGTCGGGAGAGCTGGCATGGCACCTAGGGCGACACGCCGGGGGCCGCAACCCGCAATCCGGACAGGATAAATTTTCGGCGATTCCCCCGACGGCCCCCTGCCCCGTTTGGAGCATTTGGTCGCGTTTGCGTTGGCATTCGCGGCGGTTTTTCCCAAGTTGCGCCCCATGCAAAACCCGCCCGCAGCCCACCCCGAGACCCCCACCCAGGACGGCAGCGACCCGCGCTGCATCCCGCACAAGATGACCGCCCCGCTGCCGGTCGGCGACGAGTGCAAGTATCCGCGCTACAGCGCCGAGGAGCAGGAGGTATGGCGCCTGCTCTACGCGCGCATGGAGACGCTCCTGCCCGGCCGCGCCGCCGACGAGTTCCTCACCGGCCTGGCCGCGCTCAAGCTTGAGAAGGACCGCATCCCGCACCTCGCCGATGTCTCGCGCAAGCTCTACGCCGCCACCGGATGGCGGGTGGCCCGCACGCCCGGCCTGCTCGATGCGCGGGACTTCTTCTCCTATCTGGCCAAGCGCATCTTCCCCTCGACCGACTACATCCGCGCGCGCTCCGAGCTGGACTACACGCCCGCGCCGGACTGTTTCCACGACATCTTCGGCCACACCCCGATGATCATGCACAGCCGTTTCGCCGACTTCTACCAGAAGATCGGACAGGCCGCGCTGAATTGCCGCGACGCGGCGACCGAGGAAGGCCTGACGCGCATCTACTGGTTCACGGTCGAATTCGGCCTGATCAAGAACCCCGCCGGCCTGCGCATCTACGGCAACGGCATCATCTCCTCCTACGGCGAGACCCAACACTGCCTGACCGACAAGGTCCGCAAGGTGCCCTACAAGCCCGAGACCCTCGCGGCCCAACCCTACGACATCTGGCACTTCCAAGATCCGCTCTTCGTCATCGAGTCCTTCGACCAGCTCGAGAGCGAATTCGTCCGCTGGGCGAAGGAGCGGCACCTGCTCTGAGCCCGCCGCCGACGGCACCGGTTGTTGCCATTGCCTGGCCGCAGAGGGATTGACGCTGCGCGGCAGGAGCCTAGGGGTATTGCCCTAGATGCAACTCCGTCGCCGCCAACGGCGCCCGTCCAACGCAGGATTTTCCCTCATCGATGTGATGATGGGCTCGCTGATCTTGGTGGTCGGGATGATGGGGATGATCCAAGCCATCACGATCTGTTCGGAAATGATCGCCACGGCGCGGCGGCAGACCCTGGCCGCCCAGATCATCAACCACGAGATCGAGAAGCTGCGGTTCTCGAACTGGACCACCATCAGCGGGCTGGCCGCCGGACCCACGACCATCACCATCGATTCCCAATTCGACGACGCGATCATCGGCGTTGGATTGGCCAAGGGAACGACCATGACCCTCTCGCGCACGGTCTCGGATGTGATCAGCGGCTCGTTGCGCGAAGTTGCATTCACCGTCACCTGGCAGAAGAGTGGCACGACGACGGCAGCCAGCACACCAAGCGGATCCTGGTTTGATCAGATTGCTTTCAGTCGGCCCACCAGCATCAGCCGGACCTATACGCGCGTCATGTCCGCCTATTTCGGGAAAAACGGCCTCAACACCGCCTACCAACGCTCATGAGGCGGAAGAATTCCAACGCAGCCTTCACCCTCGTCGAGCTGTTGATCGGCATGACCCTGTCGCTGACGGTCATGACCGCGGTGCTCGCAGCCTACACCTTCCTGGGCCGCAACCTTGCCCGCATCACAAACCAGGAGACCTTGGAAACCGCCGCGCGCCGCACCTTGCTGATGTTCGGCCAGGATGTCCGCATGGCGAGCGGCATCTCCGGCACACCCAGTGCGTCCAGCTTCACCCTGGTTATCCCCACCGCGACTTCGACCCGCAATATCACCTACCACTACAACAGCGGCAGTTCTGCGACCACCGTGTCGGGATACTCGGTGCCGGCCAACTCGCTGGCCCGCATTGATGTCAGCGCTTCCAGCGGACTCACGTTGCATCGCAACCTGCTCTCCTGCAGCTTCACCTATTACGACAGCTCCGGCAACCCCTACACCAGCTACACGAATTACATCACCGGCTTGAAGCAGGTGATGCTCAGTTTCACTTCGCAGACCGGACTCAGCAGCACGGGCACGCTGACACCGGTCAACACGGTGTCCTCCCCGCGGCTGCTGCTGCGCAACAAGGCCTGGTTGCAATGAAGCCGTCCTCTCGATCCTCTAATCGCGGGAGCGTCACCCTCGTCGCCGCCTGTTTTACGGCGGCGCTGGCCATCGCGCTGGCCACCTATGTGGCCGTGGCCAGCCGGGCGATGAATCTCAGCAACCGCACCCTGCAGACCGAACTGAGCCACCAGCTCACCGAGATGGGATTGGAGCAAGCGCTTGCGGCGCTGAACACCAACGACTGGTCCAGCTGGACCCTCGACACCACCAACCGCCGCGCGACCCGCACCATCACCTTTGCGAGCAACAAATTCGGCACCAGCGGTGTGACCGGCTCGATCAGCCTGCGAATCGACAATTACGACGCCGGCTATCGTTCCAATACCTGGACGTCAGGCACCGCCTACCGGATCAACGACCTGGTCGGCTATAGCGGCCTCTGGTATCGATGTGTCATTGGCCACACGGCCACATCCGGCAATGCGCCGAATGGAATCAGTAATCTGGCCTATTGGGTGCCGGAGGGTCTCGGGTGGCAGTGGAGCAGCACCAGTTACTACCGCGCTGAGGATATGGTGAACTATAACGGGACTTGGTATCGGTGCATCCTGGCGCACACCGCCAGCTCATCGATCCTGCCGACCAATACCACCTATTGGACTTCGATTCCTTACCTTACGAAAGAGCCCACCTTCTACAACATTCACAACGCGATCGTGTATTGGTATGGCACCTGGTATCGCTGGGATACCCCATCGAGCAGCTGGGAATCCGCCCCGGCGGGACCGGCGATCTTCTGGCGATGGCGCAGCGGCGGACCCACCGGCAGCGGTTACGTCTACAACGACGTTGTCGTCTACAACAACGTCTGGTATCGATGCGTGACGCCGACCACGACGGGAGTCCCCGGCAGCTCCACCAGCTGGGTCGACATCAACACGATGTGGCCGTGGAGCTCGAGCGTGACCTACAACGTCGGCGACGTGGTCTACAGCGGGGGCCAACGCTACCGTTGCATCCGGGCCCACAGCAACCAGGCGCCGCCCAACACCACCTACTGGTTGAACGGCCCTCATCTGCCCGTGGCTTGGGATCCCGGACGGCGCTATGTCGCCAACGACACCGTTTTCCGGAACGGCGTCTGGTATCTCAGCATCAGCGCGAACAACGGGCAGGACCCCGCCCGAGACACCGCGAGCACCAACTGGGTCAGCACGGCCAATTCCTCCTACCAGTGGAATTCCACCACCGCCTATTCGGTCGGAAACCACCGCAGCTATGGGGGCGCATGGTATCGGTGTGTCGCGGCCCATACCAACCAATCGCCCAACAACACCGCCTATTGGACCGCCGTGGGCACCACGGTCATCCTGGCGAGAGGCACGGCCGCCCTGGTGGACGGTCCCACCATCCAAACCCAATACCGGGGCGTGGTGCAGCGCAGTGCCCAGTTCCCCAACGCCGCCAGTGCCACTACTACGCTGACCGTCACGGGCGCCGGAACGGTGGACAGCTATGATGGATCCGTGAGCGCCATCACCACCGCGGGCACCACCAGCACCTACACCTACAATCAGACGACGAGCCCATTTTCCGTTGCCTCCCCCAATGTCGGATTCTCGGCCGTGTTGGCGGCGGGAGAGACATCTACGACGGCCATCAGCATCGGCACCACCACGATCAAGGGCTACCTTGCCGCCCCCTCGGCTTCGACCTCGCCTTATGCGCCACAATTCTCAGTGGGCTCCACCGCCAGCCTGCGCAATGCCGACGGCACCGTCACCTCACCCCACTCCACCGCCACCAACGTCGATCTCACCCGCATCAGCCGGAGTCCGACCATCCGGACCTTCGACCCCCTGCCCAGCACCTCGATCCAATCGTCCTTCTCAGCCAATAATTTCTCGAAAGGTGTGGAATTCAACGAAGCCGATGCCACCGTCGATCCCGGGACAGGCTTGGCGACCATCACGTTGGGCACACCCGGCGCCACAACCCCGTCCATCTATTTTTTCGATGACGCAGACCCGCTTGATATTGGCTCGGGCTACACGGTCGAGGCCATCAACATCGTCGGCCCGGTGATACTCTACCTCAATGGCCGGCTCTACATTCGTTCCGGTGGCCGCGTGGTGATTCACGAAACGGGTTCCCTGGAGGTGCATTGCCAGCGCTTGCGCGCCTACAGCGGCAGCCATGGCATCTGGAACCGGACGCTGGACCCGAAGAAGTTGATTGTGATCGCGGACAGCACGCCCACCAATGCCATCTACCTGGACAATGGCACCAGCACGGTGAACAAGGATTTCTACGGCGTATATTACGCGCCTTATACCACCGCCTCGCTGGGGCTGGAAATCGACTCGGGTGTCACGGTCTACGGAGCGCTGTCGGCACGGGAAATAACGTTCACGAGCGAAGCCAACCTGCGCTATGACACCTCGCTCCGCCACCACACGTTCGGGGGCATCGACACCCCCTACACGATCACTGACTGGCGCGAACTCACCGCCGCCAACGAAAAGGCCTCCTTCTAGCCGCCACCGGTTGGCTGGTTGACACGCCCCCTTCCCCTCCAATTATCGCCCCGCCCACCCCATGTTTTTCAAACGCGCCCGCCGTGGTCTGCTCCTCGACCTGAATCCCTTCCAGATGCTGGCGGCGGGCGTGGCCGTCTGGGATGAGCAGCCCTACGAACTCGATTGTGCGCAGGAATTCGCCGCCGGCGACTTCGATGGCCTCTCCCGCTGGCTCAAGTCGAACCTCGACGTCAAACCCTGGCTGCCCGCCTATGTGACCTTCTATCCCGGGGAACGCCTGATGCAGCGCGACACCATCCAGCCGCGTAAGCTCGGCGAATCGGGCTACCTCCAGAAATTCGCGGAGGAACAGTGCAAGATCTCCCGGCCGGCGGAATGGAGCCTCCACGCCATCAGCCCGCACGAGGGCACCACCTACACCACGGAGGGCGCCCAACGCCCCGCCCTGCTCTGCGGCGCCCCGCACTCTCTGCTCCGGAAGCAGCAGCAACAGTTGCTTGAGCTCGGCATCGTGCCGCACCGGCTCGAAATCGGCACCCTCCCCGTCATCGCCGCGCTGATGGAAAACCAGACCCGCAAGAACGACAAGCGCGCCCTCGTGCTGGTCGAGATCGAGCAGGAGCGCACGCATGTCTACATCCTCGGCAAGGAAGGCGTGCACACCACCTCCCCCATCCCGCACGGCCTGGCCGCCCTCGAGGCCACGGCCCGCAAGGAGTTCGGCCTCGCCGAGACCGACTCACCCCGCGAGCGCCTCGCCACTGAGGACGACGAGCTGCTCCTCCGCGCGCCCAAGCTGCTCCGCCCCCTTGCGCGCGACCTCAAGCCGTTGCTGGACTCCTACGAGATGACGACCGGTCAGCCCATCGGCGAGATCCATTGCTCGCACCTGCCCGACGCCTACCGCTGGATGGCCGCCACCCTCGCGCAGGGCGCCGGCCGTGCGGTCTTCGACCTCAACGTTCCCCAGTGGCTCATCCAGGTCCAGATCAAGACCGGAGAACTTCCACCCTTCCCCCTTAATTGGCTCGGCCTGCTGAGTCTCGTCGCCGACCTCACCCCGCCCAAGACCGATGCCAAGTCCGCGTGACAAGAACCCCTACAAGGGGCCCTGGCGCGTCGACCTGCGTCTGATATCCGAACTGCCTGAGGACGATGTCGTCGGCCGCAAGTTCCTGATCAACTCGATCACCGGCACCATCCTCCTGCTCGTCGCCCTGGTCACCGGCTGGCATTTCTACCTGCGGATGAGCGTCGCGAGTGAGCTCGAAACCTGGCGGGAAACCCTTAACCGCAACCGGGCCGCAAGCAACGAGGTGAAAAACCTCCGGACCCTGCTCTTCGGTGACGCCGCCAAGGTTGAGTATGCTCATGGACAGCTTCACTCGCCCATCGCCCTCAGCCGGTTGCTCGTGGAATTGGGGCGGACCCGCCCGGACATCGTGCGCCTCGAGAAAATCGAAGGAGATGATGCAGCCGTGCTGATCCGCGGCTCCATGCTGGAATCCTCCACAACCCGTGCCAGCCAGATTCTTGGTCGCTATGTCGAGCAGCTGCGCAAACATCCCGTCATCGGCGAAGGTTTTTCCAGCATCACACTCGCCGGCATCGGTCGCGATGAGAACGCCGAAGGACTGATCACGTTCGACCTCGCCCTGCGCGCCAAGCCATGAGTCCGCTTCATCCCTTATACTGGTGGGAGCTTTTCAAACGTCACCCCTTTGCGGTGGCCGGTGGGTTCCTCACGGTCTTTTTGGCCGCTTCCAACTGGTTCATCTATCTCGACCGCCTGGAGGTGGAGGACCAATTGGACAAGGAATCCAAGGCCGGGCAGGAGGTCCTGGAAAACGTGGCCAACTCACCTCTGGTGCGGCAGCAGGCGACCGTGATCCGCCACGCGCTTTCCTACCTCAACGCCAGTCTGATCACCGAGACCAACCTTCCGGACAATGTCGGCTATTTCTACGGGCTGGAGGAGAAGGCCCGGGTTAAAATCGAAGTTTTGCAGCAGCTCTCCTCGCCGACTCCACCCGAAGGCGCGCCTTATCGCGCGGTGCCGTTCACCTTCCGCGCCACCAGCGGATATGCTGAACTGGTCGGGCTCGTCCATATGATCGAAACCGGCCCGCATGCCTCGAAGTTCAGCCGCTTCAGCTTTGTGCGGCGGGAAGACAATCCTGCCCTGCTCGAGGCGAATTTCACCGTCCTCCTCCTGGCCCACCCATGAGCAACCGGCGCATCATCGCAACAATCCTGGTCATGGTCCCTGCTCTGCTGGCGCAGCAACAGCCCAAACCCGGCGAGCAAAACGTCTATTTTGCCAAGGTCGTGGTCATGGCACAGCAGTTGCGGTCAGCCCGCATTGATGCACCCCCGCTGCCTTCACCGCTGCCGGATCCGTTCCGCGAACCGGGATTCATCATGCCGGAGACCACGGAAGACGGCAACGATCCTGCTCCGCTGGTCGGCTCCGCCTTGCTCAACAAGCTCACCGGCGAACTGCGCGTGACCGGCATGGTCACGATCGGCGGACGCCGCGCCCTGGTCATCAACAGCACGCCGCGCCGCGAGGGCGAAACCATCACCGTCAAGTCCGGCTCCACGACCTACTATCTGTTCTTCAAATCCCTCGGCAATGGCACCGCCACCTTCACGATGGACGGCGCCGAGTCCACCATCCGCTTCCGGGTCAACTGACCTCGTTGCGCGGGCAATCCGCGGGACGGACTTCGCGACGCAATACGTTGCGAGCCCCCGGCGGCCCGGTTCATGATATTTCCACGCCCATGAAAAAACTCCTGCCCTTCATATTCGCCGCGGCCAGCGCCTGCGCCGCTCCCGTCCCGCGTGAATCCGTCCTCACCAACGTCGACTCGACCGCCGCGCAATTCAACGACGTCGCCCTGAAGATCTGGGCCTTCGCCGAGGTCGGCTACAAGGAGAAGCAGAGCTCCGCCCTCCTCGCCGAGCAACTGCGCGCCGCCGGCTTCACCATCGAGACGGGCGTGGCCGGCATCCCCACCGCCTTTACCGCCACCTTCGGGTCGGGCAAGCCTGTCATCGGCATCTTGGGCGAATACGACGCGCTCCCCGGTGTCTCGCAGGACGCCGTGCCCGAGAAAAAGGCGGTTGAGGGCCGCCCCGCCGGCCATGCCTGCGGCCACCACCTTTTCGGCGCGGCCTCCGCGCAGGCCGCCATCGCCGCCAAGGCCTGGCTCGAAGCCCGCGGCGGCTCCGGCACCATCCGTTTCTACGGCACCCCCGCCGAGGAGGGCGGCTCGGGCAAGGTCTACATGGTGCGCGCCGGACTGTTCAAGGACGTGGACGTGGTCCTCCACTGGCATCCCGACGACCGCAACTCCGTCACCATGGCGCCGTCGCAGGCGAACAAGAACGGCAAGTTCCGCTTCCGCGGCGTCGCCTCGCATGCCGCCGGCTCGCCCGAGCTCGGCCGTTCCGCCCTTGATGCCGTGCTGGCCATGAACCACATGGTCGACATGATGCGCGAGCACGTGCCGCAGGAGACGCGGCTGCACTACATCATCACCCGCGGCGGCGAGGCCCCCAACGTCGTGCCCGCCTTCGCCGAGACCTACCATTACGTCCGCCATCGCGATCCCGCGCTGGTCAAATCCATCTGGGAGCGCCTCGTGAAGACCGCCGAGGGGGCCGCGCTCGGCACCGGCACCACCGTCGACTGGGAGGTGCTTGGTGGCGTCTACGACCTCCTGCCCAACGAGGTGCTCGGCCGCCTCATGCACGCCAACCTCTCGCAGGTCGGGGGCGTCACCTACAGCGCGGCCGAGAAGGAATTCGCCGACAAGATCGGCCGCACGCTCTTCGGCAAACCTCTCGCGCACGACATCGCCAACCTCATCCAGCCCTTCAACGCCAACGAGCCGCCGCAGAGCGGCTCGACCGACGTCGGCGACGTCAGCTGGAACGTGCCGACGATGGGCATCGGCACCGCCACCTGGGTGCCGGGCACGCCCGCCCACTCCTGGCAGGCCGTCGCCACCGGCGGCACCACCATCGGCCTCAAGGGCATGAACGTCGCCTCCAAGGTCCTCGCACTGACCATCGTGGACCTGCTCTCACAGCCCGACACCATCAAGGCGGCCTGGGCCGAGTTCGAGAAACGCCGCGGACCGGGCTTCAAATACGAACCGTTGCTCGGCACCCGCGCTCCGGCCCTCAACTACCGCGACTGATCCCGCTCAACCGAGCGTCTGCTCGAACTTGGCCGCGTCCTCGGGCGTGTCCACGCCGATGGTCGGGTCGTCGGTGACGTCGATGGCGATCGGGTGGCCGGCTTCCAAGGCCCGCAGCTGCTCGAGTTTCTCGATCTGCTCCAGCCGGCCGGGCGGCAGGGCGACGAACTTTTCCAGGAAATCGGCGCGGTAGGCGTAGAGCCCGAGATGCTTGTAGCAGGGGTTGGCCGCGAGCCAGGCATCCGTCACCTTGCTCGCGGCATCGCGCGCATAGGGCATCGGCGAACGCGAGAAATACAGCGCCCGCCCCGTGCCGGACTTCACGACCTTCACCTGGTTCGGATTCGCAAAATCTTCCGCCCTCTTGAACGGCGTGCACAGGGTCGCCATGGGGCAATCGCCTTGGATCAGCCGGGCCAGCGCCCGGATCTGCCCGCCCGTCACCAGCGGTTCATCGGCCTGCACGTTGAGCACATAGGATGCACCGACCTTCCGGTTGGCCTCCGCGATTCGGTCGGTGCCGCTGGGGTGGCGCGGCGAGGTCAAAATCGCCCTGAACCCTGCCCCCTCCACGCATTTGGCCAACAAGTCGTGGTCCACCGCGAACCACAGCGGGTAATCGGGCGCCACGGCCGCGATTCGCTCCGCCACCCATAGCACAAGCGGCTTCCCCTTAATGAGATGCAGCAGCTTTCTCGGGAAACGGGTGGACTCCAACCGGCACGGGACGATGATGGCGGACGCGGGCATTTCGGGGTGGTTATTTGGATTGCAAGGCCAGTCGCCCTGCCCAATTTGCGTGCCCCTTAACTCAGGCGAAAGCGCCGACCTCAATGGAAAAAACCACCACCGCGACCGGGAACACCCACATCAAGGAACTGCTCGTCCAGAACAAGATGGGCATCCACGCCCGCCCGGCCGCCATGATCGTCCGCATCACCAACAAGTATAAATCCGAGGTGCTGGTCGAGAAGGACGAGGAGCAGGTCAACGGCAAGAGCATCATGGGTTTGATGATGCTCGCCGCCGCCAAGGGTTCGAAGGTCAAGATCATCGCCACCGGCGAAGACGCCCCCCAGATGCTTGCCGAGCTGGAGGCCCTGTTCGCCAAGCGTTTCGACGAGGCCTGAGGCCCGATTCGCCCGGGGGCTTGGAAAATCCGACCATCCCTCTCTGCCTGTCCTTCTGAGCGAAGCGAAGAATCCATCCTTTTCGCCCAATTCAGGGCATTCGACGCCGTGGATCCTTCGCTACGCTCAGGATGACAAGCCGAAGAATTCACGGGCGTTGACCGTCGTCACCTCAGCCAGTTCCGCGGCGCTCACCCCGAAAACCTGCGCGCAGAAATCCGCCGTGTGCCGCAGATAGGCCGGCTCGTTCGGCTTCCCCCGGTGCGGCAGCGGAGCCAGATACGGAGCATCGGTCTCCAGCATCAACCGGTCCAAACCCTGCGCCAAGGCCGCCTCGCGCACCGCCTCTGCCGTCTTGTAGGTGATGATGCCGGTGAACGACCCGCGTCCGCCGCGCCTTGTCAGCTCCGCCATCTCCGCCGGTCCCTCGCTGAAACAGTGGAACACCACCCGGCGCCAATCGAACCCCGCGGCGTCGATCATATCGACGCATTCGCGGAACGCCCCGCGCGAATGCACGACCACCGGACATCCCAGCCTCGCCGCGATCCGTAATTGCTCGGCAAACGCCTCGCGCTGCCAACCGAAGATCCGCTCCGCCGCCGCGGTGTCGTCGTTCGGCAGGTGAAACCGGTCCAACCCGGTCTCGCCAAGTGCGACCGGCAGGACAGGTCGCTGACCTGTCTCCTTCCAAAACCCCTCGATCTGTCGCACCCGCGCCGCCCAGTCCTCGCCCACGCTGCATGGATGCAAACCGATCGTGCAGTGAATCCGCCCCGCATGTTGCGATGCCAGGTCCCGATAGAGCGTCCAGTCATCCGTGTCGGTGCCGATGGTCACCATCTGCTGCACCCCGGCCGCCCGGGCCCGGTCCAGCACCGCGGGCAGTTCGCCCCGGCGGGCGAATGAATCCAGGTGGGTGTGCGTGTCGATCAGCATGGTGCGAGAGGTGCCAACCTGAGCGCAGCGAAGGATCCACGTTCAGGCAGACCCTGGATTCTTCGCTGCGCTCAGAATGACACGCAAGCGGGCAATGTCGCGTTTCGCCCCGTGCAGCAGAGAGGCCAGCGCTTTGGGCGCTGGCCTCCATGCACACACCCACGGTTGCTTGGTGGGAAAATCAGTTGCCGGTGCGCACGTCGATGTCGCCGCCGCTCGTGCGCAGCTTGAGCGTGGGGCCGCCGCCGTTCACGTCGCCCACGAGGCGGGATTTGCGGTTGCCGCCTCGCTCCAGCCTGATGGTCAGGCCTGTGGCGTCCACGTCGCCGCCGCTCGTGCTGGCGTCCAAGCGGAAAGCCGCGTCCGGACGCAGGCTCACCTTCACGTTGCCGCCGGAGGTGGTGAGCGCCGTGTCCCGCGTCAGCGTGCCGTCGATCTCGGCGTGGATGTCGCCGCCGCTCGTGCTGGCGCTGATCAGCTCACGCACGGAGCTGATGCGGATGTTGCCGCCGGAAGTGGAGACCTCGGTCGGGCCGTTCGCGCGGTCGATCTTGATGTCGCCCCCGCTGGTCGAGAGCCGCGCCCGGGCCGAGCTTTCCTGCAGGTCGATGTCGCCCCCGCTCGTGGTGCCCGTGAGGTCGCCGCCGATGCGGGCGAAGCGCAGGTCGCCACCGCTGGTCTGGGCCTTTACGCTGCCCTGAAGGTCGCCCACCGTGATGTCGCCGCCGCTCGTGCTCAGGTCGAGGTTGATCGTGGCCTTGAAGAGGCCGGCGTCGGCCTTGCCCTGCGGACCGGTCGCGGCCGAGTTCAGGTCGGCGTTGAAGCTCTTCGGCACCGTGACGATGAAATCCACCTGCACCGGGGGCCAGTTCATGCTCCAGCGGAAACGCTGCTTTTCGCCGTATCTGGCCTCGCAGATCACGTCGTTGCCGCGCTGCTCCATCGTGAGCTCCAGCTTTTCCAACAGCTCATCCGCCTTCGCCTCGGTGGCGGCGTGGATGGTCTGGCGCGCGGTCACCCGCACCTCGCTGATGTCGGCCGTGCGCACCTCGATGTCCCCGCCCTGGGTCTTCGCCTTGAGCAGGCCGCCCGGCTGGACGGGAAAGGTCTTCTCGACCTGACGGATGATCTTGGCATCCGCGGAAATGGCAGGAACCGCCAGCAACAGGCCGGCGCAGGCAAGGGCAAGGGAGGTCTTCATGGACGTAGGCGAAAACACCGCTGCCGCCCCGAAGTTACAATTTTTTCGGCCTGATCCGGTGCCAGCTTAGCCGGAAGTATGCACTCGGAATGAGGTGGAACCTGCGCTCCGCGCAGGTTTTCCGAGTGAGCGCCCAAAAGCCCGCGCGGAGCGCGGGCTCCACCTTGCCCGCCGGCCAAGTCAGAGCGAGATGCCGTTCAACTGCATCGTTCCGGCTCAGGCCGTGGGCGCCACCTGCAGGCGCACCGGCATGCGGGCGAGGCGTTCAAAAAGCCGCAGATCGTTCCGCACCGGCCACCAGTCGTAGAGGTAAATCTCCAGGGGCCGCCACATCGCCACCCAGCCGACGATGTGCAGGCCCAGCTCGACGAAGTCGTTCCAGCCCGCGGGCAAGACGGGGCGCAGGAGCACGCCCAGCCCGAAGCATCCGGCCAGGAAGAGCACGCCGATGAACAGGCTGGCCCGGCCGCGCCGGAACAACTGCCGCAGCTCCCTCCGCTTGATCTCCGCCCGGCTGGCGAAGTAGTGGTGCACCGCCTCCTCGGCGCCCGCGGCCCGCGCCGGCTCGGGCGCCGTGGCCAGGTGGATCACCAGCTCCAGCTCCCCGTGATGCGGCAGCTCGCGGGCCCAGCTGACGATGAACTCCTCGGCGTCCGCGTCGAGGTCGCGGTCGATGAACGGCGATGGGTCCAGCGAATTGAACAATTGCGCCAGTTCGCGCAGGCGCACCTCGATGCGGGCGGAGGACATGGACGGATCCTAGTGCTTGCCGCCGCCAATGCAATCCGCACCCGCCGCTCCGCCGGCACGGGCGACGGTTGCCCGGTGGGATGGCGCAAAAAAGCGCACGGATGCTCCGTGCGCTGTGGCTCTCTTATGTCGTCCAAGTCAGCCCCTTGGCTGGGGAGTTGGCTTGGCCCGCGCCGCCTCAAGGCGGGCCATGGCCTCGAGGTATTTCTGGTAGGCGGCGGCCACCTTATCGCGTGAGTGCTGCCACCCCGCGGCATCGGTGTTGCGGGCTTCCTTGAGGCTCTTCTTCAGCGCCGCGTCGCTGGCCTTCACCTCGTCGACCGCGGCCATGAACCGCTCATGGGCCTCGCCGCGCAGTTCGCGCGCCTCGCGCTGGATATCCCGCAGGGCTTCGCGATTTTCTTTCAGGCTCATGTCCGCGTCCTTCAGAAGCTGCCGGCGCGCCTCGAAGGTGGATTGGTTGATGTCCTTCATGGCGCTGGCGAGCTGCTGGGCCGCAGGGGCTACGGCGCCGTGCGCCGCCGCCGCGGCGAGGCCGCGATGCGACTGCGCCGGGGGCATGGCGTCAGGCCGGGGCGCCGGCATGACGGCAGGCGGACGGGACGAAGCGAAACCGCCCGACGGACCTCCGAAACCGGAGCCCGCAGGCCTGCCGCCACTCCCTCCACCCCGGCCCTGGGCATGGACCGGAGCCAGAACCAACAACGCGATCAGAACAGCACAGGTGGCACGGACTTTCTGGATGTTGTGATGCATGGTATGTGCGGGTTGAGTTGCGTGGAACCCAGACGGGTGTTCCCGTCTGGTTGTCCCCGCACAAGACCTTCGGGGCCTCGCGCCGGTTCCGCGGCAGGAAGCGTAAAGGTTTGATGAAATCGCCGGATGCGGGGGCCCCGCTTCAGCGTCCGAACAACTCGGCGAAGAACACCTGCATGTGCATCCACGAGCGCTGGGCCGCGGCCTTCTGGTAGGCCACGCCCTTGATGCCGAACTTGTCGGCGTCGGGGTTGCTGAACGCATGCACCGCGCCCGAATACGAGATCCACTGCCAGTCGAAGCCCCCCTCGTTCATCGATTTCTCGAAGGCCGTGATCTCCTCCGGCTTGATGAAGAAATCCGCCGCGCCGTGCAGCATGAGGATCTTCGCCTTGTTGGCCGCGCCGGCCGGGGCCGGCACCGGCGAGCCGTGGAAACTCACGATGCCCGCCAGCGGCGCGCCGCTGTAGGCCAGCACCTGGCTCGTCGAACCGCCGAAACAGAACCCGATCGCCGCCACCTTGCCCTCGGCCACCATCCCGGTCGCCAACAGCTGGTCGAGCCCGGCGCGCGCCCGCTCGGCCATCAGCGGCTTGCCGTAGAACTGGCCGGAAAGCTCGCTCGCCTTCTTGGCGTCGGCCGTGACCACCCCCGCGCCATACATGTCGAGCGCGAAGGCCACGTAGCCCAGCCGCGCCAGCGCCTCGGCCCGGCCCCGCACATAGTCGTTCAGGCCCCACCACTCGTGGATCACCAGCACGCCCGGACGCTTGCCCTGGACGGCGTCGTCGTAGGCGAGCCAGCCCTCCAGCTTCACGCCGTTGTGCTCATAGGCCACGGCCTTGGTGACGATCTTGGCTTCGACATTCGCCGCCAACACGCACAGGCCGGCGACCACGGAAAGAATCGGGAATTTCATGCCGCCACGGCTAGCATACCCGTCGCGCCCTGACAACCCCAGCGCTCAGCTCTTCTTTTTGACGAACTCCACCACGTCACCCGACTGCAGGGCGAGCTTCTGCGCGCCGGAGCGCACCGCCGCCATGTCCGCCGTGATCACCCGTCCCTGCCGGTAGATCTTGGCGGTGTTGAAGGCCGCGTCGAACTTCCCGTTCTGCGCGGCGATCGCCAGCTCCAAACCCTCCTGCCAGGGCATCTCCGTGATCGCGCCCGACCCGGCATCCACCGCCACCACCATGCCGGTCTTGGCCAGCTTGGCGGCGGACTCGAGCCCGCCCGCCGTCACCTCGCCGCCCGAGGACACCGCCGCGCCCACGACACGGCCCGTCGTCTTCACCGTCGCGGTCGTCACCGTGGCGGCGGTCTTGATGCCCGCGGCGGCGATTGAGCTGACGCCCGACGCGGCGGCCCCGACGACGCTGCAGCCGGCGAGGGAAAGGAGGGGGAGGCTGAGGACGGACAGGACGATCTGCTTCACGAAGTAAGGCTGCCCGCGATGTATTGCCGCAACGACTCCGCCTCGGCCTGCGAGGCGCTCGCCACCCAGCGCGACACATCGCTGATCGAAACCATGCCGATCACCTTTCCGTCCCGCACCACCGGCATGTGGCGCATGCGCTTCTCGGAGAAAAGCTCCATCAGCTGCTGGAGGGTGGCGTCCGGGCTGATCGTCAAGACGAGGCCCGTCATCACGTTGGTGACGGGGGTGGTCTTCGGATCAAGGCCCACGCCCACCACGCGGCGCAAGACGTCCCGCTCGGTGAAGATGCCCACGAGTTGATCGCCGTCCATCACGAGCACGGAGCCCACGCGCTGCTCGTTCATCTTGATGACGGCATGCATCACGGTCGCCTTGGGTGTGACGGTGCAGAGCTTCGCGCTCTGGGGGTTCATCAGGGTGTAAATCGGAATGTTCATGGCCATCAGGGTTGCCGGACAGATAGCACGAAACCCCTTCCGGACAAAGCCAAACCTCAGCGCCGCTCAGGATTTCAGCCGCCCCAGGGCCTCGAAACTCTTGAGCCGGGTCCGGCCCTGGACCGGCAGCGGCAACGGCTTGGCCGGCTGCCCGGGCTCCATCGCGCCGCCCTTTCCGCCGGCCAGCTCCGCCAAGGCGCGTTCCAACCGCACGGCCGACACGGGCTCCGCCGTGCCCAGCTCCTGCGCGAACAGGCTCACCCGGAACTCCTCCACCAGCCAGCGGAAATCCCCCGCCCGCCCGCCGAGGCGCTTCACGGCCCCGATGAGCGGCTCCAACTCCCTTGCCCGCGCGACGTCCTTGGCCGGATCGCGCTTCCAACGGTCGGCCCGGACCTGCATGCCCCGGAGATAGCGTGCCAGATGCGGCAGGCGCGCGAACGGCGTGCTTCGCAAGAAATCGGGCGGCAGCAACGCGGCGAGGTCGTCGTCCAACCCGGGATAGGGAGTCTTGTGCGCCTGCAGGGCGACCCGGAGCGTCAGGATTTCCCGCAGCCAGTCGGTGAGCTTGGGCACGAGCCCGCGGAGGTCGGCCTGGGCGGCGGCGAGCCGGGCCTGCCAGACCTTTGCGTGCAACGGCCGGACCTCGCGATCCGTCGCCCAGCGCTCGACCGCCACGAAGGCATCACCCCGGAGTTTTTCCAAAGTCGTGAGTGACGCGATCAGCACGCCCAGCGATCGCAGGTCGCGCAGGTCCCGCTCGAGCCAGCCGAGGTCATGCCGCAACTGGGTCGCGAACAGCCTCCGCAGGCCGTCCCGCGTCGCG
>Ga0073934_10004561_pt1 | contig 22797 bp, 24 predicted proteins | sample LarsenN4metaG_FD_76834 | JGI IMG/M metagenome (GOLD analysis project Ga0073934, IMG submission 76834) | Hot spring sediment bacterial and archeal communities from British Columbia, Canada, to study Microbial Dark Matter (Phase II) - Larsen... ...
GGGTTTTCAGCTTGACGCTGACCTTAGCCCAGGTTACGTACATATCCGGGTGATGCCAGGCCGCTTCCGCTAAAAAGGCGACGGCGTTGACCACCATGAGGGTCGTCTTCCACCCGTCGGTCTTAAAAATGCGCTTGATCCACCCTTCGTTGTCCAGCTCCCATTTAGGAAGCTCCCTGGGCAGACGCGCGACGACCTCCTCCGTGGGAAGGATAGGCAGTTTGGTTGTGGTCATCCTAGCCATAAATAACCCCCCTTTTTAAAGGGAATGTGAAATGCAGGGACGGATTCCACGATCCATATGGCGATCCCGCATTCCAAGGCATCCCCCTTCTAAGAGCCTTTAAGCCCTCAATGGACGCTTTTACCCTCTAACTAGAAGAAGTGTAGAGGAACTGGAAGAATTTGTCAAGAAGTAAGAATCGTTTGGCAGACTTACCGGTTTCATCGAGGAAGGGGGGTTGGATTTTTGTAACTCTCCGGGCCCTCCCCCTCTCCCACAGCGCGGGAGAGGGGGAGGGGGCACGGTTACGGATTTTTTATTTTCGGATGATATGGATCCCGGTTGCCTTGAAGGTGGCGACAATCGGTTTCCCTTCCTTCAGGTTCAGGGCTTCGACGGAGCTCCGGGTCACAAAGGAGGTTAAGGGAAATCCACAATCCAGGACCACTTTATAATACAGATCCTGGGGGATGATCTTGAGGATGCGCCCTTTCACATGGTTTCTGGCGCTGGAGAGGGTTCTTTCCTTCTCCAGAATCTGCAACGTCACCTGTTCAGGCCTCAAGCAGAGCAGGACGTCCTCTCCGAGGCTCAGGTTACCGATAACTTCCAGGCGATGGCCTCCCGAAACCTCCACCAGAAAAGTTCCTGCCCTCCCCTCCTTGACTTTGCCGGGCAGGACGGTTTCGATCCCCACGAAGGCCGCCACGGTCTCGTTGATAGGCTGGTTGAAGACTTCATCGGTTTTTCCTATTTGAAGGATTTTACCACGGTCCATGATGGCCACCCGATCCGCCAATCTTAACGCCTCAGAGCGGTCATGGGTGACCAGAACGGCGGTCGTTCGGGTTTCTCGAAAGATACGTTCCACGTCCCCGATAAGGGCTTCTCGGGAAGGGGGGTCTAAGGCTGAGAAAGGTTCATCCAGGAAGAGAACTTGAGGGCTCAAAACCAGGGCGCGAGCCAGATTGGTGCGCTGGGCCTCCCCCCCCGAAAGGGCTCTGGCAGGGCGATCCGCCAGGTGGGAGATCCCGAGGCGCTCCAACCAGGTCGAGACCTTTCGTTGAATATCGTTCCGGGACGCTCCCCTCAATTTTAACCCGGAAGCCACATTTTCAAAGACCGTCGTATCAAATAAGAGGGGCTCCTGAAAAACCACCGTCAGGGCCCTCCGCAGTTTTAAAAGATTCTTTGAGTAGTTAACCGGAACGTCGTTAAAAAAGATTTCTCCCCGATGAGGGCGTTGAAGGAGCGCCAATACCTGCAAGAGGGTGGTCTTCCCGGCCCCATTAGGTCCCAACAGGGCCAGGGTCTCTGCACACTCCACCTGAAGCTTGGGGATATCCAGAAGGGTTTGCTCCTTCCAGAAAACTTGCAGGTTTCTAGCTTCCAGGATCACTTGCTTCATAACGGGAGGATCTTACTGAACTAAAGGGAATTAACGTTTAAAGCGACCCGAGTCAGCTAAAGCGACCGGGGTGGAGAAGCCAGATTGAGTCGCTCGCAAACTTTAGCGCCTTGCTTGCCCTTGACGGAGGAATCAAATTATCCAGGTCGTTGATGCTGCTGGAGGAGCGTCAAGGCCAGATTTACGCTGAAGGTTAAGAGAAAAAGCAGGATACTTAGAGCTATGGCCATGCCGAATTCGCCTCGGCCGGTCTCCATGACGGTAGCCGTCGTCAATACCCGGGTTTGTCCCTTAATATTTCCTCCGACCATCATGGAAGCTCCCACCTCCGAGATCACCCCCCCGAAGCTGGCCATAACGGCGGCCAGCAGGGGCAGTCTCGCTTCTCTCAAAAGAAGCCAGAGCATCTGCCACCGGGAGGCTCCGAGGGCAAGAATTTGTAAGCGCAGCTTGGGATTGAGATGCTGGATCGCCGCAAGGGTCAACCCGGCCATGATTGGGGTCGCAAGGACGGCCTGAGCCAGGATCATCGCAGTCGGCGTATAAAGCAGGTGGAAAAATCCCAGGGGCCCGTTGCGCCACAGGAGCATGGTAACAAATAATCCGACTACGACGGGGGGAAGGCCCATCCCGGTGTTAATCAGGGCAACCCCCAGGCGACGACCTGGAAAATGGCTTAAAGCCAGGAAAGTGCCCAGCGAAATCCCGAGGATCAGGCTGAGCAGGGTCGCCAACCCGGAAACCCGCAAGGAGAGCAGGGTTATCCCTAGAACCTCCCGGTCCCCACGTATCAGAAGCCAAAAGGCTTTTTGAATGCCTTCCCAGACGAGATCCATAAATTTATTAAGAGGGGGAGCAGGGGAGAACTTTCGGCCTCCCTTTCTCTCCCTCTCCCGTCCCCTAGATCCTCTAACGAACCGCCATCACGCTAAAAAGCTCTTTACCCTGACGTCTTTCAATGGAATTGGATGGGACTTCCAGGGTTTTAATTTCAAAAAACGGAGAAAACAGGGAGCGGATCTCTTCCGAACAGGTCGTATAGGGCGGACCCCCAGGCTGTCCGTGGGCGTAAAAGAGCGCGATAAGCTGCCCACCCGGTCGCAGAAGGTCCCTTACAATCCGGACGTACTCCTGCCGTCGCGTGGGATCGATGGCGCAGAAACAGGTATGTTCCAGAACGTAGTCGAACCGGTGGGCGTACTCCGGAATTAAATCGAACAAATCCCGCTGTTGGAATAGTATCGATACGCCGGCCTTTTTTGCGATCTCAGCAGCTTCCTGAACGGCTAACGGAGCAAAATCGAACCCGACCACCTGGAAGCCCCTTCGCGCAAAAAGTATGGCGTCATGCCCGCGCCCACATCCTATCACGGCAAGGCGGCCCGGAGCCGGGGCCGAGGGAGATTCTAAAAAGGACACCAGGGGAGGGGCGGCCTGTCCGAGGTCCCAGAGGGACTCGCTCGACCGATAGAGATTCTCCCAGAAGTCGCTCGTGTTAACTTGACGCATCCAGAACTTATCGGCCCACCGGACCAGTTGATCGTAAAGATAAGGGGATACTTCTTTGGCCAGGGGAACATATTTCTCGCAGGTCTCCCGGTAATACTTCAGCTGCTTCTCCAGAGAAGGGGAAAGATGCAGGTATCGAACGTTATCTAGACGGTCCGCCAGCTTGATCCATCGCGCTTCGGGGGGGGCTTCCTTAATCCTTTCCAGGTAGAGCCGATCCCGTTCCTCCTTCGAGGTATGCGGGGCCACCTCTCCTTTGGTCAAGACTTCAACCAGGTCTGCGATCTGCTTTCCAAAAGCTTCTTCCAGGGCCGCATAACTGATCTGACCGTCTTCCAAAACGTCGTGGAGCAGGGCCGCACTGAGGACTTTGGGATCCGTTATCTTTAACTCCTCCAGAAGAAGGTAAGTGACCCGAAGGGGATGAATAAAATAATCGGTTCCTTCATCTCGCTTTTGCCCGGCATGCACTTCCCGGGCTAGACGATAAGCTTTCTCTACGAGATCTAAATCCGCTTCCGGATCCTGGGATAAAATTTTTTCCTTGAGCTCTTGAAAACCCTCTGGTAGCATAATTAACCATTTCCCGAACGACAAAGACGTAGAGTCCTGGCTATATAACTCCCTCGATGCCGTAAGGGGGGTTCCCACTTCCCCGTGCGGAGACGGCCTGGGCAAAAATAAACGGAGGAGAAAACAAAATCAAGCCCGCTCGAAATAATAATCTCGCCTCTTACAATTGGAACAACGATAAGGACCGATCCGTAGGATGGGAAATACATAACTATCCAGAAAATTTCTTGGCTTGGCCTTTATCAGGGTATCTGTCTTACAGTATCGGCAGGTAACCGTCTTTCTTACGTCTTTGTGGTTTTTCTCGGGGGTGGTCGCCTTTGCTGGGACCTCTTGTTTCTTGGCCTTAGTCGCTCTCATGTTTACCTCCTTCCCTTTTTAAACAAAAGTTGGCAAACAAGGTTCTTACATTAAATTTCAGGCGTTGTTTAGACGTCGAAGGAAAAATCTTCTCTTGTTTAGAATTTAACCTCTTTAGGAGCGGTCTTGTCAATAAAAAATATTTTTATAGGATCCTCGGGAATGAATTTCCGAAATACTCGGAAATTAATTTCCGATGGAGAATTATTGGGAAAGAACATTTTATACTTGCTTCTTGGGAAGAAGATCGTTTAATATGGGGTCATTGGAAGTTCCGTGGGATATTGAGAATTAAACTTGCAGGGGGATTTTGGGTTGTGTGACCAGAAAAGGGCATCTTAAAATTCTAATATCCCTGAAAGGAAGGCCAAAAGCGTCGAGGTTTAAATAAAGCTTTGAGGCAGGGAAGAAGGGGGAAGGGCCTCTATGAAAAAAAGGCAGATCATTATTAAAGGAGCCGATCTTGAGAAATTTCTTAACCAGCTAGATTCTACGTCGGATCTGGAAAATATTGACAAGGAAGGGCTAGAGGGGTTATGTAATGTATTTAATCTACGCCTGATAGAGAAAGAAATAACGAGCCTGGACGAGGAAAATTTGAGGGATTTAGTGGCTAAGCTTCACGCGTTACCCGACGAGGAGTTACAAGAGACCCTGAAAACCTATCCCAGGATCAAGGAACTCTGGTACGAGCATTTTGTTAGGTGGGCGTTTGGTGAGGAACCTGATCCCTCCTAATTCCAGGAAGTAGCTATGGCCATTTTCAATTATAAAACCAAAGAAATTATCGGTAAGATCGTCTACTATGGACCCGGATTAGGGGGAAAGACGACTTCCCTTCAGTATCTCCACCAGTCGGTGGTGCCGGAACGGCGTGGAGAGCTCTATTTTTTGGCTACGGAGGCCGACCAGACGATTTATTTCGAATTGCTTCCTCTCCGCGTAGGGGAAATTCAAGATTTTAAATTGCGATTTCAGGTCTACACCGTCCCAGGACAGGTCAAGTACAATAATACGCGAAGGGCCGTCCTTCAAGGGGCCGATGCGGTTGTTTTTGTAGCCGATTCTCAGAGCTCCCGTCGAAAGGCGAATATTTTAAGTTTCGAAAATCTACGGTCTAACCTGGCAGAGTATAACCTTCGATTAAAAGATGTCCCCCTGGTTTACGCGTATAATAAAAGGGATCTGGCGCCCATTCTAACCGTGGAGGCGCTCAATCAAGATGTCAATCCCCTGAATTTACCTTACTTCGAGACGATCGCTACGGAAGGAAAGGGGGTTTTAGAAGCCTTTGAACTGATATCGGCCCTGGCTATTCAAAAAATTGAAGAGCGGTTGCGTCAACCCAAAGTAGAAGATCCGGCGGTCGCTCAAGCCCCTTCGGGAGAGATTCCCGCTGCTTCTAAAGGGGCCGCCCCCCGATCTGATCAGGATTTTTCGGGCTATCTTTCCGGAGATGATGAAGAGGCCTATCTGGGCAGTAATAAAGAGATAGATCTCCTGGACCTTCCTTCCTCCGATAAGACCCCGGGCTCCCGAGAGAAAGAAAAAAGCCTCCTCTCCCTGGAGGAAGAGAAGGGGCTCTCCTACAGCGACTTGTTTGCTATTACTTACCGGGACGGAGAAATTATCTTTGAAAAGGGAGACCCGGGAAGTGAAATGTACTTCATCGAGGAAGGAGCGGTCGAAATTGTACAATTTGTAGAGCTCAAGAAGAAGGTCCTGGTGACGTATAAAAAAGGGGATTTTTTTGGGGAAATGGTCCTGTTTGACGATAAACCCAGATCGGCCACGGCGGTCGCCAGGGGGACGACCCGGCTTTTTGCAGTAACCAAGGAGACTTTAAACAGCCAGGTCCAAAAGAAACCCGAGATCACTCAGGCGCTCCTGAAGGCACTATCGGCTCGAATCCGGGGAAGCAATCAGGCGATCAGCAAATTGACCGAGAAAAACAAGGAGTTGACCCAACGTTTGAACCTGGCCTATGCGGTCATTAAGCGGCTTATGCGAGAGAATAAGCTCCTGAAACAAGGCTCCGATCCGGAGAATCTGCCGTAAAGTTTGTCCTGGGAAGCTCTTGACACCTGGCATCCGGGGTTCTATAATAAAACCCAAGATCTGTCGAACTTACATTTTCCGAGTATCTTGATCATCAGGATACCGTAAAGGGGGGAGGCCAGATGGGCGAGTTAGAAGATCGAGACAAAGCTATGGAACTCTTCGAAATCGCTTACGAATATCAAATGAAAGGGGAATTGGAAACAGCGATTGAGTACTATAAACAGTCCATCGAAGTTTATCCGACCGCGGAAGCCTATACGTTCCTGGGCTGGACGTATAGTTTTATGAAGCGTTACCAGGAAGCCATCGCAGAGTGCGAAAAAGCTATTAGGACCGATCCGGATTTCGGGAATCCGTACAACGATATCGGCGCTTATTTAATCGAGTTGGGACGCTACGATGAAGCCATACCGTACTTAAAAAAGGCTACGGTTGCCAAACGGTACGAAGCCTATCATTACCCCCACTACAATTTAGGGCGGGTCTGGGAAAAGAAGGGCAAGTGGTACGAAGCCATCGAGGAATATACCAGGGCTTTGGAAATAAAGCCGGATTATGTGCTGGCTTATCGGTCTAAGGTCAGGCTGCAGGCCCAGATGAATTAAACTCTAAAGTGCAGAACTATCCCCAGATGACCCGGATGGGTCCGGATAAAAAGCGGTGGCCCGCGTAGGGGCTATCCGGGTCTATTTACGCCCTCCGGGGGTTATATTCACCTGGGTCATCTGCAGAGCGTAGGACGGTCGTTATCATGTGGAGCTTTATCAAAAAACTTCTGGGCTTAGATAAAAATAAACCTCGGCCTCGGCCTCCGAGATCGGAACCCCACGCCGTGAAGTCGAGCCCTCCATCGGCAGAAAAAACGATCCCGGCTCAAGAAGAGGCGTTTCCAGGGCCTCCTTTTAATCCCTCGGATCATGAAATTACTCCTATGGAGTTGAAAAAGCTGCTGGACGATAAAAAAGGAATTACCCTGATCGACGTAAGGGAGGATTGGGAGTATGAAACGGCCCGCATCGCGGGGGCCCGGCTACTTCCCCTGGGACAGCTTCCCTATCACCTGCAAGATCTGGATTCCAACGCGGAGATTATCGTTTACTGCCATCACGGCATGCGAAGTATGAACGCCGCCCAGTTCCTTACTCTCCAAGGGTTCAAAAACGTCAAGAGCTTACGGGGGGGCATCGATCAATGGAGCCTGGAGGTGGACCCGCAGGTCCCCCGATACTAGAAGGAAGCGTGGAGAAACGGGGGAGCGGGTAAGGAAGGAGGATCCTCCCGCCCTCCCACCCCTTAGGGAAGGGCCCGAAGCTTATAAACAATTTCGCCGTCTTCCGTAACTTCCATATCCAGAACACCCTGCACGTAGAGATTTCCGACCTTTTCTTCCACTTCTTGTACGCTGAAAGAAGTGCGGGTGGCATATTCTCCGGCAGTTAACCCTCGGGGGTGGGCCCTGGCCAGTTGCAGGATTTTAGTTTCTAGTTCTGCATCGCGTTTGGCCTTGGCGTCCCGCTCCGCTCGGGTAATCTGGCTGTACCCGTACCAGATGCTAAGCAGGCCCAGAGCCAGCGGAGCCAACCCCAGGGCGAGAAATCCTATCAGATCCACGGCTAAAGAGCCCCGGAATTTCCCGAACTGGAAGAAAAGGCCAACGGTGTAAAACGCCCCTATCACAGCTAGAAGGATCCCTCCGAGGATGGAGAAGATGGATAAAGTCCTGTTCATGTCTCCTTTTAGAACCTTTGGGAGGTTCTGGACCTTCCAAAGGTTAAAATCCTGATTCGAAAAGCCATCATTTACTAAAGTCAATCTGAGGAACGGATTGAGCCCCCTCAACCGCCTTGAAGTAAGGTTTTTCCAAATCAAACCCGAAAACTTTAGCCGTATAAATCGTAGGGATTCTCCGGACATAAGCATTATACTCCTCCACAGCCTGGTTGTAGCGCATCCGCTCCACAGCGATCCGATTCTCCGTCCCGGCGACCTCGTCCATCAACCTGGCGAAGGTCGCATCCGCCTTGAGTTGCGGATAATTCTCTACGATGACGAAGAGTTGTCTGAGGTTTGCTTCCAGTTGGTTCGAGGCGTCTATTTTCTCCGGAATACTTCTCGCACCCATCAAGGCCGCGCGCGCATTGGCAATATTTTGAAAAATTTCCTTTTCATGGGCCGCGTACCCCTTAACGATATTGACCAGATTGGGAATTAAATCGTTCCTTCGTTGAAGCTGATTTTCCACCTGAGCCCAGGCCGAATTGACCCGCTGCTCCAGCTCAACCAGCCTATTATAACCGCATCCGGAAACGAACAGCGCAAGCAAGAGAATTGGAAGCACCTTCCTGGAAGGAACAAACCTCAACCCACTCATAGAATCCTTTTGAATAGAATCGACAGAACTGCCGGGGATAAGGAAATAAAAATCCTGTTCATCCCGTTCATCCTGTCCTTATTTAGAAGTTATTAAAAGCTCGACCCCGCGCCGCCCCCGCCGCTGGAACCGCCGCCAAAACCGCCAAAAGAGCCCCCCGAGCTTCGACCCGACCCGCTATATCCCCCATAAGAACCTCCTCCGGCATACCACGGAGAAGTCCTTACCCTCCTCGGGATCCTTTCCATCTCTACGGTATGATACCGGCACGCCGGACAATCGTAGACAACCTCGCGAAGCCCGGCGATTGCGTACGACGCGGGTCGAAGGGTTCTCTTCTGGATCCGTATCCAATTCCCGCATCGGGGGCAATGATGCCGGAAATTCTGGACTAATGCAAGTACACCCAATATAGAAGGAATGATAAAGGGAAAAAAAGAGAAAAACAAAAGTAAAAGCCCCGGCAAGGTGATAAGGGCCGATGTACCCAAGGATAGGGCCCGATTTCGCGCATTTTGGACGAGCAAGTACAGGATCCAGAGGGCAAAGTAAACCCATCCGGCTATATACAGAGATCCCCCCGTTTTTAGCGAACGTTCGACTTTTCCCGAAGTCGTCTGGGACGCTTTAAAATCTTCCAGCAGGACCCCGGCGATCTGTTGGGTCCCGGCTACCAATCCCTCTCCCCACCGGTTGTTCTTAAAGTACGGAACCATGTACGTGCGGATAATCTCTCCTACTTTCCCATCGGGGAGGATGCCCTCTACCCCATACCCGGTCTCGATCTCAACCCGGCGGTCTTTGACGGCCAGTAAGATCATAACCCCGTTGTCTTTCCCCTGCTTGCCCACTTTCCACCGATTAAAAAGCTCGACCGCATATTGCTTAGGAGTTAAGGGGGCCGTCGTTTCCACGGTGACGACCGCTATTTCAGCGGTCGTCTGCTTTTCCAGGTCCGAGACCAGGTCGTTCAGTTTCTCTCGGGTCGCTGCATCCAGAACCCGGGCAAAATCGTTCACCCAGCCTTGCGGTTCCGGGTATGGGGGCTGGGCTTGAATGAGAGGGGAGAAGGCGAAAGAGAGAAGGCAAAAGGCAAAAGTTATACGGGCGGTTATCACCCGCCGGCGCTCCCGCGTTTGTTTGGTAAGAGGCGCCCTCGCCCGTAGCTCAGTGAGTTTTCTCATCGCTAGAATATTTTTTCCCACCACCTGGGTTCCCGCCTCTCCTGAGCGCCTTCGATAATCTGACCCAGAACATCTACCGCCTGGTAAAGTCCCTCGGCATAGTTTCCCTCCCGTAAGAAGGGAACCACATGTTCCTGCAAAATCCGGAGAGATTCCTCATCGGTGATAATAGGTTCCAGGGAATAGCCCACCTCGCTCTCCACCCGACGCTCTTCCAAAGCCAGCAGGATCATCAACCCCCGGTTCTCGGGCCCCCCAAGGTCCCATCGATTGGCCAGCCAGAAAACGTATTCTGAAGGCTTAACCGGCGCCGTTGTAGGGACCGTCACCACCACCAACTCAGCCTTAGCCCGGATGAGGACTTCATAGCAGCGCTGCTCGATGCGAAGGACCTCCCCTCTGGAGAGGACCCCTGCAAAATCGTTGACATAGCCAGACCTCAGCGGTGGGGGAGGCAATTGCCGGTCCAGGATGGCCAGGGTAAACGTACAGTTCGGACAAGCGTCTACCCGATCTGATATTTCTGTACCACAACTGGGACATTTCATAAGCTTCGGCGATGTCGGCCTGATACCCCGATTCATATTTAATGAATCCGGTCCGTGATAAACGCTCGTCTGTGACAACCCGCTCATTACCGTTAGAATATCAACCGGGGGCTTTTTTGTCAAGATAAAGGGTCGACTTTGCAGGACTACAAATTAAGTATTATCTTAATGAAGAGGTGCGATTATGAACCCATGTAAGCTTTTGCTCATATTTCCCATTTTATTGGCCCAAATTTACGGTGTAGGCGGGGACTCCATCCTTATTAACAAACCGGACAGGGGGGCCGTTTGGCTCAAAGGGGGACCCTGTGGGGCTGCTACGACCATCGAGTGGTCTTTGGACCCAAGGATCCTAAGGCGTTTACGAAACCCTGCCTTTTTTAAATATAACTTAGAGCTCCATAAGCCCGATGGAAGCCTGGTTTCCCAGATCGCAACGGCGGTAGCGGGCTTTAATTATTGCTGGCAGATCCCTGAGAGCCTGCCTGAAGGAAGTTACAAGATAAAAATCCTGACCCCAGACAGGCTGTTGATGGGAGAAAGCGGGGTCTTCAACATCGCGGAAAAGACGGGATAGCCGGCAAACCGTTTAAACTAACTTGATAGACCATAAGCCGCGTTGAAATCGTCAACAATCCGCAGGAATTCCTCGGGGAGCCTCTGCCTGACGTTAAAAACGATCTCTTGAGGGATATCCTTATAAAAGGCATGGGCAATTCCCCCCGTAATGCAGGCCAGGGTGTCGCTATCCCCTCCGAGCGAGATCGCCTTTCGCACGGCATCTTCATAGCTTTCAGATTCCAGAAAGGCGATGACCGCTTCTGGCACGGAGCCTTGACACGAAACATCGAAATGGTAGCTTGGCCGTATCTCATCTAGAGTCCGATTGAGGTCGTAAGCAAATCGTTGGCTGATTTCCTTAAGGGAATCGAAAGCAAATCCAATCGGGCTCACCCGCATGGCAGCACCATTTCCCCAACTGTTATAGGGAGGACTCTCCGGGGTAAAGATCCAGTTGTAGAAGAAAGCCCCGTACCCAGCATTCGGGTACCTGCGGCCAAAGGTTTTGAGCGAAGTCGCGTAATCTACCTTCCGCAGAAGAGCGTAAGCGATAGCGATCGTTAAGACCGTATCGTCTGTATAGGAAGAATGGGGCTGGAAAAGAGGAAAGTCTATCCGCTTTGTCGGACAAGCCTCGTAAACCGATCCGATGATATCTCCTGCGATGGCTCCTAACATAGACCTCCCCCCCTCTATATTATTTGTAACTATTCAAACCCTCTCCCACGCTGTGGGAGAGGGTGAACGGTTACTATTATTTTTGATAAATCCCCGAACCGCCTCAACGGTTTTTATTAAATTGGGAAGGGTTGACATGTAAGGTTTTCGGGTAGCTACGTATTCCACAGCTTCACCGAAGTTATACCCTAAAACGCAACAAAGATAGCCTATCCCTACAGAGGGGGCCCGTCCAACCCCGGCATTACAAAACACCAGGATCTTGTGATGGTGAATATGATCCCTGATCCATTCGACCGCTTCCCTCATCTGTTCTTCAGGGATAGGCTGCATATCGGCTATCGGAATTTTGTGGTAGAGAAGTTTGGGCCTGTATAAGTCTTTTTCTTGGGCAACACATAATAAGGCGGTCACCTCCCTAGGAGGTACGAGGGCCTCTTGAAAATGACCTATGGCAAGGTTATCTAAGACAAAATCCATTTAAATCCCCTTCATAGTTAAAGCAGCCCCTTGATCGCGAACGTGGGGTCCTGGAGCTCGGCCTCTTTGCCGGTCAAGTCCTTCTTGGTGCGGATCAGGCGTTGCAACGTGGGAAACTCTTTATAGTTGGTATTGATGGCAAAGTAAGCGACCAATACGTGCTGCTTGAGGTAGAGGACTGTGAAAGACTCGTCCTGGAAGCGACCCCGCAGGAGGACCTGGTCGTGCTCGCTCTCATCTCCGGCGAACTCCAGATGCAGATCGAAGATGTCGGACCAGACGTAGGTGAGCAGATCGTATTTGTTATGAGCCCCGGCCATGTTCTGTCCGGCCAGTTGGCCGCAATACTCCGCATGGCCCCAGTGCTCTACCCGCCGCCGCTTACCGAATATGGGATCTACATAGTTGGCTACATCCCCACCCGCGTAAATATCCGGATGAGAAGACTGGAGGTACTCGTTGACGACAATGCCGTTATGGACCTCCAGGCCGGCCTGCTGAGCCAGTTCCACGTTCGGGACGATCCCAACCCCGATGCAGACGAAGTCACAGGGGAATTCCTTGCCGGATCTGGTAACGACCGAGGAAGCGCGATCTTTACCCCGAATCTCAGTAACTACTTCACCGGTGTAAAAGTGGACCCCCTTTTGCGCACAGTAATCCTGGAAAAAACCCGCCAGGGTCGCGTCGGTGAAGCGGGCCCAGATGTGGGGCTGGACCTCGATCACGGTGACCTGGACCCCCTTTTGGGTTAACGAGGCCGCGACCTCCAGGCCGATAAATCCGGCGCCGATGATGACGGCCCGCCGGCCCTGGCCTGCCTCGGCGGCAATGGCCGCGGAATCATCGAGAGTGCGCAGGTAGTGGACGCCTCCCAGGTCGTTGCCGGGTAGATTAAGGCGAATGGGGCGACCTCCTGTAGCGAGAAAGGCTTTCTCGAAACCAAGGACCTCGCCGTTGGCGAGGGCGACGGTCTTGTGGGTCAGATCCAACCGCTGGGCAGCCACCCCCAGGACCAGGTCGACGTGGTGATCGCGGAAATACTCCTCGGGATCGAAGAACAGCTCCTCTCGGGTCTTCTCGCCGCGCAGGAACTCCTTGGAAAGGGGCGGGCGATCATAAGGGACGTAGGGTTCCTCGCTCACGAGGGTAATGGGACTACTTGAGTCCTTCACCCGAAGTTGCTTGATGGCCTGGCTGGAGGCAAGACCGCCCCCTATGAGTAGATATTTAGTAGATCTCATAACGTCTCCTCGTTCTTAATGCCATGTCGTCTAGCGCTGCCCGTGTTGCCGAATTCGATCTATAAAAGAGAGACCGGTTTAAAGGGCGACATCGGCAAAGGACGCTGGTTTTCCGAATCAAAGGGTTTCAGTACGTAAACAAACGGTAACAGAGAAGGGCCCTTCCGGTCAACAACTTTATGAGCTTTCCCAACCTGCGCTTATCCGATTCCATTAAACTCCAAATAGCTCTTTAGCCGTAAAGACCCTAAGATTTGAAGACCGAAGATAAGGAAGGAAAGTCCGCGGAGATACGCTGAGTTTTAAACCAACTCAGCGTATAACCTGTCAAGATTTGTCAGTTATCGGCGGAAAAATTTAGCATAGGATAATATAGACTTCTTTGGTCCTTCAGTTTTAGAGATGGAGGCGGGCGAGGGCTCAACTTTATCTACCATGTAGAACGGTAGCCATTCTCTGCAGGCAGAGGGGGTATCCGAAAAAGCTTCAACCAGATACTCAGGATAAAATTGTCTGCTGCGAACTCCTACGGCCTTTACAACGGTTCCTGCCGTGACGGTGACTCCGTCTATCATACAATCGTATTTTAATTTTAAATGAGTTAGTATATCTGCCATAGCACTTTCCTCATCAGGTTGAACGTAGGTCAATTTAAGATAGCTTTTACGTGAAGCCAGACCATACCTTTTCAAGAAGCAAGGTTTATACCATGAAGAGGTGAGGAAGGTCTTGGCCGGAATCTTGGGCCTGCACCTTGCCCTCTAGTAGGGGGTTCAAGACCTGAAAGGATCCCCTCAAGAGAAGGGATTTTTCAATGAAAAGGGTCGCTTTCCTGATCCCTTCGGAAAATAATTTCCGGCAAATCTTTCCGACCCCGGCCTGTAAATTTCCCTTCACGCTGCCTATTTTCTTCTTGACATCGTTCCCGCATCGGATTACTTTTTAAGATCGGTAAACATGGACTATTTATCGCTATGAAAATTCTGATGATTGCGCCACAACCCTTTTTCCAGCCGAGGGGAACGCCTTTTAGTGTATATTATCGATTACAAGCCCTATCTCAATTAGGCCACGAGATCGATCTGGTTACCTATCCCTTCGGTAGGGATATTTTTATACATCGCGTCGAAATCTATCGATCCTGGAGACCTCCTTTCATAAAAGGCATAAAAATTGGACCTTCCTTTCCAAAGCTCATCCTGGATATTTTTTTATTTCTCAAAGCCGCCGTCCTCCTGGCAAAGAATCCGTACGACTGTATCCATACCCACGAAGAGGGGAGCTTCCTGGGGGCCATTTTAAACAAGTTTTTTAAATATCCCCACGTCTACGACATGCATTCCAGCTTACCGGAACAGCTTCATAATTTTGGCTTAATCAGCTCAGGCCGCGTCATTCGGTACCTGGAGATCCTGGAGCGCTGGGTTCTCAAGTATTCCAGCGTGGTCATTGCCATCTGCCCTTATCTGGTTGAAAAAGTGGCCCGCCTGGCTCCGGATAAGAAGAGCGTCCTCATCGAAAATACGTCTAACCTGGCCGAAGAGGATCTCTCGGGAAGGGATGCAGAGGCCAGGAAATTGAGAAAAGAGCTCAACCTGGATCATCAATTAATCGTCCTGTATACAGGAACTCTGGAGCCTTATCAGGGAATCGATCTCCTTTTAGAAAGTATCGGCCACGTCACGAAAAAGTTCAGAGGGGCTAAATTTCTTTTGGTCGGCGGCACCGAAGCCCAGATAAGGACCTGGGGGGAGGTGGCGGACGCCCTGGGGGTACGAGAGTCCATTCTTTTCACGGGGCAGAGACCCGTCGAGGAGATGCCCATCTTTCTCAAACTCTCGGATATCCTGGTCTCGCCCAGGAAAAATGGAACCAACACCCCCCTTAAGATTTATGCCTACATAAGTTCCGGTAAGCCTATTGTTGCTACCAACCTTCTGACCCATACCCAGGTACTGAGTCCGGATGTGGCCGTTTTAACGGAGCCGGACCCCGAGGACTTTGCCAGGGGAATTCTCGAACTGATTCAAAATCCCTCCCTGAGAGCGCAACTGGGCCAGAACGCCCTTAATTTAAGCAAAACGAAGTATAACTACGAAACCTACCTGGCTCGAACCGCGGAAGTGTATAAGCTCATTTCCGGAGCAGGCGGGGAGCAGTAAGCGGGGCGCAGATATCTCCGGGCAGTGGGGGCGAACCACGGCCTGCTGCCTACGGACCACGGCCTGCTGCCTACGGACAAAAGTGTGTGGAATCGCAGGAATATTAAGTTTAAATTCTCGATTTAGCCTCGACGTCAAGGACCTTCAGGCCATGTGCGGCGTCATCCGGCACCGCGGCCCGGACGATGAGGGCTTTTACGTTGAGGACCCTGTGGGGCTGGGGATGCGCCGCTTAAGCATCATTGACCTCCAGGGCGGACATCAACCTATGCCCAACGGAGACCGATCCCTGTGGGTCGTTTTTAATGGGGAGATCTATAATTTTCAGGAGATCAAAGGGGAGTTAGAAAAGAAGGGCCATCGCTTCCAGACCCGGAGCGATACCGAGGTGATCCTTCATAGTTATGAAGAATACGGCAAGGATTGCGTGAAACGCTTCCGGGGCATGTTCGCGATCGCCCTCTGGGATAAAAAGGAAAAAAAACTCATCCTCTTCCGGGATTGGATCGGGATCAAACCCCTCTATTACTATGTAGATGCTGAAAAGCTTATCTTCGGTTCCGAGATAAAATCCATTTTGACCTGCCCCGGGATCTCCCGGGAGCTTAACTTTAAAGCCCTGGACCGATACCTGACTTTTGAGTACATTTTTGCCCCCGAGACGATCTTTCAGAAAATCCATAAACTTCCCCCGGCACATTTGCTAACCTGGCATAACGGAGAGTTAAAGATTACGTCGTATTGGGATGTCCCTCTGGGGGAAGACGGGAAGGGCACAAATTTTGCTAAGAATAGGTGGGGGGAAGAAGATTACCTGGAGGAGCTCTATGCCGTGTTAAAGGAATCGGTAAGGCTCGAACTTATCAGCGATGTCCCTCTGGGAGCTTTCCTGAGCGGAGGTATCGACTCCAGTACCGTGGTCGGTTTAATGAGCGAACTGTCGGATCGCCCGGTTAAGACGTTCTCTATCGGATTTGAGGATCAGTCCTATAATGAGCTCAACTTTGCCAGAAAGGTAGCCAGGCACTTTGGAACGGATCACCACGAATTCATTCTAAAACCCAACCTGGAAGATCTGGTGGTCCATCTCGCCGATTACCTGGACGAGCCGCTGGGGGATTTTTCCATCTTCCCGACCTATCTGGTCTCCAAAATGGCGCGGGAACATGTAACCGTGGCTCTTTCTGGAGATGGCGGAGATGAGCTGTTTGCGGGTTACGACACGTATCTTGCAGATCGTATAGGGAGATATTATGAGAGGCTCCCCGGCTTTATTCGTAACCAGGGGATCGCCAGATGGCTCCACCACATCCCCCCCTCCCGGAAGAAGAAAGGGGTGATTAATTTAGCTAAGCGCTTTGTGGAAGGCGTCGAGTTGCCCCCCCAGCTTAGACATACCCGTTGGATGACCTTTTTGAAACAGGAGGAGAAATCCCAACTTTACTCGTCCTTTTTTAAGGATCAATTGAGGGGGGAGGCCACAGATAAGTATATTCAAGATTATTTTGGTCAGGCCACTCATTTCCTTCAGGAAAGTGAGCGTCTTAACCGGCAGTTATATGTGGATTTGAAAACGTATTTACCGGACGATATCTTGACCAAGGTGGATCGAATGAGCATGGCAACTTCGCTGGAAGCCAGGGTCCCTCTGCTAGATCATAAGGTTGTGGAGTTTGCCTTTCAGATTCCAGGCCATCTCAAACTCAGAGGCTTTACCACCAAGTACATATTCAAAAAAACCATGGCCAGGTTGCTTCCCAAGGAAGTTATTTACAAAAAGAAGCAGGGCTTCAGCATTCCCATTAAAAACTGGCTGCGGGCCGAGCTGAAGCCGCTTCTCCTGGATCTCCTCTCTGAAACCCGGATCAAAAAAAGGGGGTACTTCCACCAGGACTGCGTGAACCGGTGGGTTCAGGAACATCTCCACGGCAGAGAAAATCACAGCCACCGATTGTGGGCGCTGATGGTTTTTGAAATGTGGCACCAGCGCTATATGCCCTAGGGACTGAGGACGTGAGGCTAGAGGTGATCGTTTGCCAACCCCTCGCTTCAAGCCTCTCGCCCCTAGCCGTATGACGAAACTCACTCGTTATGTGACATTGGGCCGAATGGCTTGGAATTACTGGATCCGGAAAATTAAACCGGATTATCTTCCTATCCGGCTCTGGGTAGAGCCTACCAGCGTGTGTAACCTTCGCTGCGTCATGTGTCCCCAGAGCTTTAAGAGGCGCTTCGCCAAGGGATATATGGAGTTTTCTTTGTTCAAAAAGATCATCGATGAAGCCAGAGGGTTCGTTTACGATGTGAACCTCCACCATACCGGCGAACCGACCCTTCATCCCAAGCTTCCTGAGATGATCCGTTACACAAAGGAAAGTGGCCTCTATACCCGACTCCATACCAACGCGACCCTGCTGAACGAGGAGCGGGCCCGCGCGCTTCTGACCTCCGGCCTGGATCTCATCTCCTTTTCCTTCGATGGCTATCACAAAGAGGAATATGAGCGCATCCGGGTGCGGTCCGATTTCGATGAAACCCTCGGCAACATCCTCACCTTTCTACGCTTGAAAAAGGAGCGAGGCCAAACGGCCCCTTATACGATCTTCGAGGTGATCGATTTCTCCGGGGAGGCCAAGGATTTAGAAAGGCAGAGGAAGTTCAGGGCCCAGTTTGAAGGCCTCCCTTTGGACCGGCTTATCATCAAAGAGCCTCATAACTGGGCCGGAAATTACGAGGTGAACGGCCATACTCCTAGCTATTACGCAGATTATTACTCCCCCTGTACCTTTCCCTGGTATGCTTTGGTCATTTTCTGGAACGGGAAAGTGGCGCCTTGTCCGCAGGATTTTTACTGCGACCTGGATATGGGAGATGTGAACAAGTCCTCCATTAAGGAAGTCTGGAATGCGCCTCCCATGGTAGAGCTCAGAGCACGGATGAAAGCGGGCCGCTGTCAAGATTTGAATCCTTGCTCCGGCTGCGATATGATTCGCAGGAAAACCTTCCTCGGAGTTCCCACGTTAAATATGAAAACCTTCCTTAAGGAGAGCGTATGGGGGTATAAGGAATCATGGAAAATATCTGGCAACTGGAAGTCGCGAAAAAATCTTTGAAGAAGCAGAGCAAACTCAAAGCGATCGATGCGTTTTTTGAACCGACCGCAGGGAAAAAGTGTTTGGAGATTGGCTGTGATACCGGGGTCACCAGCTATTTTCTTAGAAAACGCGGGGGAGATTGGATCAGCGTAGACGGGGATCCGGAGAAAGTAGAAATCGCTCGAAAGCTGGTTGGAGATTCTGTATTTCTAACGGACGGAAGGACCTTGAGCTTTGCGGAGGCGGCGTTCGATTGCGTGGCGGTCATAGACTTTCTGGAACATATTGAAACCGATGAGGAATTTATCAGGGAAATGTACCGCGTCCTCAAGCCCGGCGGGAGCCTTTACGTCACCGTGCCGCATACCCGGGCCGGAACGGATCTTATCCTGAACCGGCTCAGGTGGTGGTTGGGCTTCAAACCTATGGACTACGGACACGTGCGCAAGGGATATTCTCTGGAGGATCTGCGAGGAAAACTCGAAAAAGGGGGCTTTACGGTCACCGGGCAGACGACGTTCTCAAGATTTTTCTCCGAGCTCATAGAACTGGTAGCTAATTATAGCTACATGTTTATCCTGAATAAAGGGCAAAACCGAGGTGGCATGAAAGGGGGCGTCTCTCCTTCTTCCGGGGAGGACCTTGGGAAGCACGGTAAGTCTTTCAAGCTCTATTCGTGGGTTTACCCGGTCTTGTGGGTTATCGCTCAATTGGATGAACTCATTCCCTTTACGCAGGGTTATGTTTTGATCGTTTCGGCAAAAAAAGCTTAGCCGTTTGTCCCTGGCCCGTTGTCCGGGATCCGTGGTTCCAGGCAGGGTGGCGAGGTTATGGAGGGAAGTTTGTTCTTTCCTTCCTGCGAGGTTTAACTTGCAACCCTCAAAGACCTTGTCCCCCGCAACGGAACACGGACGATGGACCACGGACAATCTTTATGAAAATTCTCGTTACAGGTGCATCAGGTTTTGTAGGTAAACATCTTGTGCGAAGTTTGTTAGCGGATCAGCATGAGGTTATATCCTTTGTCCGACCGGCCAGTGCCATGGAAGAGCTCCGAAAAATGGATACAGAGGTGGTCTACGGAGACATTCGAGATAAAGGATCCATCGATAGGGCTTTAAAAATCGGACGCAATGTGGAGGTCGTTTTCAACCTCGCCAGCGTCCTCACCCCGGTGAACGTTTCGGATTCCCTCTATTGGGATGTGAACTACTATGGAACCCAGAATTTACTGGAGGCCTGCCGGTATGCCGGTCTAAGAGCCCTCGTCCATTGTAGCAGCGTGGGGGTCTTTGGGCCCCTCTCCGAGCTCCCGTCCAGGGAGACTTCCCCCTGCGCGCCGGATAACGTTTATGGAAAAAGCAAGTACCGGGCCGAGCTTCTGGCCCTGGAATACGCCGAGAAATATGAACTGCCCATCTCCGTTGTAAGACCGGCCTGGATCTACGGACCTGGAGATCGTCGCACCTTTAAGCTTTTCCAAGCCATCGCGAAGCGTAACTTCTTGATGATCGGATCCGGAGAGAACTTCGTTCATCCGGTTCATGTGGAGGACGTGGTTCAAGGCCTTAAACTCTGCGCAAATCACCCGGCCGCCCCAGGAGAAGTCTTCATCATTGCGGGCGCTAAGTTCGTACGACTTAACCAACTGGTCCACGCCATCGCCGACGAGCTGGATGTGAAGATACCGAGGTTAAAAATTCCCGTCGGCCTGGCTAAGTTTGTGGCCTTGATTTGTGAAAAGGTCTTCAAACTGCTTCGCGTTCAACCCCCCCTCCACCGGCGAAGGTTAGACTTCTTTTTAAGGGACCAGGCCTTTGATATCTCTAAATCCCTGGAATTTCTGGGGTTTAAGCCCAAGGTGGACCTCAAGACAGGGATTAAAGCGACCGTACACTGGTATAAGGCCCACAAGTGGCTTTAAAGATAGAACGTAGGGGCCGGGGGCCGGGGGCCGTTTACTTTCTGCCCCCGGCCCCCGGCCTTTTGCCTTGCTTTTCATTAAGTGCATCTTCAGCCTCCTGCTCCTCGGCTATCTACTCTACAGAACGGACCTGGCCCTCATCTGGGAGGCTTTTAAATCGGCGGACCCGCTCTGGATTGTAGTCGCTGCCATGCTGCACCTCATCGGCTTCTTGCTCAGCGCCTATCGCTGGCAACTTCTCCTGGAAGCTCAAAACGCCCGGGTTTCCATCGGTTTTCTAATAAAATCTTATCTGGTCGGTATCTTTTTTAATAACTTTTTACCCTCTACCGTCGGTGGCGATGTCATTCGTGCCTACGATACCGCCAAGTTTACGAGCTCCGGAACCCAGGCTCTGACCGTTGTCATGGTAGAGCGCCTCACGGGGATGTTTGCCCTCGGGCTTTTTGCCCTCATCGCCCTACTTTTTGGCTTTCTGCACCTGGGAGCCGAAATACCTATGGTCTGGTTAGCGCTGGGCGCCCTGCTGATCATGTTCGTAGGGTTTATCGGAGCCCTTCACCCCGGCACACCCAGGGCCCTCGACCTTTTCCTGGAAAACAAAAAACTGAGCCGACATCCCCTCCTGAACAGAGGGGTAGACAAACTGCACAAGCTGTTTGGAACCCTCTCGGTCTATCAACAAAATAAGAGGGTTCTGGGAGTCGCTTTCCTTCTGGCCCTCCTTTTGCAGATTAACGTGATCTTCCACTTCTATTGTCTCGCACTGGCTCTGGCCCTCCCGGTCCCGATATTGTATTTTTTCCTGATCATCCCGGTGGTTACGGTGATCCTTTTACTGCCGGTTTTTATTAACGGAATTGGTGCCCGGGAAGCGGTCTATACGTTTTTTCTGGGGCAATTTCAGGTCACACCCCCAGAGGCGATCGCGTTTACCTGGATCTCTTTTGGGATGGTGCTTATTCAGGGAGTTATCGGCGGAATCATTTATGCGCTAAGACGCTAAATGGTTTTATATCCATCCACCCAACAAGCTTAAGTAAAAGAACGAATATGATCCGACACGCTTCCATCTTTTCTCAATTTCTGCAAGTTGGTAGGACAAAGATAGTTTTGAGCCTGGTCACCACCCTTCTTTTCCTGGAGGGAGTTTTTAACCAATCGGACGGACGCGTCCAGGAATCTACGTCTCCACCTAATTTTCAAATGGGGTACTCTAGAGAAACCTTCAGCCCGCAGCAGGTGATCGTCAACATCCCGGCTTACCGGCTGACCCTCTACACCCAGGACGGAGATTCCTGGAGAACCCTGACGCTCCCCATTGGAGTCGGAAGAGGGACCGAGCCTTCCAATGAAACCCCGACCGGAGAGGGCTACCTCTACGCTAAGGAAACCGGGGTCGTCTTCCGGTACGGGGATCAGAACCCGGAGGACCTGGTCGGAAAAGTTATTAAATACTCCAACACCTTCGATAAAAAGACCTTGAGGCCGATTAAAATTCCCATGCCCAAGGATATGAAATCTGTATTCATGGCGATTCTCAACGACCAGACGCAAACCCCCAACGAGCAGTTCGTACTCCATGAGACCACCGACTGGTATACCATTCAAACCCCGGTTTCTAACGGCTGCATCCGCCTCGATGGGGAAGATATGCAGAATTTTTACGATGCCCTGGCGCCCGAGGTGGGGTCCGGCAGGTTTCCCCTTCCCGTCCCGATTTCCATCCGCTATGAAATCGTAGAGTACGACGATCGCTACAGAAGGTTGATCCTCCATGCCAACGTCTATCATAGGCCCCTGGACTACTTTGACGAAATCTTGAAAGTACTAAGCCAGGGAGCGATCGACTTAGGGAGGATCCATGTACCGGATCTGAGCTGGCGGATTGCGGAAGCAGAAGCTCAGTTTCAGGTCACAGAAAAGTATATCCGGAAAAAATTGAGCCAGCCTCCCTCTAAACGGCTTCTCTTAGATGAAGAGAAACAACCTCTCCATTATTCCATCTTTTTAGAGGAAATTTTAAGATAGTCTAACTCTTTAGGCTACGGAGGCACCCGGGAGATTTACAAGTTGAGATGGAGGTCATTTAGAGATACTTATTTGAGAAAAACCCTTGATTTTATCGATATAAAGAAATAAACTTGTTTCTATGGTTTTAACAGCCGACGTAGTGATCATCGGGGGCGGCATCATTGGATGTGCTACGGCCTACTTCCTGGCAAAACTTGGATGCCGGAACGTGATCCTCCTGGAAAAGGAAGGAATTGCCAGTGGCGCTACAGGATTATGTACGGGGGGGGTTCGTCAACAGTGGGGGACGGAGATCAATTGCCAGATGGGGAAGAGGGGCCTGGCCTTTTATGAAAAGATTAATGAAGAATTGGAGCCGGAGCATAAAATTCTTTTCCAACAA
>Ga0073934_10004563_pt1 | contig 22796 bp, 30 predicted proteins | sample LarsenN4metaG_FD_76834 | JGI IMG/M metagenome (GOLD analysis project Ga0073934, IMG submission 76834) | Hot spring sediment bacterial and archeal communities from British Columbia, Canada, to study Microbial Dark Matter (Phase II) - Larsen... ...
CGAAGCCCTGCGCGCGCTCAAGCGCCGCCTCTCCGACGTCGTCTACCGAGCACTCCTCCTCGACGCCAACCCGGCCCAACCGAGTTGCCTCGAAGAGGCCGCTTGACATAGGAGCAAACGATGGACCTCGCAACGCTCGCGGCGTGCCGGTTGCCCGACTCCGAGGGAGCCGTCCACCGTCTCGGGGATCTCTGGCAGGACCGCGTCGTCGTGCTCGCGTTCCTCCGCCACTTCGGCTGACTGCACTGCCGGGAACATGCCGCGCAGTTGCGCGAGCGACACGACGAGATCACGGCCCTCGGTGCGACGGTCGTCACGGTGGGTACGGGTGACCAGCGGTACGCCGCCGCGTTCGTGCGCGAGGATCAGATCCCCTACCTCGTGCTCGTCGACGACGACGGAGCGGCGGCGCGCGCCGCGTCGGTCCGGACGGCATCGTTCGTGGGACTGTTCCATCCGCGCACCTGGGGCGCGACGATCCAGACGCACCGTCGCGGCTTCCGGGTGCACCGAGCGGGAAAGCGCGTCACGCAAATGGGCGCGACGTTCGTCATCGGGCCGGGCGACACCGTCCGTTATGCACACGTCGACCGCGACAGCACCGACCATGCCCCGCTCGACGCCGTCATCGAGGTGCTCGGCGCGCGACGATAGGAAATGCCCGGGTACCGCACCGTCCTGCTCGACTTCTACGGAACGCTCGCCGAGATGGCACCGGCCGAGCGCACGTGGGACGACGTCCTCGCCGAGGCCGGGTACGCGATGTCCGAGGAGGCCCGCCGGCGCTACTGGGACGACGGGATCGACGGCGCGGAACACGACGAGCACTCGCGTTCGCGTGACGACTACGTCGCGTGGCAACGCACCCGCACCCGCACCATGCTGGCCGACTGCGGCGTCCCGGACCACGAGCACGACGCGCTCGTCGAGGCGATGCACGAGGTGCTCGTGGGCCGTGCGATCCGAGCGTACGAGGAGGTCGAAGACGTCCTCGTCGAGCTCCGGGCACGTGGCCTGACGCTCGCCATCTGCTCCAACTGGGACTGGGACCTGCACGAGGCAATCGACGGTGCAGGCCTTACCGGGCTCGTCGACGTCGTCGTCTCGTCGGCATGGGTCGGCGCCCGCAAGCCGCATCCCCGGATCTACCGCCACACGCTCGAGCTCGCCGGCGCCGAGCCCGAGGCGACCTTGTTCGTCGGCGACACCTGGAGCTGTGACGTCGACGGACCGCGCACCGCTGGCCTGCGTGCGGTCTACCTGCGCCGCTCGCATTTCGGTCCGGACCGCAGCGCACCCGAAGACCACTTCGAGCAAACGGACGTCGCGCGCGCGTGCGATCTCAGGGCGCTCCTCGGCCTCGTCTGAGTGCCCGCTACTCGGCAAGCCAGCGCGCTGCCCGCCGAGGTCGCGGCAACGCGGACAGGACGTCGGTGCTGTCGACCCACTGGTCGATCGCGCCGACGTTGCGTGGCAGTGCGGCGACTTCTGGATCGGCGATCGCCTCGAACGCGGCCTCGGCGAAACGGTTCGAGTCCAGGACGAGGAACGGCCGGCTGTAGAACGGACGCAGGGACGACTCGACCGGCTTCGTGATTCCCAGACGGTTGTGCAGATTGCCGACCTGCTCGGCCGCGGCGCCGAGCTCGGCCTCACGACGCTGCCACGACGTCGCGGTCAGCGCTCGGCTCAGCCTCGGGCCGACCATCCCGGCGCAGTCGAGCCGGTTGAACGCCGACCCGAACCACTTCGCGTACGGCGGGTACCGGCGTTCGAGCAGGAAGCACAACCGCATCAGGTCGCGGGCAACCCGCCCGGCCACCAGCCGCGAGCCGAGGTCGTCGCCGACCTCGCCCGTCCGACCAACGAACGGCTCCTCCTGCCATACACGGCGCCACTGGCACCCGATGACGTAGAGCCATACGTCGTGGGGGTACCACGCGAGCGCACGTCGGCGCAGCCCGAGGGTGCCCAGACCGTCGTGGAACACTTCACCCGACGTGGCGGCGAGCAGCAGCTGCGTCGGCGTCGACACCCAGTCGAACACCGAGACCCCGTCGAGCGGGTCGAAGCCGAGGTTCTGCTCGAACCACTCGGCGACGACAACCACCTGGACGCGCTGCGACGGCGGCGCGTCGTCGACGGGCGGGAAGCGCGTGGCCCACCCGCGGTAGGTCTCGGGCAGTTCCGACGCGAGGCGTTCGAGCATCTCGCCTCGGTGCCGCGCGATGTCGTGCTCGTCGAGAAAGAGCACGAGGCGTGGGCCCCACGAATGGTCGGTCGACATCTCCGTGTCGAAGCCGAGCACCTCGGATCCCGTCCCCAGCAGCGCGGCGGAGTGCTCGACACCGGGGAACCGGGCCTCGAGGATGGGCCGCACGATGTCGTGGTAGTAGCCCCGGGCAAGCTCCACACCGGGAACGAACTCACGCGCCATCTCAGTTCACCGCGCGGTCGCGGCCCTCCCAGTACGGGGCCCGCAGCTCCCGCTTCAGCACCTTGAGCGCGCCTGAGAGCGGCAGGGGCTCCGTCCGCAGCTCGACGCTCTTGGGAACCTTGTAGCCGGCGATGGACGCGCGGGCGTGCTCGATGATGTCGGCCTCGGTGGCACTCGCGCCCTCGCGCAGGACCACGATGGCGTGGACCGCCTCGCCCCACGTCTCGTGCGGCACGCCGATGACCGCGACTTGCGCGACCGCCGGGTGCGTGGAGATCGCGTTCTCGACCTCGACGGAGTACACGTTCTCACCGCCGGTGACGATCATGTCCTTCACGCGGTCGACCAGGTAGAGGTAGCCCTGCTCGTCCAGGTAACCGGCGTCGCCGCTGTGATACCAGCCGCCGCGAAACGCGTCGGCGGTCGCGTCGGGATTGTTCCAGTACTCACGCATGAAGTTCCCGGCACGCGCGCACACCTCGCCGTGTGCACCGGCGGGCAGGATTGCGCCGTCGGGGTCCTGGATCGACAAGACGACGCCCGGGACGGGCCGGCCGGCCGAGCGAAGCAGTTCACCGCCCCGCCGGTGCTCCTTTGGCCCGAGCGCAGTGAGGACCGCGGACGCCTCGGTCATGCCGTACCCCTGGTACACGTCGAGCTCGGGGAACGACGCAAGCACCGTCTCGAGCAGCGCGGTCGGCATCGGGGACGCGCCGTAGGTCAGCTTGCGCAGCGATGCGAGCCGTTCCGCACGGAACTCCGGGTGGTTCACGAGCATCGCGATCATCGTGGGGACCATGACGGTCATCGACACACGGTGCTGCTCGATCGCCGCCATGACCGCGGAAGGGTCGAACAGCGGGACCACCACCGACGTGCCGCCGCGCGCCGGCACACCGACGATCCCGCCCATCGACGCAGCATGGAACATCGGTGTCTGGTGCAGGTACACCTCGGAGTCGTCGATGTTCCACGTCATCGCGATGTGGTACAGGTTGAGCATCTCCGCTCGCTGGTCGAGCAGGACTCCCTTCGGAAGACCCGTCGTACCGCCCGTGTACATCAGCACGACCGGGTCGTCTTCTTCGGGTTCGTCGGGAACGGTCGGCGTGGCGGCCGCCAGCAGGTCGTCGTACCGCTCGTCGTGCGGGACGTCGCCGTCGCCCACGAGCACGACGCGCTCGAGCGTCGTTTCGGAGCGAACCTGGTCGATCACCCCGGCGAAGAAGGCGTCGGTGAAACAGACGGTCGTGCCCGAGTCGGCGAGGATGTACGCGAGCTCCTTCGGTGCCAGCCGCAGGTTGAGTGGGTTGATGACGCCGGCACCGAGAAACGCCGCGTGGTACAGCTCGAGGAACGGCAGGCTGTTGAGCGCCATCACCGCGAAGCGATCGCCGCGGCCGACCCCGAGCGCACCCAGCGCGTTCGCGGCGCGGGCGACCCGCTCGACGTGTTGCGCGTAGGTCGCCGAGCGGCCGCCGTCGACGAAGCCGGCCTTGTCGGCGTAGCGCTCGGCGGCCGGGAGCAACTGCCGGTGGTACACGAGCTCTTTCACGGTGATCGACGCTAGCTTGCCTGCGCGCCACACTGGCGGCGTGCACAGCGACGAACGGCTCGAAAGCGGCTACGGGCCGGCAACACCCGCGGGCGACAACGTGTGCAACGACTTCGTCCGGGGAGAGGCGGCCGGCTACCGCCGCCTCGCGCAGGCTCGGGGCGACCGGGTCGCGGCCGACGCGGACCTCGCCCTCACGATGACCGACGGGAGCTCACCGACACCGTTCGGGAACGCGGCGTTCACCGAGCGGCCGCTGGAACCCGACGAGTGGGAAGCGGCGGCGGCGCGGCTACACGCGTTCTACGGCGCCGCGGCCGGTGGTCCGTTCCTCGTCTTCTCCGCGTGGCCGACACCGGACCTGCGCGGTCGCGGGTTCGGGCTCGTGGGGCACCCGCCGCTGATGTGGCGCCCACACGTCCCGATCACGGCCGATGCTCCCCAAGGCGTGCAGATCGAACGCGTGGATGCGTCGACGATCGCGACGTTCGAGCAGGTGCTCGTCGAAGGCTATCCCGTCCCCGAGCTGCAGCAGTCGACCGCCGGGCGCATGTTCCCGCCCGCGACGCTCGACGCAGGCTGGTCGCTGTGGCTCGGATCGCTCGATGGCACGCCGGTCGCCACCGCGGCCGCGTTCGACGACGGCCGCCTCGGCCATGTGGAATTCATCGCCTCACTCCCGAGCGCGCGCGGACGCGGGATCGGCGCCGCGATGACTGCGGTCGCGACCGCGGCGTACGACCGCCCGGCCACCTTGATCGCCAGCGACCCCGGCCGACCGATCTACGAGCGGCTCGGGTACGTCGCGCTCCTGCGGTACACCCTGTGGGCCGGGTTCCGCTCGTCGACGTAGTCAGAGGCCGAACCGGGCGGCGCGGACGATGGCGATGCCTTCGGGCGGACCGTCGAGCACGACGTCCGCGGCCTCCTTGCGGCCGCTCATGAAGAGCACGATCTCGCCCACCGGTCCGGTGACGGTCACCATCGGCTCCGCGTGCCTCACGACACGCATGCGGTCGTCGGCGGGTGCGGCGAGCGTCAAGCCGGCCCCGTGCAGACGCCGACCGGCGACGATGCTCGAGAGCCGTAACGAGTCCCACAGGATCGCCGTCGTCTCCTCGTCGAGATCGCGCGGGCCGTCGCCACGCGGGCGCCGCAGGTCCTCGTGGTGGATCCAGTTCTCGACGACGTTGGCCCGTGCGAGCGGCCCCTGACGATGCAGCCACGGCGGACCGCCGCGCAACGCAGTGACCATCGCGTCGAAGCCTCTGGCCTCGTAGTGCTGCATCACGCGCTCGGTGTACTTCGCGAATGGCCCGGGCAACAGGATGCCGAGCGCGGCATCCGGCCTCGTCTCCCGTACGAGCAGGTGCGCGGCGAGATCCGCCGCCAGCCAACCCTCGTTCAGTGTGGGTGCGTCGGGTCCGACCGTCTCGAACGTGTCGCACAGCGCGGCTCGTTCACGCCGCAGGACGGCGGCCGCGCTCACGCGTAGCTCCGCAGTTCGACGGTGTTCCCGTCGGGGTCGGTGATGTAGACGCTCGATGCGAAGCCCTGCGCGCCGTAGAGCCCATCGGCGCGCTTCGCACCGGGGAACCGTTCCGCGAGCGCGTCGAGGTCGGTCGGCTCGATCACGAGGCAGAGATGGTCGACGTTCTGCCCGCTGCGCTCGGCTGCGAAGAGATCGATGATCGTCGTCGGCGTCACGCGCACGCTCGGGAAGAGGACCTCACCGCGCCGCCACTCGTCGACGCGCTCGGGGGCCAGGCCGAGCTCGTCGCAGTAGAAGGCTATGGAGCGCTCGACGTCGCCACAGCGCAACACGACGTGATCGAATCCGGTGACCTTCACGATGGCCATCTCCGCGACGCTAACTGCCGGCGGCGGGCAGCGCCCGATCGCGCGTGTGGAGGAAGCGCCTCCGTCGAGCTACCGGGGGAGACCGAGCAGGCGATCGCCGATGATCGTGCGCTGGACCTCGGACGTCCCACCCGCGATCGACGCTGCCTTCGACCACAGCCACTGACGCTGCCAGAACCCGTCGCCCGGGTTCGCGTTCGCACCCCACCACAGCGGCGCTGCGGCACCGACGACGTCGAGCCCGCGGGCCGACAGGGCTTGCGTCATGTCGCTCCAGGCCAGCTTGGTGATACTCGACTCCGGACCGGGAGCGACGCCTCGCGCGAGGCGCGAGAGCGTGCGCCAGTTGTGCAGGCGAAGGACACGCAGCTCGACGAACGACTGCGCCAGACCGTCGGCGATGTCGAGGTCGTCGAGCAGGCCGCGCTCGTGGGCGAGCTGCCAGAGCTCATCGAGGTACACCTCGTGGACAACCTGCTCCTTGAAGGGGAAGGCGGTCCCCCGCTCGTGGGCGAGCGTCGTGTTGGCGACTGCCCAGCCGGCATGGAGCTCGCCGACGAGGTGGTCGTCGGGCACGAACACCTCGTCGAGGAACACCTCGTTGAACTCGGCGTCGCCGGTGATCTGCACGAGGGGGCGCACCTCGATACCCGGTGCGGTCATGTCGACGACGAGGTATGAAATGCCTGCGTGCTTGGCTGCGTCCGGGTCGGTGCGCGCCAGGCAGATCCCCCAACGAGCGAACTGCGCGTACGACGTCCACACCTTCTGACCCGACACGAGCCACCCGTGGTCGACGCGAACGGCTCGCGTCTTCAACGAGGCGAGGTCCGAGCCTGCATCGGGCTCGCTGAAGAGCTGGCACCAGATCTCCTCCGCGCTGAGGATCGCTGGCAACCACTTGCGCTTCTGCTCCTCGGTGCCGTGCGCGAGCAGGGTGGGCCCCGCCAAGTTGATCCCGACCCGGTTGATCGGTTGGAGGGCGCGAGACCGCGCATACTCCATGTTGAAGATCGCGACCTCGACGGGCGTGGCGCCGCGTCCGCCGTACTCGCGCGGCCAGTGGATGCCGACCCATCGCGCCTCGGCGAGCGTCGCTTGCCAGGCCCGCCCGTATGCGACCTCGTCGGCGATCGACTCGAAGCGGGGAGGCACCTCGACGTTCGCGGCGAGCCATGCTCGTACCTCGGCCGCGAACGCCCGCTCCTCCGCGGTGAACGCGAGATCCACGTCAGAGGTCCCAGAAGCGCTCGCGCCCGTGGCGCACGAACGACTCGTGCAGCGCACGCTCGTCGGCGCGGGTGAACGGCCGGTACGCAGCGTCGCCTCGCGCCCGGACGTAGATCTCGTCGCCCGCGACCAGATCCGACCGGAACTTCTGATGAACGAGCGTGCGCTTGACGATCTTGTTGGTGCCCGTCGTCGGTGGATCGCGCAGGATACGGACGTAGCGGGGCCGCCACTTCGGCCCGATCGCCTCCTGCGCGTCGAGCCAGCGCGCGAACCCGACCGGGTCGAACACCACGTCCTCGCCGAGCACGAGGCCGGCCATCACCTGGTCGCCCGCCTGGTCGTCGGGAACGCCGTAGACCGCACTGAGCACGACACCCGGCGCCCTTCGCAACGTCTCCTCGATCGGCCCGGCAGGGAAGTTCTCACCGTCGACGCGGATCCAGTCGGCGTTGCGACCCGCGAAGTAGAGGTAACCGGCGGCGTCCTTGTAGCCGAGGTCTCCCGACCAGTACCAGCCGAAGCGCGTCGTCTTCGCGGTCGCGGCGTCGTTGTTGTAGTAACCCTCGAACGGTCCCGCGCCTTGCGTGTTGACGATCTCGCCGACGCACTCCTGCGCGTTCAGGACACGCCCACGCGCATCGAGCACCGCCCGCGGCTTCTCGTTTCCTTCCTCGTCGACGACCTGGATGTGGTCGGGGGCGTGACCGAGCGCACCGGAAGGCATCGTCGGTTCGCGGTTGACGGCGACACCACCTTCGGTTGCGCCGTACGCGTCGATGACCTCGAGATCGTACCGGCGAGCGAAGGTCGCAACGACGTCGGGTGATCCCTCGTTGCCGAACGCGACGCGAAGGGAGTTGTCCGCGTCGTCGGGCTGCTCGGCCGTGGCGAGCAGGTACGCGAGCGGTTTGCCGGTGTAGTTGAAGTACGTCGCGCCATAGCGCCGGACGTCGGCGAGCCACCGCGAGGCCGAGAACCGCCGCCCGAGTCCGACCGCGCAGGGCGTGACCAGCGACGGTGCCCACCCGACCTGCACCGCGTTCGAGTGGAACAGCGGCATGCACACGTAGCCGACATCGCCCGGCTCGAGACCCATGATCATTCGCATCCGGTTCCCGGTGACCAGCAGGCGGCGTTGCGAGCAGATCACCGCCTTGGGTGCGTCCGACGTGCCCGACGTGAAGATCAGCGCCCAGATCGCGTCGACGTCGGGATCGAGCCCGGGGTCCGCGGCGGCGTGGCCGTCGAGCGCGTCGCCGAGCTCACTGCCGAGCGACGGGGCCGGATCGTCGGCATCCGCGAACCGCGTCGACACCAGCAGGGGCGGCAGGCGGTCGGCGACTGGCGCGAGCAGGTGTTCGTGACGCGGCTCGGTGACGACGAGCCCGCAGTCCGTGTGCTCGACGTCGCGCAACAGATGCTCGTCGCGGCGCGTGTGGTTGAGCCCGACGATCGCGGCGCCGATGAGCGCCGCGCCGCCGAACGCGAAGAGGTAGTCGGGTGTGTTGTCGAGCAGGACCGCGACGTGGCGCGGCCCGTCGGCAGGCAGGCGTTCGAGGAACAGCTGGGCAAACCGGCACGACTCCGCGTAGTACTCGGCGTGCGTCCACGCGCCCTCGCCGAAGCGGATGGCGAGCCGGTCGCCGTGCTCGGTTGCGTTGCGTCGCAGCAACGCGGCGGCGTTCGGTGCGACGAGCGGTGCCTGCCCGGGCGCTGGTGCGGGCCGCGACTGCAAACCTGACATCGGCGTCAGATCCTAGGCTGGCGCCGCTCGGCGGGGACGAGCAGCCCGGCGGAGGCGGAGACGATGGACCGGCACGAGTGGAACGAGCGCTACGCGAGCAAGGATCTCGTGTGGGGCGTCGAGCCGAACCGCTTCGTTGCGCAGGAGTGCTCGCACGTCACGCCCGGGCGAGGAGTCGACGTCGCGTGCGGTGAGGGTCGCAACGCGATCTGGCTCGCGCGGCAAGGCTGGCGCATGACCGCGGTCGACTTCTCCGAGGTCGCGATCGACAAGGGCCGGCGCCTCGCTGCCGCGCACGCCGTCACGATCGAGTGGATCCCCGCCGACCTTGCCGCCTGGGCACCCGAGCCGGCGCACTACGACCTCGTGCTGGTCGCCTACCTGCAGGTACCCGACCCTGTGCGCCGGGAGATCTGGCGGCAGGCCGCCGCCGCGGTCGCGCCGGGCGGGTCGTTCCTGCTCGTGGGGCACGACTCGCGCAACCTGCACGAAGGCTACGGCGGCCCGTCGGACCCGGCTGTGCTGTACACGGCCGACGACGTCGTGGCCGCCATCGGCGACGATCTCACCGTCGAGCGCGCCGGCGAGGTCCTGCGCCCGGTCGCGACGGGCGAGACCGCGATCGACTGCCTCGTTCGAGCTGTGCGAGCACCGGGATAGCCTCGATCTTCTCACGGGTGAGCTCCGACCATTCCAGCGCCGGCAACGCCTTCACGGCACGGGGGACCCGCACGACGCGTGTCGGAGTCACGATCATGTCGACGCACATGTCGTGAGCCGTCGTCGGGATCTCCCCCGCCGCGCGCACCTGCACGTCGTGCACCGTCGTGACGACGACCGTGTGTTCGTCGACGAGCCCGGCCGCCGCGGCGAGCGCGAACTCGAGGTCGCTGAACCCACCGCCCTTGCCCAACCGCGCGCCGTCCTCGCCGACAGCGACGCATCCCGTCACGACCAGGTCGACGGGGCTCATGTCGTCGAAAGTCACGGTCCGGGCCGACCGGCTGGCGCCCTTGATCGTCGCGGCGCGGGCCGGGGCATCCGCAAGACATCCGGGATCGAGCACGAAGAACGGGTCCGCCTCGGCGAGCTTCGGGACCGCCATGTACAGCAGCTTCCCGTCGCGCAGCGCCTGTGCCCGGACGGGCAGCTGCGCCGAGTCCGGATTCGACTTGACCGTCTGCGCGTGCGCCCACTCGTCGGTCGCGGCGAGGCGGCGCGCGGCCCCCTCGGCCCCGACGAAGTTGGGGATGCGGTTGCGCGGTGCAGGGAAGCGCACGATGCCCGGCACCGACATGGCGTCCCACACCTCCTCGCGCAGGCGCGCCTTCGCCGCGAGCACGGCAGCCGGTCCTCCGGCGTCGTGGTCGTGACGGCGGGCCATTCGGACAGCAGCGTACGCTTGCCGCCCGTGGGCGCCGGGACCTGGGAAGACCACCACGCGATCACGACGTTGCTGTTCCGCTACGCCGAGCTGATGGACGCCGCGGACTACGACGGCCTGCGCGACCTGTTCCGCGACGCCGTGCTCTCGAACGAAGGCTTTCCCGGCGAGATCGCCGGCGGCGACGCGATCGTCCGGTTGTACGAGCGGACGAATCGGGTTCACGCCGACGGTACGCTGCGGACCCGCCATCTCACGTCGAACGTCGTCGTCGACATCGACGGCGACGCCGCGACCGCTCGTTCGGCCTTCGTCGTCTTCCAGGCGACCGACACGCTGCCGCTCCAGCCGGTCGTGACGGGTCGCTACCGTGACCGCTTCGTGCGCGTCGACGGGGCGTGGCAGTTCGCGCACCGGCACATCGTCGTCGACCACGTCGGCGACGTGAGCCAGCATCTCCACATCGACCTCGGTGCAAGGTCGTGAGCGTCGACCTCACAGGCGCTGCCGACCTCCACTGCCACTTCGGGCCCGACGCGCATCGCGAGCGTTCCGTCGACGCGTACGAGGCCGCGCGTGAAGCGGCCGCCGCCGGCCATCGTGCGATCGTGCTGAAGTCGCACGACTTCCCGACCGCGTCCCTCGCGTGGGCTGTCCAGCAAGCCGTACCGGGCGTGGCGGTGTTCGGCGGCGTCTGCTGCGATCGCGAAGTCGGCGGCGTGAACCCGGCGGCCGTCGAGGTGGCGCTGCGGCTCGGGGCGCGCATCGTCTGGCTGCCGACGCTGTCGAGCCGACAGGACGTCGTGAACGGCGTCGCCGCGCAGCTGGGCATCCCCGGACCTGGACTCGTGGTGACCGATTCCGACGGCGTCCTGCTCGACGAGACGCGCCAGATCCTCGCACTCGTGCGCGAGCACGGCGCGATCCTCGCGACCGGACACGTCAGTGCGGCGGAGCACTACGCGGTCGTCAAGGAGTTCGCGCGCACGGGCAAGGTGCTGCTCACGCACGCCACCGAAGACCTCGCGGGGCCGAAGCTCACCGCTGCACAGTGCGCGGAGCTGGCCGACCTGGGTGCCTGGGTCGAGCTGTGCGCGATGACGTGCATCGGTGCGCTCGCGACGAAGACCGTGGCCGAGATGGTCGCCACGATCCGGGCAGTCGGCGTCGAGCGCGTCACGCTGGGGACCGACTTCGGGCAGAAGGTGAATCCCCACCCCGCAGCCGGGTTGCAGACCTACGCGGACGCGTTGTACGCCGAGGGGATGACCGAGGGCGAGATCCGGCGTATGGCCTGCACGAATCCCTGCGACCTCCTGGAGGTGTCATGACTCGGATCGAGATCCCCGACGGACCGGGCGACCCCGAGGTTCGTGTCTGGGCACTGCGCCCCGAGATGGGCGCCGGCGCGGGCGCGCTCAGCCACGCGATCTACGAGCAGAGCATCGTCCCGGTGCGCGAGCGCGAGCTGGCGCGGATGCGTATCGCACAGATCAACGGCTGCGCGATCTGCATGGCGTGGCGGAAGACCACCGGGGCGGCGGAGGTGCTCACCGAGGACGACTACGCGCACGTCGACAACTGGCGGGTTCACGCCGGCTACTCGCCGCGGGAGCGTCTTGCCATCGAGTACGCCGAGCGTTTCGCGCTCGACCATCACAACCTCGACGACGACTTCTGGTCGCGCATGAAGGGTTCCTTCTCCGACGCAGAGATCCTCGACCTCACCGTCTGCATCGGCGGCTGGATCGGCATGGGCCGCACGCTGCACGTGCTGGGGATCGACGGGTATTGCGCAATCCCTCGGTGACCCGGGCGGCGCACGCGGTCGTCCGGCTCGTCGCGTTGCCGGTGATCGCGTCGGCCTTCGTCGCGTGGTGGCTCGTCGGCGACCTCTCCGAACCTGACGGCGAGGACACCATCATGCGGCTGCCGTTTGCGGAACGGAACGCCTGGCAGGTCGGTCTGATCGGCCTTGCGCTCGGATCAGTCGTGGCGACCGACGCCGCGAGGAACTGGCGGCGCGGCAGAGGCGCGGCCGCAACCGCCGCGACCGCGGGTGCGCTGACCGCAGCCGGTTTGCGCGTCGTCACAGCACGGGTCGTCGGCGCCAACATCGGCGGAGGCTTCGTGATCTTGGCTGGCCCGTTCGTCGTCGTCCCGTTGCTCGCCGTGGCCGTCGCGTGGGCCATGGCTGCCGCGAAAACCTGACCCCGACGGCCACGACACGGCGTAGCGTCACGCGGATGGGCGACCTCGCGCACGACACTGCCGTCGAAGGTGACGCCGGGCGGTATCGCGGCTGCCTGTCACCCGACTGGGAGATCTGGGGGCCGAACGGCGGGTACGTCGCGTCGGTCGCGCTGCGCGCCGCCGGGGCGCACTCCCGGTTCGACCGGCCGGCCAGCATCGTCGGCCACTACCTCGGGGTCGCGGAGTTCGACGAGGTCGACGTCGGCGTCGAAACGCTGCGGGCCGCCAAGCGAGCGGAGTCGCTGCGCGTTTCACTGCGCCAGCACGGCCAGCCGGTGTTCGAGGGGCTCGTGTGGGCGGTCGGCGACGTCGACGGCTACGACCACGACACAACGACGCTTCCGGAACCCGGCGACCCGGAGTCGGTGCCCTCGACGGCGGAGCGACTCGCGGCGGCCGGCCGGCCGATGTGGTACCCGTTCTGGCAGAACTTCGACCAGCGCGTGCTCGACTGGGTCGAGCACGACGACTGGGAGCAGCGCCCGCCCGGGGATCCTGTGTACGGATGCTGGTACCGCTACGTGCCGGCGTCGACGTTCGCCGATCTCTGGATCGACGCGTGCCGGTCACTCATCCTGCTCGACACGCTCGTCTGGCCCGCCGCCGCGAACCTGCATCGCGGCCCCTACATCGCTCCGAGCATCGACATCGCGGCCGGGTTCCACCGCTTCCGCCCCGACGAGCCCTGGCTGTACGCGCAAGCGACGGCGACGAGTGCGGGCGGGGGTGTCATCGGCGGCGACGCGCGCGTGTGGGCACGCGACGGAACCCTCCTCGCGGTGGGGTCGAGCCAGCTGCTGTGCCGGCCCGCGCCGCCACCGCCCTGACGTAGGGTGCGGTCCGTGGAGGACCGCATCACGCCCGCGCTGTACCTCGAGATGACCGATGCGCCGCTCGACGAGTACGCCAAGCAGCGCGTCCCCGAGCTGCTCGGGCTCACCGGCGTGGTCCGAGCGACGTGGTGGCGCAACGTCAAGCGCGACCGCGACGACCTCCCGCGCGTCCTGCCGGAGTTCGATCACCTCGGCGTCTACGAGGTGGACGACTCCTTCCAGGCGCCGGTCGCGCCGGCGGGAGTGACCGGTCATCACTTCCGGCACTACCCACGACCGGGCCAAGGGATCGTGACGGGCCGGCCGACGATCGGGCTCTCGTTGGTCCTCATCTCACCGAAGGATCCCGCCCAGGCACAGGCACTGCGCGACTGGGGTGACTTCGTGCACATCCGTCACATCGCGGAGGTCGGCGTTCCGGGCTACTGCATGATCACGCCGTACGAGAACGTGACCGGCGGCGACCCGCGCTTCTTGCACTTCTACGAGATGGACACCGACGAGCCCGAGCGCGCGTTCAAGGCGATGACGCCGCTCGTCGCCAAACGCATCGGCGCTCCCGACACCGACGCGTTCAAGCACTGGGCGTGGCATCCCGCGCTGCGCATCATGTACGTCAACACGTTCGCGCGGGTCGGCGTGCTCGAGCGGTGAGCGACTTCTTCGACGTCGTCGCCCGCCAACGCGCCTGCCGAGCGTTCACCGGCGACGAAGTGAGCGACGACGACATCGCGAAGCTGCTGACGGCCGCGACGTTCGCACCGAGCGCCGAGAACCGGCAGCCGTGGGAGTTCGTCGTCGTGCGCGACCCGGCGACACGCGCCGCGATCGGCGAGCTGACGCGCGCGGCGTGGGACGCGGGCGGCCGCACCTTCTCGGAAGGCCGGCTGCCACCGGAGCTCCTCGCCGACGTCGACCGCGGCGCGACAGGAGGGATCGCCGCCGCGCCGGTGAACGTCGTCGTCTGCGCCGACGTGCACCGGGGGTTGGAACAGACCGTGGCGTCGTCGATCTTTCCGGCCGTGCAGAATCTCCTGCTCGCCGCGACCGCGCTCGGGCTGGGGAGCGCACTGACGACCATCACCGTCGCGCACCGGCGAGAGCTCCAGGAGCTGCTCGGCTTGCCCGAGCACGTGCGGCCGGTTGCGGTCGTTCCGCTCGGCCACCCGGCGCGTGCGCTCGGTCCTCCGCGGCGCCGGCCCTTCAGCGCTCACGCGCACCGCGACCGCTACGGAACGGCCTGGTAATCGTTCACTCCCCCGGTGCCCGCACGACGAGCACCGGGCACGGTGCCGACCGCACCACGTGCTCGCTCGTCGAGCCGAGCAGCAGGCGGCGGAAGCCACTGCGGCCGTGCGACCCGACGACGATCACGTCGACGTTGAGCTCTTCGGCCACCTTCGAAATCGTCGCCGCCGGTTCGCCGTACTCGATGCGCTTGTCGACGTTGCCACTACTCAGCGCTTCCGCCGTGCGCGCGAGCTCGTCGCCGGCCTCGCGCAGCTCCTCGTGCCACAGGCGTTCCTGCTCCTCGGGCGTGTACACCGACGACTCGAACCCGCCCGCGTCGTCGCCCGGGATCTCGGTGATGACCGTCAGCAGCGTCACGCGATCGGGTCGGGACAGCAGCGCGCACCCTCGCCGTGCGGCCTCGATCGACGTGTCCGATCCGTCGGTGGCGATCAACAGGTGCATGACACCCTCCTACCCGGGCGCCCATCCGGCTACCCGGCAAGCGGGATGGCCGCGCCGCCGTTTGCGGCCGAGACTCGTATCGCGTCGAGGACACGCGTGCACGCGAGCCCGTCGGCGAACGTCGGCACGGGCACGCGGGTCTCGATGCCGGCGAGTACCTCGCACAGCCGGGTGTACGGCCCCAGCTCGAGATGCGTAAAGCGGTCGCGTACGTCGTCGCGTTCAGGCGGCGGCGCCGGAAGGCGCAGGTCGTCGGGTACGTCGAGCCGGCGCCGACCGTCGCGGTCGGACAGCCAAACGTCGCCATCGGCGAGTTCGAGCGTGCCCGACGTCCCGGCCACTGCGGTCACCCCGGAGACGTGCGGGATGAACGACGCTGCGGTCTGGGCGAGTACGACCTCCGAGCCGCCCGCAAGCGATGCCCGCACCGCGAACGAGTCCTCCGCGACGCCGCGCCGGTCCGACACGACCGGAAGGCGCGCGCTGACCGACGCGAACTCGCCGAGCCAGACGCGGACCTGGTCGACGACGTGCGAACCCGACGCGCCGAGCCAGCCACCGCCCCGCGCGTCGTCGAACCACCAGTCGGGAACGCGAGCGTCCGGCTCCGCGACGAGCGGCACGTACTGGACGATCGCGCAGAACCGCGGCGCGCCGATCGCGCCGTCGGCGATCGCACGGCCGAGCGTCGCACGATCCTCGGACCAACGGAACTCGTGGCCGACGAGCGCGGTGATACCCGCCCTCGCCGCCGCGTCGCACATCGCCGACGCCTCACCCGCGTCGAGCGCGAACGGCTTCTCGCAGATCACATGACGGCCGGCCTCGGCCGCGGCGATCGCGAGCTCGGCGTGTGTATCGGGAGGTGTTGCGATCGTCACTACGTCGACAGCCGCAAGCGCGAGCGCCTCGCGAAGCGACGTACACGCGTGCGGAATCCCGAGCCGCCCGGCGCGCCGAGCCGTTTTGTCGGCATCCCGTCCGACGAGCGCGACGACGTCGAAGCCGGCGGCCCGCAGCGCGGGAACGTGGACACGACAACCGAACGACGTTCCGACGACCGCGGCGCCGCGCACTCAGTAGCCCTCGTCGCGGTCGACGACGTGCCGGAGTGGCTCGCCGCGCACATAGCGGCCGAGGTTGTCGACGAAGATGTCGATCGCCTCGCCGAGCAACGTCGGGTTGTACCACGAGACGTGTGGGGTGAGGCGCACCCGGGGATGCGAGTACATCCAGTGGTCGGCCGGCAACGGTTCGGGCTCCACCGTGTCGAGGCTCGCCATCGCGACCCTCCCGTCGTCGAGCGCGGCGCGCAGTGCGTCCTGGTCGACGAGCGAACCGCGGGCGACGTTGACGATGTGCAGCCCGGGCTTCACGCCTGCCAGTACGCCGGCGTCGATGATGTGCCGCGTGCGCGCCGTAGCCGGCGCGGCGAGCACGAGATGGTCGGCATCGGCGACGAGCGCGGCGACGCCGGTGACGATCTCGACGCCGTCGACCGGGCTGGGAGCGGCCGTGCGCCGCAGCGCCTTGACGTGCATGCCGAACGGCACGGCGCGCTGCGCAACGGCTGCACCGATGCCGCCGAGGCCGAACAGCGCAAGCGTCGTCCCGGCGACCGGATCGAAGGCCGGGCGCGGGAAATTCCAGTGCTTCGGGGCATCGCGGAGCCAGACGTCGGGCAGGCGCTTCGCCCAGGCGAGCACGGCGGCCATCACCCACTCGGAGATCGGCACCGCGCTCGCGCCGCGCGCGCACGTAACGATTCGCTCGTTCGCGTACACGGCGTCGGGCACTTCGTCGACTCCCGTGCCCGAGAGCTGCACCCACCGCACGCCGGTCGCCTCGAGCCAGCGCAACGGCTCGTCCCAGCCCGCGTACCCGCCGAAGAAGACCTCGGCTTCGAGGCCGGGTGGCGGGTCGCCACCGGTGAAGTCGACCACCTCGACGCCCTCGACGCGCGCGCGGATCGCGTCGGCGGCGGCCGCGCCCATCTGGTTGATCACCCGCACCCCAGCCACCTCAGAACGTCCGCGTGACTGCCCGGGTCGGTCCGAACGAGTGCAGTGCGAGCGCGTGGAGGTTGCCGAGCCCGCCGTTCACGATCACCAGCATGTGTTCGGGTGACTCGACGAGATGCACGTAGCCCGCGTCGTCGACCCGCCCGTTGTCTTCGGCGCGGCGCCGGTGCGCCTGGGGCCACCACGCGATCGGAAGCTTGGCGTGCTCGTGCAACCGCGCCTGCACGTCGTCGATCGAGGGATACGTGCGCGCGATGAGCTCGGCCCACGGTGGCGCGATCGCGACCATGATCTCGGCACCGTGGTGCGATCCGATGAACGCGTTCGTTCCCATGACGGCGAGCGACTTGCCGATGACCTCCAGCAGGTCGCGGCCATTGTCCGCCACGATGTCGGCGACATCGAACGTGCCGGTGCAGCCGTGCACGGTGACCGCGTTCATGGCCGGGTCGACGCCCCGTCGCTGCGCGAGCGACGGCCACGGAGACTGCTCCTCCCACTCCGCGACGCAGATTCCGGTGATCCGGCCGGGCTGGCCGAACACGCTCTTGGAGTTCAACCCGACGCGCTGGCCGCCGACGTTGCGCATGATGAGTCGCGTCGCGCGCCCGATCGAGGCGCCCGCGCCGGCATCGCCGCCGTAGCATCCGGGCCCCATCGGGATCTCGAGCGCGTGGCGCGCCGGCCCGTTCACGAACAGACCGGGCACGACGCAGCTCGTGGTCGTGTTGAGCGCGAAGAGGTTGAACTGCGGATCGCTCATCGCGTCGACAGCGGCGACGAGCAGCGGCATCGCGCCGGCCGGGGCACCGGCCATCACTGCGTTGGTGGCGATCTTCTCGACGGTCGCCCGACCGTTGCGCGGTGGAAGCTCGGCGATCACCTCCTCCGGGAAGCGCCCCGAGGCCGCGACCCATGCCCGCACGCGCTCCTCGGTCGGCGGGATCAGCGGGAGCCCGTCCCCCCACCCGGCGTCGGTCGCGAGCTTCGTGAACGCCACCGGGTCGTCGTCGACCTCGATCCGCTCGCTCACGAGCCACTCGATCGTGCAGCCCTCGGGCCCGCAGTCTTCGCGTCGTGCGCTCGCTCCGCTCACCGCATCAGACCTCGGCCTCGGCCCCGAGCGTCTTCAGGACGAGTGGCCACTGGTCGACGGCGATTGCGCGCACCTCGTTCTCGGGACGCGTCTCGAGCGGGTACGGCAGCACGTGCACGCGCAGACCGGGCCGGCCCGCGTTCGCAGCCATCGTGTGCGCCAAGGTCTCGAACTCCGTCGTCACGACGGCGACCGCCGCCTTCCCCTCGTTCGCGACCGCGACGGTGTCGTGCACGGTCCACGAGGTACAGCTCCCTCAGTTCCCGAGCCCGACCAGTGCCGCGTCGACGTCGGCCGCGAACACGCCGAGCTTCGCAAACGTGTCGTCGCCCCCGGGGCCGATGCGATTGCCCGCCTCCCACTTGACGACCTCCGCGCCGGCAGCTCGCAGGCGCGGTTCCCACTCGTCGATGACCCACAGCCAGGATCGCCACGCCGCGTCGTAGCGGAGTCCGACGCGCTTACCCGCGAGCGGTCCGGCATCGGGACCGGGGTCGTCGTCGGTCTCCGGCGGCGCAGCCGTCGGGTCGAGGATCCGTATGCGCGCCATACCGCCTCCAACCGCACCTGACATTCGTGTCAGGTGAAGCCTAACGTGCGGGCGCGTGGGCATCGAGGCGATTCGTACCGCGTGCGCCGACGAGCGGGGCGCGCTGGTCGCGCTCATGCGGCGCTCGTCGCTCGTGTGGGAGAGCGAGCGGGCCATGCTGCTGGCCCACCCCGACGTGATCGACGTGCCGGCCGAGCACATTGCCGCCGGGCAGGTCCGGGTCGCGCTCGCGGGTGGGCGCGTCGTCGGCTTCTCGGCGGTGGTCTCCGTCGATGATCACACCCTCGAGCTCGACGGACTGTTCGTCGAGCCGGATGCGATGCGCACCGACGTCGGGCGCGCGCTTGTCGCCGACGCCGCCGACGCCGCGCGCCGCGCAGGCAAGCGACGGATCGAAGTCACCGCCAACCTCAACGCGCAAGGCTTCTACCAGCGCGTCGGCTTCGTACCGGGAGCAACCGTCGCCACACGCTTCGCGCCCGCAATTCGCATGTGTCGTTCGATCGAGCCGGAGGAATGAGATGCGTGCCGAAGTCGTGTGCGAAGGCATCCCGTTCGCGGAGGGTCCCGTCTGGTGCGGCGACGGGTCGCTCGTAGCGACGAGCGTCGCCGAGGGGGCGCTCTACCGCGTCGACCTCGCGGCCGGCAAGGCCGTCCGGTTCGCCGACACCGGCGGCGGTGCGAACGGTGCCGCGCTCGCCGCCGACGGCTCGATCCTCGTCACGCAGAACGGCGGCTTCGACTTCGCGGCCACCGGCTTGTTCACTGATCCCCCGCCGTTCCGACCCGCACCGCCCGGGATCCAGCTCGTGTCCCCTTCGGGTGACGTGCGGTATCTCGCGCAAAGCGGCCTCCACTCACCCAACGATCTCGTCGTCACGCCCGATGGCCGCGTCTTGTTCACCGACCCCCCGCATTACCCGCCTCCCGAGGACGGCGTCGGGCGTGTGATGGTGCTCGAACGCGACGGCGCGCTGCGCACGTATGCGGAGGGGTTCTGGTACTGCAACGGCATCGCGCTGGATCCCGCCGGCGAGGTGGTGGTGGTCGAGCGCCAAGGACTCCAGCGGGTGTCCGCCGACGGCAACCGCGAGTGGATCGTGGAAGCGCTCGGACGCGGTGCGGGCGACGGGTTCTGCGTCGACGTCGACGGCCGCTTCTACGTCGCCTCGACGGCCGAGCACGGCATCCGCGTCGTCGATGCCGACGGCACGATCGTCGAGTTCCTCGCGATCGAAGGCGAGGGCCTGACCACCAACTGTTGCTTCGGCGGAACCGACCTTCGGACGCTCTACTGCACCGACGCGATCCCCGGCCGCGTCGTCGCGTTCGAGCACATGCCGGCGCCGGGCCTGCCTCTCACAGCCTGGCCAGGAGCTCTCGAAGGCGGGCCGTGAGGTCGCGGGCCCACTGCTCCGGATCGGCGAGCGGCCAGCCCTGGTCGGGGAGATCGAAGTACTCCACGCTCAGCCGGCCGCGGTAGTCGAGGTCCGAGAGCCGCCGCAGCACGGCAGCGAAGTCGACGACCCCGGCCGGGTCGTCGACGTGGACCTGCGTCCGGCCCGGCGCGCCCTGGCGGAGCTGCACGTGGTCGGCGAGCTCGAGCAACTCGAGTGGGTCGCCGCCCCAGTCGGCGACGTGCCCGGTGTCGACGAGCAGGCGCACCCCCGGCACCGCCGATCGAAACTCGCGCACCGCGTCGAGCGAGTTGACGACCGCACCCGCCCACGGTTCGAGGAGCGCCCGCGGCGCCGCGCGCCACCAGCGCACCGCCCGATCCCACATGCCGACACCCGCTCGCGGCGCCGGCGTCGAGCACCACGTGTTCACGGGTCTCGGGAACGCCGTCGGGCAACCCACCGGGAGCGCCAGGTTGCCGGTGCCGAGCAACGGGTCGATGTGCGCGTAGCCGTCGGCCGCCGCCACCCGAGCTCGCTCGACCGCGTCGCCCCGCCGCGCGTACACGACGTCGACCACACCGAGCGGCCACATGACCGGCGCTACTGCTGCATCGACTTCGGCATCACCATGCCGACTTGCTGGAGATGCTGGCCGAGTGTCTTGTCGAAGTCTCGTGCCACCTCGGCCGGCGTCCAGCCACCGGCCCGCCACATCCACGCGACCTGCTTGGGCTGCTGGAAGATCGTGTACGCGTACTCGGTGCGGCCGAGGATCTGCCCGTTGACGTGCGCGGCCTGATCCGATGCAAGGAACGCGACGAGCGGTGCGTTGAGCGCGGGATCCTCCTCGGGTGGCGGTGCCTGCCCGCTGCGCTCGAACAACGATGCGGTCATGCGCGTCGCACCCGATGGCGCCACGGCGTTCACCGTGATGCCGTAGCGCCCCAGCTCCATCGACCAGATGAACGTCATCCCCATGATTCCGGCCTTCGCCGCACCGTAATTGGTCTGGCCGAAGTTGCCGCGCAGCCCCGCCGACGACGTGATGTTGACGATGCGGCCGTAGCCCTTCTCCTTCATGACCTCGGCCGCGTGCCGGGTGCAGTTGAACGTTCCCTTCAGGTGCACCGCTACGACCGTGTCGAAGTCGTCCTCGCCCATCTTCAGCAGCGTCCGGTCCCGCACGATACCGGCGTTGTTGACGAGGATGTCGATCGTCCCGAATGCATCGACCGCGGTCTGCACGATGTTGCGCGCACCGTCGAAGTCGGTGACGGAGTCGTAGTTCGGGACGGCGCGGCCGCCGAGCGCCTCGATCTCCTTGCACACCTGCGCAGCCGGCGTCTCGTCGCGGTCGGCACCATCGAGTGCGGCGCCGACATCGTTGACGACCACCTGCGCGCCTTCGCGGGCGAAGCACAGCGCGAACTCCCGGCCGATCCCCCGGCCCGAACCGGTGACGACCGCGACCCGGCCGTCGAGCAGCCCCACTATCCCGCCACCGCGGTCGCGCTGCCGGTGATCGCCTTGTCGCCGTTCTGGTTCGTGACCACGACGTCGAGGTCGACGAGCCGCTCGCCGTTGTCGTCACGGGTCCCCGTCACCGTCGCGACGCAGGTCAGCACGTCGCCGGGCCAGACCTGCTTCGAGAACCTCACCTGGAAGCGCCTGATTGCCTCCGGCCCGAACCAGTCCTTCACGACGCGCGCCGCGAGGCCCATCGTGAGCATCCCGTGCCCGAACACCGACGGATTGCCGACTTGGGTCGCGATCGTGTCGTCGTGGTGCATCGGGTTGAAGTCGCCGGACGCCCCCGCGTACTTGACGAACATCGTGCGGGTCAGCGCCGGGAACTCCTCGCGCCGCTCCTCGCCGACCGTGACGGTTGTGGGCATCTCGCTCCTTCGCATTGCTCGGGCGGATCACTCGCGGGCCTGACGTCGGCGTCAGAGCGTATCCCTGCGGCCCGCTTCCAGTCAGGGCGAGCGGCACAGAAGGTGACACGCACGTCGGGCCCGCGTAGCCTGACCTGGTGGCTCGCAGCGCTGGCACCGCGGGGGGTGCGCGCGCCGCCAGGAACGGCGTCGGCGCGGGGACGCCCGCGCAACAACGCGACCTGCGAGCGCGGGGGCAGCGCACGATGCGCAAGCTGCTCGACGCCGGAGCTGAGGTGTTCGCGACACGCGGATACCACGCGGCGCGCGTCGACGACATCGTCAAGCTCGCGCGGACATCGCACGGGACGTTCTACCTGTACTTCTCGAACAAGGAGGACCTCTTCCGCGCGCTCGCGGCCGAGGTCGCCGACGAGATGCAGCACCTCGCCGAGGCGCTCGCGCCCCTGGAACCGGGCCCGGCGGGGCGCAACGCGCTCGCGGCCTGGCTCGGTGACTTCGCCGCGCTCTACGAGCGCTACGGTGCGGTCATCCGCGCGTGGACGGAGGCCGAGATGGCGAGCCTCGAGTTCGGGCGGCTGGGGACCGACGTGCTGACGCGCTTCACTCGCGTCCTGACCCAGCGGATCGGCGCGGCCGCCCCCGACGACGTCGATCCCGTCATCGGTGCGCTGGCGCTGGTCGCGATGCTCGAGCGGCTCAACTACTACGTGACGTCTCGGCAGGTTCCCATCGACCGCGACGAGATGGTGGAGACCCTCGCTCGTGTCACACACGCATCGCTGTTCGGCTCGTAGGGGCGCGTGCGCGGTCGCGTTCGCCGTGATCGCCGCGTGCGGC
>Ga0073934_10004564_pt1 | contig 22793 bp, 23 predicted proteins | sample LarsenN4metaG_FD_76834 | JGI IMG/M metagenome (GOLD analysis project Ga0073934, IMG submission 76834) | Hot spring sediment bacterial and archeal communities from British Columbia, Canada, to study Microbial Dark Matter (Phase II) - Larsen... ...
CGGGGCGGGCGAGGGTTGAAACTATTCCGCTTGCGGCTCTTTACCCGCGAGAAGCGCCTGTAGCGCCCGGCCTTCGGGGCGGGCGAGGGTTGAAACACTGCATAATTTCTCTGCTCGCTCAGCAAGTCCGCGTAGCGCCCGGCCTTCGGGGCGGGCGAGGGTTGAAACTATTCCGCTTGCGGCTCTTTACCCGCGAGAAGCGCCTGTAGCGCCCGGCCTTCGGGGCGGGCGAGGGTTGAAACACCTTAAACCTTCTTCGCTCGAGGTCTCTGTTCACATGTAGCGCCCGGCCTTCGGGGCGGGCGAGGGTTGAAACCTGGCGCATAGCTCCCTCGAAACCTACCAACGGGGGTAGCGCCCGGCCTTCGGGGCGGGCGAGGGTTGAAACCCGAATAGGCTTGACCAATGTTTCTCGCCCTTAAGTAGCACCCGGCCTTCAGGGTGCCCCTAGATAATCAATGATCGTGTTGGGATCGAGAATATACTTAAAATCAGTGAAGCGGCAGGAGTTTTCTTTCCCATCCACGCCGTAGACGTTTCAATTCTTTAATGAGGTTAGATTTTCGAGCCTCCTACATTCCCCCCATCTTTTCCTAAACCGAAAGCCGCTCTTCCAGTAAGATGAGGAGATAAACCCTCAAGATTTTCTCAACAAGTTTTTCCACACTACCTGTTAAAAATACGGTTAAGGAGTGACGTGCGAATACCAATGAACTATGTACTTTCGTACTTACCTTTCATGTAACAGGCCAGTTGTACTACTTAACAGCATAATACCAATGCTTATTGAAAATAAAGCATAAGGTATAGAATATAAATAGAATGGAAGATAAGTTAATAACCCTCCAACCCTCCATGTTAAGAGCAAGGCGTTATGAAAAAGAACCTACCCGAAATCCATGAAAGCGCCTGTGAAGTCAAAGAGCTGCTAAAGGCTGAAAAAGATTCTCGTAAAAAACACCATCTTCCCCGCTTCCCCGCTTCCCCGTTGCAAGCCTTGTCCTTACTGAAGAGCCAACTCGCCAAGACCCGTAAACAAGTCGTCCAGACGATGGGAGTCCATCGAGATACCGGAGGACGTTGGCTCGCCAGCCAGGAAAGTCAAAGTTTACAGGGCATTCTCCATGTCTATAAGGCCAAAGGCCAAGAACCGAGGCTTAGCCCAGAAATTCTAAACCCACTGAAAGCCCACTTAGCCGATCCGTAGGGAGTAGGGGCGCAAGGCCTTGCGCCCCTACGATAGCAGGGGTTACAAAGGGATCAGGGCATTACTATGGCTTATCAAACCGTTCATGGCCTCGTGCGCTATGAACTAAAAGCCCAGTTAAAGGTCCCGAGAAAATCTCCTATAACAAAACCTGCAACTTCAGGCTCAGTTTAAGGAAGAGCTGTCCGGACTGCTTGAACAAAAGCTTCAGTTCAAGGAGCCCTCGGTTAAGGGGAGGAAACCGCTTCCAGTGCGTCTCTTTTGTGAAGATGAAAGCCGTTTTGGACGGCTTGCGATTCAACGAAGACGACTCCCCCTGAAGGGGGTTAACCCGGTGGGATCCTTTCCGTAGGGGCGTACGGCCGTACACCCCTACTCTTTGTCGAGGAGTTTAGCCAACCCTTCAAGGAGAGCTTGAAGATTCTTTTACTAGCTAATGGCCGTAGTCATAAAGCTAGGTCCTTGGGGGTACCTTCTTATATCATTTCTCTTTAGAAATGTGGCATTATTTCTAGCTCCCGTAGGGGCGCGGTTACTGCGCCCCTACAAAATAGGACCAGGTTCAATACTTTGTTTACTTAGTCTTGTGTAATTTTCTGCCCTCACCCCCAACCCCCTCTCCCCCAGCGTGGGAGAGGGACCGGGGGTGAGGGTGGAACGGTTACTTAAATTTAACAAGGTATTAATGCCGCATTATTTTGATTTTGGCGAATGGGTATTACCTTCAGGTCGCCTGGGGCGATGTCCTGGGCTCTATCCCTCTGCTCCTTTGGGGCGGGAGACGGAATGGAACCAGACCGCGCTAAGACTCCTCAGCGAACTCCTGCTTTCGCATCTTCTGGTCCATCTTGTCCATGGCTAAGAGCAATCCTTGTAAGATAGCCTGGGGCCTGGGAGGGCATCCGGGAATATAAATGTCCACAGGAAGAACTTTGTCTACTCCCCCCGCAGAGGCGTATCCTTCGTGAAATAAGCCCCCGCTGCAGGCGCAAGCCCCTACGGCAATGACCAGCTTGGGCTCCGGAGTGGCCTCGTAGGTTTTAAGGAGGGCCGTTTGTAAATTCCGGGTGACGGGGCCTGTTACTAACAGAACATCCGCATGGCGGGGAGAAGCGACAAAGTAAATGCCAAAGCGTTCCAGATCATAGACCGGGTTACTCAGGGCGGTTATCTCCCACTCACACGCATTGCAAGAGCCGGAGTCCACCTCCCTGATGTGTAAGGACCTTCCGAAGATTTTTCCGATCCTTTCGCTAAGCCGAGCTCCTAATTCTTCGAGACTTTTTTCTATCGCTTCTAGATTTTGCTCCACTCGCTGGAGTTTGATCATCTCTCTGTCCATGGTTTGTGACCCATTATCTATGGTAGAGGCGCACGACTTGTGCGCCTTTACCATAGATAATGGGTTATGGAGGGGTACCAGCGGTTGCCAACCGCTCCTAGCGGCAACGATGGGAACCTTCTTTTCGGGCGCGCTGAATCTCCCGTTCGGTTTCATAATACTGTCCACAGTGGGAACAGGAACCTAACCGAAACGTCGCTGTTACCGATAAGTCCTCCTTATTTCTAGAGGCCATTTCGTAAAACTGGCTCAAGGTGATGGCCCCGTAGGGGCACTGCTCCTCGCAGGCGCCGCAAAAGAGGCATCCGGCATAGGAAAGGCGCCAGCGCCGGACTCCTTCCTCAAGGTCGTCTTCATAGCTGATAGCCCCTGAGGGGCAGGCTTCCGAACAAACTTTACATCCGGTACACTTTTCAAAATCGACTTCGGGTCGTCCTCGAAATCCTTCCGGGGCCGGGTCCTGCCCCTTCGGATAACCGGTCGTAACTACGCCGGTGGATAAACTCTTTTTTAAGATTCGGAACATCTTCAACGATGAGCGGTCGGCGATGGGAACGAGAACCCGTAACGGGCCGCCCCACCCCTTTCAACTCATGACCTGCCATGGTTACAGGTCGGTGCAGGAATAACATAGGTTAAAACTCTTATTGATGAGGGGGAAATCCGGTACGATGTTCCCGGGTACGGTCAGGGGAACCGCCGGCCAGTTGACGTAGGAGGCCGACCGGATCTTATAGCGATAGAGATATGAGCCGGATGACGTCATAATCCAATGAAGGTTGGCTCCTCGGGGAGATTCCGTATAGCCTAGCACAGATTTGTACGGAGGGAGTTCTTTCACCTCTACCCGGATATCTCCCCGGGGGAGGGTTTCCAGAAGCTGCTCGATGATGTGCACAGATTCAAACGCTTCTTCGATCCGAACCCAAACCCGGGCGGAGACGTCTCCTTCGGTACGAAGGGGAACTTTAAAGGAGACCTTATCGTAAGCGGCATAGGGGTGGTCCCTGCGCAAGTCGCTATCTAACCCGGAAGCGCGGGCGGCGACGCCCACAACCCCTAGATCTCGGGCGACCGTTCGGGGGAGAACTCCTGTAGTCTCCAAACGATCTCGCTGGGTGCTCAGGAACATGATGACGTCCGTCAACTCCTTAAACTCTTTTTCGATCTGGCGTAAGGTGGAAAGGATCAGGAGCCTTTGCTTCTCGGAGAGGTCCCTCCGAAGGCCCCCGATGGTATTCATACCCCGGAGGTAACGATTCCCTGTAATGATTTCGTTCAATTGCATAAGTTTTTCTTTAAGCAACGTACCTTGCGCATTTCCTACTAAAAGACCGGTTCCGGCGCAGATGTTTCCGACATCCCCTACGTGGTTATAGAGCCGTTCTAACTCTAAAAGGATCGTTCGGAGGTGTTGAGCCCGTTCTGGAATTTCTACCCCGGCAATTTTCTCCAGGGCCTGGCAATAAGAAGTCGCATGGGAAAAGGAACAGACCCCGCAGATACGCTCCGCTAAAAAGAGCCCTTGGGTAAAAGGAAGGGTCTCGGCGAGTTTCTCGGTGCCTTTATGCTTGTAGAAAAGCCTGGCCTCTAAATTCAGAATTTCCTCTCCTACCGAGCTAAACCGGAAATGCCCGGGCTCGATAATTCCGGCATGGACCGGTCCCACGGGGATTTCAAAAACTCCCTCTCCTTCGACCGGGTTCATCTCAAAATCTTCCTGAGCTCGCGGCGGTTGTGTTTTGTAGTCGAAATCCTTACGAAGCGGGTAGAGACCTTCCGGCCAGTTCTCATGGAGCACCAGCCTCCTGGGGTCGGGATGCCCCACGGGTTTGAGCCCCAACAGATCCTGGATCTCCCGTTCATACCAGTGAGCCGCCGGAATCCAGGGGGTGATGGAGGTAAACTCCGGATGACGTTCATCTACCTTCGTTCGCAGGTTCAGAAAAAACCTGGAATTTTGAGGAGTCGGGGCCCCCGGAGAAGGCAGAGAGAAAAAATAATAGAGGTTAAAACCTTCATTCAAGGGCCGCTCGTCGGATCCGACCATGGCGACGAGGGAAGCACCCTGCCTATCGTAAAGGTATTTGCAAATCTCTGCACAGGTTCCTGGCTTGACGGTCAGATACAGCTCATTGGGGACAGGAGTCTCTGAGCCCAGGATAGTCCCTTTGAACGGCGCCATCCACTCATGGAGAGGTGTATCTATCATTCCTCTGAACCGGGGAATCGGAGACGGGGAGAAACGGGGAAACGGGGAAACGGGGAAACGGAGAACTTGGGAATTAAGGATCCCCGATTCTCCGATTCTCCGATTCTCCGATTCATTCTTTTCTCCGTTTCTCCGATTCCCCGGCTCTCCTCACACTGAGGGTCTATTTTTGTTGAAGCAGGACGGCCATCATATCGTGCCCTCCCACAATTTCCACGGTTTTAAGGATCATCGCGTTCAGGGTTTCTGGGATATGAAAACCCAACAGGCCCGCAAGGAAGGCGAGGACTCCCAGAGGGACCAGGGTCCATAAACTAACCTCTCCTTGAGGGATCCTTTCGGGAGGAACGCCGAAAGCCATCCTGGCGATATGGTAAACGAGGCCTGCGAAGATGCAGGTGATAAAGGATAGGAACAAAAGGGAAGCGAGAAAGGACCTACGACCGTACGTCCCTGTGCCGGCAAATCCGGCACTTAAGATGGTAAACTCGCTGAGAAAGATGCTAAAAGGAGGGACCCCTGCAAGTCCCAACATCCCAATGAGTAAAAGCGTACCGGTAAGGGGCATAACGTGTAGCACTCCTCCCCTGAGTTTGTCGATCTTGGTGGTTTTATACTTTAACCGGACGTTGCCCACGGTCAAGAACATGAGGGCTTTGGTGATGGCATGGTTAAACAGGTGTAGAAGAGCCCCATAAATTCCCAGGGCATTGGCAAAACCTAAGCCAATCGTAATGATCCCGATGTGCTCCATACTGGAGTAGGCCAGGAGGCGTTTATAATTGTTCTGAACCAGGATAAAGGGGGTCGCGATGGCCAGGGAGAATATTCCGAATAGCAACAGAAGGTGGCCGGAAAAATCCGGTCCGACGCTCCGGGTGACCAGGATATGGAACCGGATGAGGCCGTAGAGGGCGCAGTTGAGCAGAACCCCCGAGAGGAGGGCGCTGATGGGGGTTGGCGCCTGACTATGGGCGTCCGGGAGCCAAGTATGCATCGGTGCCAGACCGGCTTTGGTGCCATAGCCCACCAGGATAAAGAGGAATGCTAGCTTCATAAATCTGGGATCCAGCTTAGAGGCAACACCCACCAGATAGGACCAATTCAACGCATATTTCGTTTGCTCAGCGGTGTCCAGCAAGTTGACCGAAGCCAGATAGACAAAAATAGTCCCGAAGAGGGCGAAGGCAATGCCCACGGTACAAAGGATGATATACTTCCAGGCCGCCTCCAGGGCGTGCTCGTGCCCGTAAAAGGCGACGAGAAAAGCCGAAGCCAGGGTCGTCGCTTCTATAGCAATCCACAAAATCCCAAGGTTATCCGTCACACAGACCAAGAGCATGGTGAAAATAAACAGGTGCAAAAGGAAGTAATAACGGCGCAGCTTCCGGAGATCCACCAGGCTTTCCTCGATTTCTCGGCCCATATAGCCTAGGGAGTAGAGGCTTGTCAAAAATCCCAAGATGGAGATAATCAAAATGAGTACGGCGCTGAGCGCATCTGCCCGCAAGGTCAGGAACGAGACCAGGCTATCTCCGCTCCCTGTAACCACACCTTGTACCAGCACCTCCCTGAACAAGCTTAGGCCCAGGATCAGCATGAGAGAGGCGCCTGTTATATTCAACCTGTCCAGGACTTTTTTCTGTGGACATAGACCGCATAAGACCCCGGTGATGAAGGGAGTTAGCAGGAGAAAGGTTAATAGCATGAAATCAGATTCCGTAGAGAAGCGGAGGGGCAGAGAAGCTTGAAAGAGCGACCTCTACGCCTACTCCCTTGTTTCTTCCTCTGCTTCCTCTACTTCCCTACGCTGGATTTATCCTTTAAGTCTGGTTAACTTATCTACGTCGATCGTTTCAAAGGTTTGATTAATATGGTAGACCAGGAGGCCCATGATGAGCGCCCCCACCAGAAGATCAAAGAAAATGCCCAGTTCCACAGCGAGAGGCATCCCTAACGTCGTCGCCAGAGCAGCCAGGAAAATGCCATTTTCCATGATGAGGAGGCCGACGATTTGCATAACAGCCTTCTTCCGGCTGATCATAATGAACAGGCCTATGAGAACCAGGGCGATAGAGGCAGGGAGACATTCTCTTGTTATGACGTGGATATCCTCCAGGATAGGTTGGGTGATATAATAAGATAACCCGATCAATCCAGCCGAGATAATCAGGGAGGAGGGCGCACCGATGAGCTGTTCGATCTCCCGGGTGACCTGGATCTTATTAAGAATATAAAGGAGCACGGCGGGGATTAAAAACACCTTGATGGCTACGGTCAGCAGCCCAACCCCGTAGAGGGAAACGTCCTGCTCAAAATACCCTACGGCGATACAGATCAAAGCCAGATTGGCGGACTGCAGGATGTACAGACGTATAGAAGCTCCAATTCGACTTTGTCCCACAATCATCAAGGAGAGGATGAAAAGAGGCGTCGTTAACAGGTTAAGGATTTGTTCAGCAGGGTCGGTCGTCATATTAAGTAATACCTTTTTAGTGGAACATAAGACTATTTCTTGTAGGGGCGGGTTTAAAATCCGCTCCTACGGAACAGAGTATCATTTCTAACCGGCAAAGGCATAAGGAGTTAACGGATGGATGAGCCCTAAGCGGTGAGCAACGGGGGGTAACCCGGATATACCCGCATCGCTCATCACGCAGCGCTCGCTGGGGTTACCGCCCTATCACCACAGAAACCAGAGCCAGGATGGAGAGGGCGTTGGAGACGGCCAGTAGATCGGGCACCCGGAAAAGCCTCAGCTTAGCTACCGAAGATTCGATACAGGCTATACCTGTAGCCAATACCAAAACTTTGGGAAGATACCAGAGAAAGTGCGCCCCCCAGGGAACGAACAGGTTCGCCAGCAGCGTAAAGAGGATCAATTGCTTGATCCAGGCGCTCCACTCCATGAGAGCCAGATACTTTCCAGAGTATTCCAGGATCATCCCCTCATGGATCATCGTCAATTCCAGATGGGTGGTGGGATTATCGACCGGAATTCGTCCGGTCTCTGCAAGGGTTACGAGGATCAGAGCTACGAAGGCCAGGAGGTAAGAGGGAGAAATCGTGCCCACCCCGAGACCTGCCAGCTTTTGAACCATCCCGCTTAAATTCAAGGAGCCGGCGGTTAAAGCCAACGTGAATAAAGAGAGCAAGAGCGCCGGTTCGGCAAGGGACGCGACCATCATTTCCCGACTGCTGGCCATCCCCCCAAAAGCGCTTCCGGTATCCAGACCGACCAGTGCCATGAAAAACCTCATAACGGCAAACAGGTAAACCACGACCAGGCCATCTCCTGCAAAACTGAAAGGGACGGTCACCCCGATCACAGGAATGAACGCACCCGCCGCCAGAACAGAGGTCAGGGATATGTAGGGGGTCGCATGAAAAATCCAGGAGGCCGGCTCGGAGACGACCTGGTCCTTTCGGAGGAATTTGACGAGATCGAAGTAAGGCTGAAAGAGGCTCGGGCCTCTCCGAGACTGGAGCCGCGCCTTAACCTTTTTAATAACTCCCTGGACCAAAGGGGCCAGGGCCAGAAGGAGCAACACTTGGAACAGCCCGAATAAAAGGTTAAATAAGATCATCTCATACGGCCAGGGACGAACGGCTTGAGACCCGTCGGGCCCCAAGCCTTCCATCTCCAACCTCTGGGTTTCATCACCTTGCAAAGATCAACAACAGGATCAGGGTCACAAAAATATAGGCCAGATACATATGAATGCTTCCGGTCTGTACCGTTCGGATCCGATGGGATAGACGGAGGATAGCCTGATGGATGGGACGGTACAAAAGTTCTTCAAAGATCGAAGCAATGTGGCTATGATAGGTTATGGACTTGATAAAGTAAGGCTTTTGGGTATAAGTAACTTTGACTTCCTCGTAGGGCTGATAGAGCTTTCGGAAGACCCTTCGGAGGGGGTTAGAAAACGCCGTGGCGGTATACGCCATCCGGGGAGTTAGCTTCACACCGCAGTTCCAGGTCTCATAAATCTTCTGACGAAATGGACCGAAGAGCCGGGTTAAGATCCCTGCTACCGGGAGAAAGGCCAGCAGGAGGAGAGCAAGAACCGTTGGGGACAACTCAGAGAACTGACCTTCCACAGGCCCAAGGGCCAGCCCGGCTAGATGGATCATTTTTCCTGAGACCGTTGTACGGAATAGAGAGACGGTGACGCGATCCAAGAGGGGAAGGAACAGGGTCGGAAAAATCCCCAGAACCGCGCACATCAAGGCCAGAAGTCCCATTCCGGCCTTCATGGATCCCGAAGCCTCCTGAGCTTTTCTTGCGTGTTCGCTGCGGGGAAGGGCCAGGAACGTGATTCCAAAAGCTTTCACGAAGCAGGTCGCGGCCAAAGCTCCGGTCAGAGCCAGGACGGCTCCGAGTAAAGGCGCCGCCACCCTGACCACGGTGGGACGTACCGTCACGCCCAGCAAGAGGGATTGATAGGTCAGCCACTCACTTACAAAGCCATTAAAAGGGGGAAGGGCCGAGATGGAAATGGACCCGATCAGGAAGCAGAACGCGGTCCAGGGCATTTTCTTGATCAATCCTCCAAGGTCTTCGAGGTTCCGGGTATGGGTGGCCTGCAACACGGAGCCAGAACAAAGAAACAGCAGTCCTTTGAACATGGCGTGATTCATCACATGATAGAGACCTGCGATGGTGGCCAGCGCAGCCAGTTCGTAGTGCCCCAAGGAGAGAAAGATTAAAGCCATGCCGATCCCCATGAAAATGATCCCGATATTTTCTACGCTGTGATAGGCCAGTAATCGCTTCAGGTCGTGTTCCATCAAAGCGTATAGGACTCCTAACAAAGCGGAGAGCGTCCCGATGAGGAGTACGACCATCCCCCACCAGAGTAATGGCGGGACTTCTCCGCCGTTACTGAGGAAGCTGTACACGACCCGCACAAAGGCGTAAATGGCCGTTTTGATCATGACTCCGGACAGGAGGGCAGAGATGTTACTGGGCGCAGAAGGATGGGCGTAAGGCAACCAAACGTGGAGCGGAACGATCCCGGCCTTGGTACCGAAACCGAGGAAAGTCAAAAGGAATAAAATGTTCCGCAAAGCTATGGAAAGGGTCGGCCCCGTTTGCCGGAAAGCGTCGAAATCGAAGCTGCCCGCGTGCTGGAACAGGATAAAAAAGGTGATCAGGATCAGAGCAGAGCCTCCGTGGGTCATAACCAGGTAAATAAAACCGGCCCGGCGGGCTTCCTCTTGGGTATCTTCAAAAGTAACCAGGAAATAAGAGAGGACCGTCATCAACTCCCAGAAGATCAGGAACATCAGGGCATGGTTCGCCAGGGTGACCAGGATCATGGAGAGAAGGAAGAGGTTGTAAGAAAATCCCAGAAACCCCACGTGCTTTCGGCCCTCATATTCACGGATATACCCGAAAGAAAACAACGTGGTCGCACAGGCCAACAAGGAGATCACCAGCAGGAAGTACCCGCTCAAGCTGTCTGCAAGGATCTCAAAGCGCCCATATGGGAGAAATCCTGGAAAAGAAACCTGTAAGGAAGTTCCAGATATAAGCAGGGATAACGAACCGAGGAAACTTGTAAAGGAAGCCCCAAGGGCGCAGCCAAAGGCGTACCGCGCGCTCCTCGAAGGCCGAGCACTCAATAAAAGGCCTGAAATGGCTCCGGTCAGGTAAAGAAATAGCGGCAAAATCAGCAGAATTTTAAGCATAAAATTTATCAGCGGAAATCCGCTCAATCTCCTTAGACCTCCTAATTATGGGTTTTCGTCTCTCCAGAGCCGTGGGAGCTGAGCATCGATTCACTCAGCCTGGTCGGCAATTTCAAGGGAGGACTCGTCGCACCCTCCCATCGCTTTCAATAGGGCCCTGGCTCTCTCCTCAGGCCCATAAAAAACGGGAAACAGGTAATATTTCGTGCCCAGCGTCGCACCGAGGCTCCCCTCGAAAACCGGACCTCCGTACCCCAGTAATCTCACAGCGTAAGGCTCCGTCAGCTGCTTAAGCTGGTTCCAAAAATATTCCCCTACCTCAGGGTTTATGTAAAGCTCCCGGAGGTCAACCAAGACATAACATTTGACCGTCAGAGATCGGCAAACGTCCTCCATCTGGGTCCTAAAAAGCTCGATATCCTGGCGGGTCTCTAACAAACAGCGGTGAAAGGAAATGACCAGAATGTTCTCCTTCTGGCTATAAGCAAAAAGAAAGGGCGCCGTCTGTCGATTTAATAATTCCTCCTGGGACATAACGGTTCTGTCTTTTAGAACTTATGGGTAAAGGGAGGTAAACCCCGGGTCATTGCGGACATGAACCCGGGAGGCCACCCCGTTAACTCCAGGTATAGTCGGCTTTGAGAGCTGGTTATCCGGTCTGGAGCCTCGCGCCAGCGGACGACCCAGGGTTTATTCTTTGGGCGAGGGTCTTAACGCCACTTTCAAATAAAACTTTGATCCGGGAGGGCTCCTCCACTTTGATCACAATGCCGGGCCCAAACGTTAAGTGAAGAATCAAGTCGCCTGGGTTAAAGGCAGCCTGGGGAATATAGATACCCGCACAGGTTTTGAAATTAAACCCTCCTCCCAAAGTTTCTTCCCAGGCTTCTTTAGCTTGGGAGCTATCCTGGGAATAACCAAGAGAAGTCGTTCCTGCACCCTTTTTCCTACCCTTTCTACCCTGCTTAACTTCCTCTGGTACCCTCAACCCGAGGTCTTTATAAAATTTGTGTTCGGCCTTGCAGGTAGTACATTGAGCCCTTTGATCAGGCCTATTTTTATGCAGGTAAACCACATGCTCAGACATAAACCGACATTTCGGACAATAAGATTCTATCGTCTGGGTTTTATAAATCATGGGCGTCTCCTTCTCTTTTCATGTTTTTCAGGGCCCTACTTTCCAGGATACAGCGGATGTACCAGGTTACATCTTTAACGGTTTTCAGCCGATTTGCGTCTCGCTCGGAAATGTCAATGCCAAATTCCTCTTCCAGGCTGATGAAAAGCCCCACCATATCCAGATAATCTGCCCCTAGACTTTCAAAAGATGCATCGGGATAAACCCCATCAGGATCTACACTGAGGCATTCAGCTACGATATCTTTAATCCTGCGCTCTAGGATCATCTCTACGTATCTCCCTAGGATTCCTTTAAAGGTGTCGAATCCTCCCTTTCCTTTTTTAGGGTTTCTTCTCAGTTGCACTTCCCTTTAACCGGGTCGCATAACCCCTAGCGGGCTTCGGTCTCATTCCTCTTTTTCATTTTCTTCAGGGCGTTTAAAGCCCCTTTCCGGGTCTCATAAAAATGAGAGTCGATGGGGTTGAGGACCCCTTCTTTCTGAATAATCAGGTAATCTAAAAGAGATCCTCCGCACCTCACGACTCCCAGAGCGTATCGATCCACCACCCTTTTAATTTCTCTCCCAAGAAAGTTGATAGCCGTGGCATCGATCTCAGGACCGAAGCACGCCCCGCTATAATCTATCAAGAAATAGCACTTTTTCCCCAGGGAGGAACAAACCTTTTCTTTTGCTTCTATGAACTCTTTGACATCCTGAATATTTCGAAGGATGAGCCCTTTGAAGGAAACAGTTAAAACGTTCGCCTTTTCGTTATAGCTGAGGTTGAATTCCATACGGAAGTTTAAACCGTCCAAGAGCCGGCTCCTGGAGCCGAATTAAATACCAGCGGTTTCACCTCCCCACCCTTGACCTGCTACGCAATCTTGATACCAAGCCGCAGGTTGGAAAATAGGGGTTGGACCCTGAGATAAGTAACCCACAGAATTTAAAGAAGTTAATAAGATCTCGGGCGATTATTTAAGCGGGCAGGGAGGGGATCCAAAAAAGAGGGGGTTCTGCGAGCCATGCTGAATCTGCACGATGGGTCAGAGGGGAAGACAAAACAGTGCTATTTTAGCACTAAAAACCCCGAAACGAAACGGGACTCCTAAACGGCCTGCAACTTTCGCACGGGGTTAGCGGAGATGGTAATCTTTAAGCTTCTGATGGAGGGTTCGTAAGCCGATATTCAGGACTTTAGCCGCCTTCGTCCGATTGCCGCCCGTGTAGAGGAGGGTCTGTCGGATGGCCTCTTTTTCCACCTCGGCCATGGAAACCCCGGCTTTCAGCCGAATCTCCGGGTCTTGCCGAATCGCCTTGGCGATGTGAGCCGGAAGATCCTCTATCTCAATCAGCTTACGGTTCGAGGTGGCCATGATACTCTCGATGCAGTGCTTTAATTCCCGAACGTTCCCGGGCCAGTGATAATCCTGAAGCTTGCTCAAAGCTTCCCGGCTGATCCCCTGGACTTTGGTAGGGTTCTCGTGGTTGAAGGCATCGGTAAAGGCCCGGATTAAGAGGGGAATATCTTCCTTCCGTTCCCGTAACGGAGGAAGTTTAAGGGTGATCACGTTCAACCGATAGTAAAGATCCTCCCGGAAGGTCTTCTCGGCAATGGCTTTCTCCAGATCTAGGTTCGTTGCGGCGATCACGTTGACATCTACTCTGAGGGTTTTCGTTCCCCCCACCCGCATAAACTCTTTATCTTCCAGGACTCGCAGGAGTTTTGCCTGGGTGGAGAGCGCCATCTCCCCAATTTCGTCCAAAAACAGAGTACCTCCGTCGGCCAGCTCGAACATTCCCTTCTTGGCAGCGAGCGCTCCGGTAAAAGCCCCCCTTTCATGCCCGAACAGCTCGCTCTCAATAATTCCTTCAGGCAGGGCCGCACAGTTTAGAATGATAAAAGGCTTGTTCCGGCGAGGGCTGTTATGATGGATAGCCCGGGCCACCAGCTCTTTCCCGGTCCCGCTTTCCCCACAGATTAAAACCGTGCTATTGATGGGAGCAATCCGTAAGACGGTTTCGTAAACCCGTTGTATCTGCTTGGAAGTCCCGATGATATTCTGGAAGCTGGTGCGCGTCTCTAGCTGCCGGCGCAGCTCTTCCACCTCCACCATCATCCGCTGCTGCTCGATAGCACGTTGAACCAGCATGCTGAGTTTAGAGAGGTTCACCGGCTTGGTCAGGTAATCATAGGCCCCTTCTTTCATGGCTTCCACGGCAGACTCCACCGTGGCATACCCGGTCATCATAATGACCGCCGTTGCCGGGCTTTGCCCTTTAGCCAGCTTTAGAACGTCCATGCCACCCACCCCTGGCATTTTTAAGGCCGTAATGATGACATTAAAAAAGGTCCGCTTGAGGAGATCCAAGGCGATCCTTCCATTCCTCGCAGAGATGACCTCATACCCTTCCCCTTGCAGCGCCCGACTGATCGTCTGGAGGCTCCCTTCATGGACATCGATCACTAAAATAAGTCCCTTTTCTAAAGATGGATACATGCAGACCATCCATTCCACGCGGCCAAAAGAAGATCCCAGAGGTTTCCTTCTCATCCCCCTGGGTCCTGGCCTCAACCCAACTTCACGGTTCTCTCAAAAAAAGATGGATCTCGTTTTATTATTTATTAAATGAATTTTTTGCTAAAAACAAGTAGTTTTTCCGGTCTACGCCTTTAACCGGTTTAAAGGGGGACGAAACCCTTGTTTTTTGCACGGCCAGGTTGGCGAAGGGGGATTCAACGACGCTTGCCCGGAGTTGAAGCAGAATAAACCGGGCAGGGATCGAGGTTGGCGGGTCTTTCGGACTTGGAGCTTTCTTACAGCCTGGAGCTGTCGCGAAGTAGCCCGGCAGCGCGGGATAGCGCGCACAGCTTTTTGAAGGCAACCTCAGGGGTTCCGACCGGCCTTTCCGCGAAGGTACCGAATCCACAGTCGGGGTTTAAATAAATCCGATCGGGGTCCACCACGTCGGTTAACCGGCGTACGCGGGCGATGATCTCATCTGGAGGTTCCACCTCGGAGGTTCGGGGATTGACGGCTCCAAACCCGATCTGGGCAGCTTCAGGAAGGTCTCGCAGGACCTGGGGAGAGCCGGCCCGGGGGGTTGCGTATTCCAGAACAAACTGATCTATCTTCATTCGGCTGAAATAAGGCATCAGCGCCTCATAGGAGCCCTGGAGGAGAACGTCTTCCTTCTGGCTCCAGTTTCCCCGGCATACGTGGAGCGCCCGGATAGGTCCTTCTATACCCTCTACAACCCGGTTGATGAGATCGACGGCAAGGTCCAGCTCTTGCTCAGGGCTCGCACCGGCGGCGAGGGCGGCGCACATGAAAGTCCGGGTGGCCGATTTACCGGCAAAAACCAGCTCGGTGAGAACCGGCTCGTCGAATTGCACGATATCGGCTCCTGCTGCGCCCAACTCCCGCAACTCATCCCGGAGCAAGGCTACGATATCCTCCGCGAGGGATTCTCGGGTCGGATAGGCCGTGTCGGAGAGCCCTTGGACCCAGGTCGAGCGGCTCAGGAGGTACGGTCCGGGCAATGTAACTTTGACAGGTTTGCGGGTATGCTCCCGGAGAAACTTGAAATCGTTAAGCACCAGGGGCTCTTTAGGGCGAAGCTTTCCCACCACCGTGGGATTCTTGACGGCGAAGGCAGGGACATCGAGGGCGTTGAGCAGGGTTTCGAAGGCCGCTTTGTCTTCGACATACTCCAGCAGCTCGGCCATCGTCATCAGTTTGATCCCCTCCAGCCGGTCGCAGATAAACGAGTAAAAATTATCCCGCCGTTGTTCTCCATCGGAGACGATATCGACCCCTGCGTCTTCCTGGTACTTAATGGCCAGGAGCGTCGCCTCATCCTGGAGCGCCGGCAAATCAGGGCGTTTTTTCTTGGCAGCTTCCAACAGCCAGGAGGGACGCGGCCAGCTGCCGACAACCGTTACGGGATAAAGTGGCCGATTCAAAGTACTTACACCCTCCTCATCGGTATCTGAACGGGCACCTGTCGCACCACCGTCTGGGTGACCGGAGAACGGAGGAGCGTCTCCTCCCAGAGGGCTTGCAGGGCCTCTTCTTCTGCATCCGCTTCCACATACAAGGTCCCTTCGATCCTTTGAAGACCGGGATGTCCTTGATCCTCCAGGCCCAGGAAAACCAGGATGTTATCCGATCGGGCCTTGAGGGAAATCTCCAGGTTTTGAATGGGGATTCCGCGCTGGGAAGCCCGCCACTGGAACCCTACCGCGAGGCAACCGGCGATGGCCGCCAACAGGTACTCTACGGCGCTGGGCGCAGGGTCCTGCGTATCAAAGCTCGCAGGCTGACCTACAGGGAAAGCGTGGTTACGGATAAAGGCTTTGGCCTGCATGCCTCCGGTCCATCGAACCCGGGCCGCCCAGACGAAAGATCTCGCCTTTTCAAGGTCCGCCTTCAATACCTCGTCGGTCGTTTGTTTTCGGATGAAATAGTTCGTGTAGGAGCCTTCTCCCGGCTGGATGGCCAGCAGCGTATGGCCAACCAGGCGACACCACGCCGGAAGATCTTCCCTAACGCTGATCTCCCGGCTCCGAACCTCGAGCACCCCTCCCGGCGGCAGAGGCGCCATCGCATTCCGGATAATTAAGAGAAGCCCGCTTCCGCAGTCCAGATCCCCCCCATCGCACACAGCATCGGGAAGCAAATTCCCTTCGGTACGCATCATCGGGTTTTGTAAAACGTAAAACCTCACCCCTTAAGGATCTAGCCAGGATAAATCTTAAATCCTCTGTCCTACGTTTTACATTCCTAATTAATAAGTCACGCAAGGGCTGCCATCGCTAAGGAATTCCACTAACTTCGCCCCTCCTACGATGACAGCTCCGGAGATGAGGTTATTTTCATCCAGTTTTCGCTTCTTGAAGCAGGGCGAGCATACGTAAACTTTCCCACCGGCCTTGACAAAGCTGTCCATCAATTCTTTAAGCGGAGCAAATCCTTCTTCATGGATGTCGTCGGCATAGCCCTTTTGGGAAAGCCGTACCCCTTCTGTGCTCAAAAAAACCAGGGTCTCCTTCTCCGAGGCCACCGCGGCATTGGCTACGACAAACGCCACGGTGGCCTTGTCGGGGTTATCTTTGGAGCAGGTCAAGCTAACGCAGAATTTCCCGGCCATCTTTCTAGGTCTCCTTTCGTTGAATCCAATATACCGGATGTTCCGAGGACACCAGCCTATGCCCGGTTAAGCGGCACCAGGCCGGAAGATCTTCCGGCGCACCCGGGTCCTGGGCGGTGAGCTTTAAGAGTTGTCCTGGCTTCATGGATTTAAGGCGTAAATACAATTCCAGTACCAGCTCGCCGCACCCCATATCCCCGGCATCCCACTCGGCCTCTGGGTTCGCTCGGTCGAACTCTTTCGCAGCAGGAAGGCCCGGGTTACCTTCGGATCTCTTATCTGAGGAATTTACGGAATCTAAGAAATGATCCATTGCACTTCAAGCCCGGGCGGTAATCCAACATCATCTCCCCTTCCCCCCAGGTTACCTCCTTCGGGGAGCTAAAACCCCACCAGGGGGTTCGGATAAGAATTTACGTGAGGCTTTATAATTAAAATAATAGGGAGACCTGAAAACGGCCAATAGATAATTTCTATCCGATAGGAGCTTTAGCCTAAAATTTTTTTATCTCCAAAAGTTATCCGGGACCAAACAGCTTCCTAGCTCCCAGGTCACGCAGGAGGGGACGGTCCTGGAAGCCGAAAATCGGTTACGGTCTACGAGAAAAAATTTTAATTTTTTGGGCTTTGCCACGTAACCGTCTAGAAAGAAAAGAAGCCAACGACGGCCTGATAAAAGAATTCTCAACAGGATTTTTTATGGTTGATTTTCTCCGGCATCGTGGTATGAGATATGTACAGATATCCCTTACACGCAACATAACCGAGGTAGAAACGAAGCTGGCTGCCGCCATGCTCAAAGGGGAGGTTAAGGAGGGGGATACGGTTAAACTTCGCTACGATGGTTCTTCCCAGACGGTAATCTTGGATCAGGTCAAGGAACCTGTAAAAGAGGAACGGACCTCCGTCAAGGTTTAAAGATAGATCCGGAAGATAGAACAGGCTTAAAATTTCCCGAGGACGAACGGTTTCTGCCCGCAACGCCGGAAGAACCCGAGCCGGTTCCTTGGGGAGGTAAGGAGCTGAAGCTGGGGTATCTCGGCAGGGTTAATTGCTTTTGGACCCTAGGAAGCTCAGAAAGGAGGGCTATGATACCTATCCACGATACGATAAAATCTCGAGAATCTCCTTTTATCACCCTAACGCTCATCTTGATCAATGCCTGGGCTTTTTTGTATGAGCTCTCTTTGGGTCGAGAGCTGGAGGCCTTTATCTTACGTTACGGATTGGTGCCCGCCAGGTACACCCTTTCGGCTGGCTGGGATGAGGACCTCCTGTTTCGCTATTTACCCTTTTTTACCTCCATGTTCCTCCATGGGGGTTGGATCCATTTCCTCGGGAATATGTGGTACCTCTGGATCTTCGGGGATAACGTGGAGGATCGGATGGGCCACTTGCGGTATCTGATCTTCTATTTGCTCTGTGGATTCATCGCCGGGTATACCCAATATTGGACCCAACCGCTTTCCACGGTTCCTTTAATTGGGGCCAGTGGCGCCATCGCCGGGGTCTTGGGCGCCTATCTGTTCCTTTTTCCACATTCCACCGTGGTAACCCTGGTCCCCGTTTTTTTATTTTTAACCGCCGTGGAAATCCCCGCCGTCCTGTTCCTGGTGCTATGGTTTTTCATGCAATTCTTGAACGGAGCCATCGCCATTACTTCGGTCAGTCAGGTTACCGGCGGAGTGGCGTGGTGGGCGCATATTGGAGGCTTCCTGGCGGGATTCTTTCTGGTCCCCGTATTTAAAAAACGACAGGTTCCGAGATATTACGAAGATGAGGCCTGGCCCTCTTGGTAATATCGGCGGACCCTGAAAAAGGAGCTTAAGTATGGGAATTCTTGACCTGTTTTGGATCTTTTTTATAGTCTCTGCGATAACTCCTCTGTTTCAACAGAAAATCCTGGAAGCGAACCGGGTGAGGGTCCTCCAGAAATTGGAAAAACAACGCGGTTCCCGGGTTATTACGTTAATCCATAGACAGGAGACCATGAGTTTGCTGGGATTTCCCCTGGTCCGTTATATTGACATCAACGACTCTGAGGATGTGCTGCGGGCCATCCGATTGACCCCGGACGATATGCCCATCGATTTGATCCTTCATACGCCGGGAGGCCTGGTTCTGGCTTCCGAACAGATCGCCCACGCCCTTTGCCGCCATAAAGGGAAAGTGACGGTCATGGTCCCCCACTACGCCATGTCCGGAGGAACCCTCATTGCGCTGGCGGCGGATGAGATCATTATGGACGAGAACGCGGTGCTGGGCCCCCTAGATCCCCAGTTGGGAGAATACCCCGCTGCCTCCCTGTTGCGGGTCGTAGAGCAAAAGCCGATCCCGGAGCTGGAAGATAAAACCCTCATCTTAGCCGATGTTGCCAAGAAAGCTATGATCCAGGTCCAGCAAACGGTTAAACAGGTCCTGACCAGTAATCACATGGATGAAAAAAAAGCCGAAGAACTGGCCACCCTTTTGACAGAAGGACGATGGACCCATGATTATCCTATCGGTTATGAAGAAGCTCAGGAACTGGGATTACCGGTCAAAACGAATTTACCTGAAGAGATTTATGTGCTGATGAACCTGTATCCCCAACTCTCTCAGAGACGACCCTCGGTGCAATATATCCCTATCCCTTACCAGCAAAAGGATAAAAAGAAAGGATGGGAGCCTTGATGGAAGGAATCTTACATTTTGCCGGTCAATAACGTATTGACAAAATATCCCTTAAGCCTTATCTTATTTCTAGGCTCAGATTAAAATTAAATAGGTTGTTTAACATTCTGGGTAAGTTCAGTGTCGATAAAGATCATTTCGATCGCTTTATAACTTTTTGAATAAAGCCCTCAGAGGTTATCTTTAAAACTCTGAGGGTTTTTTTGTTTAGGAGAATAGATCGTGTCAACAAATTTATACGTAGGTAATCTCGATTATCAAATCACCGATAAGGATTTAGAAACCCTTTTTGAACAGGCCGGTACGGTTAAAACTGTTAATGTCATTAAAGACCAATACAGTGGCCAGTCCCGAGGCTTCGGTTTTGTAGAAATGTCTACTCAAGAAGAAGCTCAAAACGCTATCGATACGTTAAATGGTAAAACCTTCCAGGGTAGAACCCTTGTCGTGAATGAGGCTAAACCTAAGCGCCAAGATAAAAATGATAGGAATGGAAATCAAAAGAGTCACCGCAACTGGAACGTAAAGTTCTAGTCCCCGTTCTGTAAGAAGAAGGTTATATATTTGGAAGGGCGACCTGCTAGGTCGCCCTTTACGTTGCAGGGGGTCGCCTCTTCAGATATGCGGAGCTTGAATCGGACGTCCCGGTATAAAAATCCTCTTACGGAGTTTTTCTTGAGGCTGTAGGCTTTCCTCCTGGAAGGATCGGCTTTGGGGTTATAAATACGAGCCTGGGGCCTAGAAACTTTCCACCCTCGTCGAAATCAAAGGCTACCTGGGCGGTTCCGGCAAACTCGCAGGGGAAGCATCCATTTAAAAGGTGATAATTAACAAGAAAACGTTGACCGCCTTCAGGTGAAGTTTCTGCTCTTGGAAGCTCAGGATTTCCGGGCCATAAGGCCATCTTGGGAAACTTCTTAATCAATGAGGGGTATTGGGGGTCCCCGGTCAGGTCTATTTTTCTCAAAAGATTTGGATCGTCGATCTTCATGAGTTTGTCCCTACCATTCATGAAAACGATACTTTCCTTCGGGGGATCTTTAAAGGGAGAAAAAATCGCCGCCACGTCCACTTTTCCTGTTTCCTTGAAGGAGATCATGAAGCCTTCCCCTTTAAGCAACCTGGTAAATTCTATCGCTTGATCCGTAGCCCCCCGGTCTTTCATTACTTGTAAGACGCACTTCACGAACCGGTCTGTTTTCCTTTCCTCCTTTTTGCATTTCTGTAATGCCTCAGCCCTTGCTTTGTCCGTCGGGTCCCAGATGCTTTCAGGACCCCTATCCTCCTTAGATTGAACAGGTTTGATGGTTTTGGTAAAACGGATCGTATACTTCTGATTGCGGACTCTTCCTAAAGACCTTTGGGCTGTATCTATGGCGGCTTGCCCTTGTACGCGCGTGGTTTGAAATAGATTTTGAGCCAGCAGAACTATGAAAGCCATTGCAATGAATGATCTCTTTATGGTCATATTTTCTCCTCCATATTTTTCCCTCATTCTTGCCTTACCTATGGGGAACGTGCGCCACATCGGGGACCCTAAACGATGATCTGGAGTCGCCTTGGGATGGATCTCGCAGGAGGTTCCGTCAGGAAAATAAGCTTTGATGACCTGGAGGCCCCTTTTGCGTTGATAGCAAGATTCATACCAGATTAGAGTATCACAGGGGATCGATGGTAAGAGGTTAGAAACCAAGTTCTTTCTAAAAGAGGAAAAGCTCCTGGGAGATAAATTTTCTTTTGACATTCTAAAACTCTCGATCCAGGATATCAGACAGTTCAGGGTAATTGGGAGTCCTCTGGAGAGGCACCTCCCGCGGACAGAAACGTAACTCCTCTTGGACCGTGATTTTTCTTGATTAAACGATAGATGCTGATTAAGGTATGCTAGAAATCAGAGGGAATAACTTCATTTACGGCTGGTTAATCCTTTACTTTATTCTGGTAGGGCTGACCTTGAATAACACGGTACCCTATAAAACCGACGAGTCCTTTTATATCACCTCCGCGATCAACATGGTAAAAAGCCATAATTATTTGATCCCCACCTATTTCGGAAACGTACGATTCCAAAAGCCTATTTTAGCCTATTGGCTGGTCCTGCTCGGCTATAAATGGTTCGGCATCAGCCTATGGAGCGGTCGCCTTTTATTTCTGGTGACCTCCTGTTTCACGCTCTTCTTGCTTTATAAGTTTGCCTTGCTGGTCCTCAACGATCCGGAATTCGCCCTGCTCAATGTCCTGCTCTTATCGGCCTCGTCCATTTTTATAGAATTCTCTCGGATGGCCATGACCGATTTAATTTTAACTTTTTTTATCACCTTAAGCCTTTATTATTTTTATAAAGCCCTGGTCTATCCGGAGGCATTAAGAATCAACTACTTGATGTCTTACGCGGCCATGGGCTTCGCCTTTTTATCCAAAGGCTTCGTCGGCGTTTTACCTTTTTTTGCGATGCTTTTTTATTTCCTCTATATAAAACCTGAGAATTATAAAAAATATGTGGGCCATCTCTTTCATCCCGTAAACCTGGCAGTTTTTATGCTCATCGCTTTTCCCTGGTATATATACCTCTATGTCTCCCATCACCAGGAATTACTTAATCAGGCCAAAGCCGAGTCCTCGATGTTTTCATTGTTTAATCTTAAAGGGGTGGTCGAAAGCGTTCCGTATTATACCAGGGTTATCGTCTACTACTTTCCCGCTACGGTCCTTGGAATCTATTTATATATCAAAAAAAGAACCGTCCTTCCGAAGGAGTTTATTTTTCTTTTATCTTATATTTGTGCGGTCCTGATCCTGTTTATATCTTTTGTTGAACTTCATAAGTCGAGATATCTGCTGGTCTTATTTCCCGCCCTGGCCATTTTATCCAGCTATATTATTTACCAGAACGACCTTACGCGCATTATGAAAAAAGTCGCCATAGGACTTTTTGGCCTGCATATGACGATTTTTTTACTTGCCCCTTACGTTTTAGGAGAGCCTGTGAAGGAGCTAGTTCTTTACTGGGAAAAGCGTCAAGAAGGCGACCTGGCGACCTATGGGTTGGATAGAAAAGATACCAGCTGGGCCCAGGCGCTTTCCCATGGGGCTTTAAAAGAATATACGAAAGGGGTCCATTATCTCATTCTTTTTGAGAGGACGGAGATGGATAAATTTAAAGATTACGAGGTCGTCAAGCAGGCGAAGCTGCTAAGAAAAATACAGTTTAAGGGCCATAAGCCGGTCAAAGAGGAGAGAGAATATTTTTTGATCAAGAGGGGACCGTCCTGATCGTTTCGAGAGGGAGTCAGGCCCCTGGCGGGCGATCGAATATTTGACAGAAGAGGATTGAGATGATTCCATGATGGCGCTGAGATCCGAGCGGTACCTCCTTAAATCCATCAA
>Ga0073934_10004565_pt1 | contig 22785 bp, 25 predicted proteins | sample LarsenN4metaG_FD_76834 | JGI IMG/M metagenome (GOLD analysis project Ga0073934, IMG submission 76834) | Hot spring sediment bacterial and archeal communities from British Columbia, Canada, to study Microbial Dark Matter (Phase II) - Larsen... ...
AAGCGCGCAAGTATATACCCGTGCCGATCACCGAAGTATCGCTAGACTGGTTCGTCATCCCGGAAGAAGAAGCGGGATTCCTTTCCGCGCATGACAAGCCGAAGAATCCGAACGCGACCGACGTGCTATTGGTCGCGATCCACAATCAGACTCTCGCGAAATTCGAGAGCGTAACGCAGACGGCGAAAGTCACACCGCGGTTCTATGAAGTCGAGCCGTTTTCGATGGCGCGCTCCGCCTATCAGCACGGGACCGCGCCCACCATGGTGATAGACTTCGGCGCCTCCGGTACGCGCGTGTACATCATCGAATTCGGCATCATAGACGTATCGCACACGATCGGCCGGGGCGGACAGGACCTTACGCTTGCGCTTCAGAAGGGTGGAGGGGTCACATTTACCGAAGCGGAGACGCTGAAGCGCGATAAAGGGCTTTCGGGGACGGAAGCGGGAAGCGCGGTCATCGATTTCATCTTTTCGGAGGCACGCCGCATCCTGCTTGCATATCAGCGGAAGGAAGGGAAAGCCGTTTCAGAAATCGTACTCGTCGGCGGGGGCGCGGCACTCAAAGGATTGCCCGAGGTCGCCGCGCGATATTTCGATGCGAAGATCACCACAAGCTCACCCTTCGATAAGGTCGCAGCTCCCGCGTTCATCGGGGACGTGTTGAAAAGCACGGGCCCGTCGTTCGCGACAGCTATCGGACTCGCGCTCCGCGGACTTCAGAGCTAAGCGGACGGTCTTTCTTCACATGCGTTCGGCGGCGACCCTGCGCGGAGTGCTATCCTTTTCGTATGGAAGAGCGCGTGAAAACGTCGTTCATACCGAAGACATCCCTCGCAACCGAGCGCAAGCAGGTAAAAAGCGGCGGACAGGTCGCGCTCGTTAATATCATCACGAGCGTGATCCTTGTTATTGCGATCCTAGGCGCAGCCGGCATGTTCCTCATGGAGCAATTCACCCAGGCGAATATCGCTTCCAAGCGAGACTCGCTCGAGAGATCCCGCGGAGCATTCGAGCCCGCGACGATAAAGGAATTGTCACGTCTCAATACGCGTATCGAAGCAGGCGAGACGCTGCTTTCCGAGCACGTGTCGCTCTCGAAGCTGTTCGATGAGCTTGAGCTTCTGACCCTCGCGACCGTGCGATTCTCGACATTTTCATACGATGGGGCAAATGGCCGCGCGATCCTGATTGCCGCGGGCGAAGCAGCGAGCTTCAATACGGTCGCGCTGCAGTCAGGGGGCTTTAGCAAAAGCAGCATAATCACCGACCCGATATTCTCGAATGTGAATATCGGAAAGAACGGCACCATCCAGTTCGATTTCAGCGCCGTCATCGACGGCAACCGCATCCGGTATACCGGTGCCGCTCCCGCCACAACCGAACCCCTTCCTGCCGAGGATTTAGATCCACTGCCATAACCATATGAAACTTTTCCTTCCCATCCTTTTCCTCATACTCTCGGCAGCGCTTTTCTTCTGGTACATCGACCCGACGTATGCTCGCGTGAAAGATCTGCTTGCGGCGCAGGCGGAGCTTGACCAGGCGCTCACGCGCTCGCGCGAGCTGCAGGATGTGCGCGATCAGCTGCTCTCCCGCTACAACACCTTCCCGCAGGAAGGACTCGCGGATCTGGAAAAATTGGTACCCGATCACGTTGACAATGTGCGTCTCATCCTTGACCTCGACTCGATGGCGAGCAAATACGGGATGCGCGTAAGGAACGTCAACACCGAAAGCGACACACGGAGACAGGAAGCAGGGGAGTTAGGACCGGATGATCTGCCGTACGAATCGGTGATCCTCTCGTTCACCGTGACCGGGCCGTATCCGACGTTCCGCCAATTCCTGACCGATCTCGAACGGAGCCTGCGACTCGTCGATGTCGTCGGACTTCAGTTCGGTGCAAGCGACAACGGCATCTATGACTTTACGCTCCGCGTTAAGACCTACTGGCTTAAACCCTGACGTATGCTTGCAAAATATCAAAACTGGATAGTCATCGGCATCGTTATCATGATCGCCTTTGGCATCTATTCCTATCTCTTCAAAGGGAAGGACGAAGCCCCGCTGACGGCTGAGACCGTCACGGCCGCTTCCCCTGAGGATCAGGACCTGATAGCGCTTCTCTTGGAATTGCGCTCGATCTCGCTTGACGAAGGCATCTTTACGAACCCCGCGTTCCATTCGCTCCAGGACTTCAGCCAAGAGCTTGTGCCGGAGGCGGTCGGGCGGCCGAATCCGTTCGCACCCTTAGGATCTCCCGTCCGCTAAGCCATGGATGTTCTTTCTCTCCTCGCAGACAAGCGTCTCATCGATACCGCAGCTGTTGCGGCGATAAAGGAAGAGGTCGCCTCCGGTGGAAAGACTATCGAGCAGGCGCTGCTTGATCGCGGCATTTCAGCCGAAGATATCCTTTCCGCACGCGGTGAGTATTACCAGATACCGACCCGCGCGCTTCCGGCTGAATCATCGGTGCCGTACGAAGTGCTGCGGTACGTTCCGGAAGAATCCGCGCGCCACTACCATTTCGTTCCGTTGTCGGTCGACGAGGGCGTTCTTGAAGTGGGGACAACCGATCCTGACAACCTTGAAGCGACAGAAGCGCTGAATTTTATCGCGTCAAAAACCGGACTGCCCTACAAGCTTTTCCTGATCTCGGACGAGGATTTCAACCGCGTCATCACGATGTACAAAGGCCTTACTGGCGAAGTGGGGCAGGCGCTTATGGAACTTCAGACCACGATCGAGGACGACGTACAGATGGAGGAAACTCCGCAGGAGAAACCCGTCGGAAGCGCGACACAGATCAAAGAAGACGCGCCGGTCACCAAGATCGTGGCGACAATACTGCGGTATGCGGTCGACGGCAAAGCGTCAGACATCCACATCGAACCGGTTCGGGAAGAGCTCAAGGTGCGTTTTCGCGTCGACGGCGTGCTCCATACGTCGCTCCGGCTTCCGAAAAACGTCGAGCGGGCGGTAGCCGCACGCATCAAGGTGCTCTCATCGCTCAAGCTTGATGAGCGGAGAAAACCGCAAGACGGCCGTTTTTCGGCGACGATCGACGGCCGGCGTATCGACTTCCGCGTATCGACTTTCCCGACATATCACGGCGAGAAAGTAGTGATGCGTATCCTCGACCGGAAGGATGAAGCCGTAACCTTGGAATCCCTCGGTATGGGAGCGGATCACATCAAGATATTGCGCGAGTCGATACGAAAACCCTACGGCATCATCATCATCTCGGGTCCTACCGGCTCAGGTAAATCGACGACGCTGTATGCCATGCTCGAAGAACTGGATCGTGAAGGGTTGAACGTCGTGTCGCTCGAAGACCCGGTCGAGTACGACGTTCCTGGCGTTTCGCAATCTCAGGTAAAGCCGGAGATCGGCTACACCTTCGCATCCGGGTTGCGCTCCATTCTCCGTCAGGACCCCGACATCATCATGGTGGGCGAGATCCGCGATAAAGAGACAGCTCAGCTTGCGGTGCAAGCTGCACTGACCGGCCACTTGGTCTTGTCCACGCTCCACACCAATAATGCGATCGGCGTCGTCCCGCGACTGGTCGACATGGGTATCGACCCATTCTTGATCGCGCCGACCCTCATTCTCACGATGGCACAGCGGTTGGTGCGTCGGCGCTGTCAGGACGGCGGTGTCCCCATGCCGGTCTCAGGAGCGCTTCAGGAGATGATAGAAAACCAGTTCAAGGATCTGCCAGCCGAATTCAAGAAAAAACTTCCCAAAGCGGAAACCGCATACGGTATCGCTCCGACACCGACGTGTACCTCAGGCACGAAAGGACGTCTCGGTGTATTCGAGATGATCCCATCCTCAAAAGAGCTTGAACGGGTGATACTTACGCATCCGATAGAAGAGGAGCTCTACAAAGTGGCACGTGCTGCAGGATTCATGACGATGAAGGAGGATGCTATCATCAAGATGCTTCAAGGCACCATCCCGTTCGAGGAAATGAATACCCTCGGCGGAGAATTGGTGGAAGAACCGGAGGCGCACATCGCTCAATAACGCATCATGGCTGACGATACGATAAACGCATCCTACTCGGTTCTTCTCGTCGATGACGACAAGTTCCTCCTGGACATGTACACGTTGAAGTTCAGGGAGTCGGGGTGCACGGTGGATGCGGTAGCGGACCCCCTGAAGGCGCTCGAGATGCTGCAGAAAGGCGCAAAGCCGGACATCATCCTCCTTGACGTCGTGATGCCATCGATGACGGGTTTCGAATTTTTGGAAAAAGTCCGCGCCGAAGAGCTCGCCGAAGGCGCATCGATCATCATGCTCACGAATCAGGGACAGAAGGAGGATATCAATAAGGCGATGACGCTCGGTGCCGCAGGATACATCATCAAGGCAAGCGCTATACCGTCCGAGGTGCTTAAGAAGGCGATCGCCATCGCCGACGGGAACGGCAAGTGATACCGGACTCCATTATTCACGGGCGGCCTGCGACGGCCGCTTTTCGCGTTTTCTGCGCGATACGGCCCCATGAGATACGGACAACGTTCGTCAGTGGAACTGTCAGTGCCGGATAACTCACATCTGTATTAGCCGTGTTCACAGACGTCCTATCTCACGGGGTACAATGGGCGAAATGGAACACAAAGCAGAGCTTGAGTCGCTGATCGAGACCGTCATCACTGAAGGAGCATCGGATCTCCACATAGCTGCGCAATTGCAGCCGGTCATTCGCGTATCAGGTAACCTGATCCCGCTTCTTAAGCGCTCGAAGTATTCTCCGGAAGAAGTCATGGGACTCCTCACCGCTCTCCTTTCGCCTGACAAGAAGAAAGAATTCCTTGCGACCCAGGAAGTCGATTTCTCATATTCCTATAAGGACAAGGCCCGTTTCCGCGGCAACGCATTTTTCCAGCAGGGCACGGTCTCGATAGCACTCCGGCTCATCCCCAAAACCATCCGGACGATTGAAGATCTGAACCTGCCGCCGATACTCGAGACTTTTACCCAACTGCAGCAAGGGTTCTTTCTTGTGGTGGGGCCGGTGGGGCAAGGGAAGTCGACGACGCTCGCCTCGATGATAGAGCGTATCAACCAGACGAGGACCGAGCACATCATCACTATCGAGGATCCGATCGAATACACGTTCGAGTCGAAAAATTCGATCATCAATCAGCGGGAAGTCGGGCTCGACACCAAATCCTTCCATGCCGCGCTTCGCTCTGCGTTCCGCGAGGACATCGATGTCATCATGGTGGGGGAGATGCGCGGACCGGAAACCATGTCGGCAGCCGTGACCGCAGCCGAGACCGGACACCTTGTCCTTTCGACTTTGCACACGAACAATGCTTCACAGACGATCGACCGCATCATCGATACGTTCCCGGAGGGACAGCAGGATCAGATCAGAATCCAGCTCGCGTCATCCTTGGCAGGCATCTTCTCGCAGCGCCTCGTCCCGCGTATCTCGGGAGGACTCATCCCCGCATACGAACTCCTGATAAACAACGAAGCAGTGGCGAACCTCATCCGCGAGCGCAGAAGTCATGAGATAAACGCCGTCATCGAGACCGGCTTGGAGTCAGGCATGATCGATATGAACCGGCACCTGGCTGAGTTAGTGCGGCGGGGCGAAGTCACTCCGGAAAACGCGCTTGCTCGCGCCTTGAATCCGAAGACCTTCACTCGCCTCGTCTAATATGCTTTTCAGATACCAGGCGCTCGATCAGGCAGGTGCCAAACAGGAAGGCACGATAGACGCGATATCGCGTGATGTCGCTATTACATCTCTTCAGCGCCGCGGACTCACCGTATCCTCTGTAGAGGAAGCTCCGGAATCGCAAGGCGGCGTATTGGGTGCGAACATCACGCTGTTTGAGAGCGTTTCAAACCGCGACGTCGTATTGCTCTCGCGGCAGATATCGACCTTGTTTGAAGCGCAGGTTTCTGCTCTCCGCACCTTCCGGCTTCTTGCGAGCGAGGCGGATAAGCCGATGATGCAGCGCGTGCTGACCGAGGTCGCGGACGACCTGCAGGCAGGTGCTACGATCTCGAAGGCTTTAGGTAAGCATCCGAAAGTATTCGGTTCGTTCTACGTGAACATGGTGCGCGCTGGCGAAGAATCGGGCAAGCTCGATGAGACATTCATCTACATGGCCGATTACCTCGATCGTTCCTACGAGATCATGTCGAAAGCGAAGAACGCTCTCATCTACCCAGCGTTCGTCATCTCCACGTTCGTCATCGTGATGATCCTCATGATGACCATGGTGATCCCGCGTATATCGACCATACTCGTCGATTCGGGGCAGCAAATCCCGCTCTATACCCAGGTGGTGATCGCTATGTCGAACTTTTTCGTCGACTACGGTATCTTTCTCCTTATTCTCGCCGTTATCGGCGGATTCTTCCTTTTCAGGTATGTTCAGACCCCCGCCGGCCGCGCGGGATGGGATCGGATGATGCTTACCGTGCCATACATCGGCGATCTGTTCCGGAAACTGTATCTCGGACGTATCGCGGACAACCTGGCGACCATGTTAGGTTCGGGTATCTCGATGGTACAGGCAACCGAAATCACCAGTGCTGTTGTCGGCAACGCGGTCTACGAAGACATACTCAAAGAAGTCTCCACCTCGGTCAAAGGGGGAGGGACCGTATCGGGTGCAGTCGCGGACTATCCCGAAATCCCCGGCATCATGACGGCGATGATCAAGGTGGGCGAGGAAACAGGCGAACTTGGGAACATCTTGAAGACGCTCGCGAAGTTCTATCAGCGGGAAGTGACGAACGCGGTCGATACCTTGGTCGATCTCATCGAACCGTTCATGATCGTAGTGTTGGGCCTGGGCGTCGGCATCCTGTTGGCCGCCGTCCTGATACCTATATACAATATCTCTGCCGCGATCTAGGCAGGTGGCGCATCGTCAGGTTTTCCACATTGCCGGCCCTTCGGACCTTCATCACGGCTACAATGTAGGTTGACCAGTAACAGAGGTCTTTTGAGTGATTATTAATTATCCATTTACTATGTCTATTGGAATGATTTCCAAGTCAAAGACGGCCAACGGAAAATCTCAGCGAGGATTCACCTTGATTGAGCTTTTGGTCGTCATCGCCATCATCGGCATCCTTTCTTCTGTCGTTCTGGCGTCTCTTAACACTGCGCGCTTGAAGAGCCGCGATACCCGCCGTGTCGCTGACCTCAAGCAGATCCAGCTCGCGCTCCAGCTCTACTTCGATGCTGAAGGCGAATACCCCGTAGATATCTACGCTGCGGACGTGCTTGCTCCGACCTACATCGCTGCGGTTCCGAAGGATCCGGTCGGTCAGGTTGAGTACGCATATGCCGGTCTCGACACCGGAGGTACGGCAGCAACCTGTGAGAGCTACCACATCGGCGCGGTCCTTGAGGACACCGCCAATGCTGCGCTCGACTCTGACATCGACGCTGCGAACGCGACGGCATGTACAGGTGCGACCGAATTCCACGGCAACGCCGCGGACTGCACCGGCACGACCGCTGCTGGCACCGACGAGTGTTACGACATGAAGCCGTAACATCGACGATTGTCGACAAAAAACCCCGCTCTGCGGGGTTTTTTGATGCAAGAGAGGCGGACTCCTACGGTACACTAAAGCGTAATGCCGGATACGTTCATCTATGCCTTCCTTGCGATTCTGGGGCTGATCATCGGGAGCTTCCTCAATGTCGTCATCTTGCGCTTCGGATATACGGAATCCCGCGAGTCGCGCTCGCACTGCATGGCATGCAATACGGCCATCAGCTCCTACGACCTCATACCGCTCTTGTCCTTCCTTTGGCTTTCGGCAAAGTGCCGCTCGTGCGGAAGCAAACTTTCTCTGCAGTATCCCTTCGTGGAGCTTCTGACCGCATTTCTCTTCGTTTTCGCGTACGCGGTGACTCCTCCGCTCCAGTCGCTGTGGAGCGTGCTTTCCTTCGCTGCGCTGCTCGCGTTTCTTTCATCCCTCTTGGTTCTTGTCGTGTATGACCTGAGGCATACGGTCGTGCCGTTCCCGATGCTAGCGGCGCTATTCGCATCCTCCGTAGCCGCGGTAATCTTCCAAAGCATCGGCGCATCATCGGTTTCGCCGCTCGTGGACGGCGCACTCGGCGGGACTGTGCTGTTTTTCTTTTTCTTTGCGATCTACGGGATTACGCGCGGGCGCGGCATGGGCATGGGTGACGCGTACGTTGCCGCATCTGCGGGTGTGCTGCTGGGGCTTGTGCGCGGCATCGAAGCCGTGATGCTCGCGTTTTGGATCGGGACGATCATCATGCTTCCGTTCTTCCTTTTATCCTCCGTACCGAAGCGTTTTCGGCACGGCATCCTCAGCGGGCGGGTTACCATGAAGACTGAGCTGCCGTTCGTGCCGTTCATCGCCGTGGGGATTATCGTCGCCTTGATGACGGATATCTCGCCTCTGGCGTTCGGTACCTGGCTTGCTGAAGCACTATGGTTCAGAGATTTCTGAAAGGACAGGCAGCACCTCGAGGGTTTTCCCTTATGGAGCTTCTGGTGGTTATCGCGATATTCTCAGTGATCTCCTTGATCGTGCTCGTCAATCACTCGCGATTCAACAGCTCGGTCCTCCTGGGGAGCCTCGCGTATAACATCGCGCTTTCGATACGGGAAGCCCAGGTGTACGGTCTTTCTGTCCAACAGTACGAGTCGAGTTTCCAAGTCGGGTACGGGATCCACTTTTCAAGCCCGTCGTCATATCTCTTCTTCGCCGATACGAACGCGAATTGGCGGTATGACAACGGGACGGATGCTGAAATCAAGATCTATAACCTGAACTCCCAGCACTCGATCGCCCAATTCTGCGGCGTACGCGCAAACGGCAATTCAGACTGCTCCGACGGTGGTGTTCCTATCTCGCATCTCGATATCGTTTTTTTCCGGCCTGATCCTGATGCGGTTATGTCGTCGGATCTGTTGAACGGGTATTCGCGGGCGGAGCTTACGGTACGTTCGAACGCAGGCGAAGAGCGGGTCATCACGGTCGCATCAACCGGTCAGATCGCCGTCGCCACCGAATAATATGAAACCGATTCGTGCCTTTACGCTTATAGAGATGATGGTCGCGGTCGCAATATTCGCGATGGTGATGATGGTCGGGGTCGGCGCGTTGCTGTCGTTAGTGCAGATCAACAAGCGTGCGCAGGCGATAAACTCTGTGATGAACAACCTCAACTCGGCGGTCGAATCGATGTCCCGCACTATCCGCGTCGGTACCAGTTATCACTGCGAAACGTCTGAACAGCCTCCTTCGGAAGCGGAACTCGCAGATCCGAACGATTGCGAGGAGGGAGGAGGCCTGCTGCTTGGATTCGAATCTTCAAACGGCGACCCGGAAGACACGGGAGATCAGGTTGTGTACCGATTGCACGGGACCCAGCTCGAGCAGTCGTTTGAATCCGGCGCAAGCAATTCCTGGGTCGCCCTCACTGCACCCGAAGTGTCCATAAGTTCGTTCACGTTCTACGTCATCGGGTCTGAGCGCGGGGATGGTCTGCAGCCGAGGGTCTTGATGCGCATTCGCGGGTCGGCGGATGTGCCCGGCGGGACGACGAATTTCACTATCCAAGCCTCGGTCGTGCAGCGCCTCATCGATATCTAAACATGAACATTTTCTCTTCATCTCGAGGGTTCACTTCAGTAAGCGAGCAGCGCCGCGAGAACTTGTTCTCATGGCGTGCGAGCGCCGCTGAAGCAAAGGCACCCCGTGCCTTTACTCTCATTGAGACATTTGTGGCCACGTCCGTGCTTCTCGTCACGCTCGCTGCGCCGCTGTCGATCGCTGCGCAGTCGCTCCGCTCCGCGTACTATGCGCGCGATCAGGTGACTGCTTTCTATCTCGCGCAGGAAGCAGTCGAGTACGTGCAGGCAAAACGCGACCAAAACTACCTTGCCGGGACCCCGTGGCTTTCGGGCCTCGATGAATGCATCGATACGTCCTGCAACGTGGATTTTCCCGCATTCGATCACGAAGCATGTCCGACAACCTGTCCGGCACTCCTCATCAGCGACCAGACGGGGCTTTTCAATATCGAAACCGGGACTCCCTCCGTCTTCACGCGCGCGGTAAAGATCACGGCAGTTCCCGGGACAAGTGAGGAAGTAAGCGTCACGGTGACCGTGAGCTGGGTATCGGCTGGGATCAGCAGGCAATTTCAGATAGCGGAAAACTTGTTTGACTGGCTGTGATTATGAAACTTCCATTTTTAAAACGGGCATTCACTTCAGCAAGCGAGCAGCGCCGTGCGAACTTGTTCTCGTGGCGTGCGAGCGCCGCTGAAGCAAAACCTCGCAGAGGTTTTACCTTGCTGTTGGCGGTGCTTATCTCAAGCATCTTGGTCGCGCTCGGGTCGGCGATCTTCGATATCGTCTCGAAGGAGATCCGTCTCTCTTCTTTCGGTCGGGAATCGCAGTTCGCCTTCTATTCGGCGGACACCGGTATCGAATGCGCGCTCTACTGGGACTTCAAGCGGGATGCGTTCTCGACAAGTTCGCCTACCTCGATGTCCATCAGTTGCGGCGGTGGAGATCCAGTCGCAATCGATAGTGATAACAGGGAAGTTACCGGGCAAGGAACGCCGAATGAGCAGATCGTGACCACGTTCTCGTTTCCGATAGGCGGGATGGCTGAGGAAAACCCGTGCGCAAGCGTCAGGGTCACCCGGCGATACTATCCGAGCTACACCACGACGATAGAATCATTCGGCTATAACACCTGCGTTCAAAGCGACCCGCTGCGACTGGAGCGCGCGATCCGCGTCAGCTACTAGTCACACGTTTCGCACCGGTTAGGTAGAATGGGGCAATGCCAGCTACCGAGAGTGCCCGGGAACGGATACGAAAGCTACGGGAGGCGATCAACCGCTACCGGTACCTGTATCACGTCGAGGACAAGGAAGAGATCTCGCAGGAAGCGCTTGATGCGCTGAAGCACGAGCTGACGTTCCTTGAGCAGGAGCATCCCGAATTGGTCACGTCGGATTCCCCGACCCAGCGCGTCGCGGGAAAACCGCTTCCTGGATTCAAGAAGGTCGTACACACGACGCCGCAGTGGTCGTTTAACGACGTATTTTCAGAAGAGGAATTCCGTGCGTTTGATGAGCGCGTCAAGAAAGCGGTGCGAGAACGGTACGGCACATCCGCGACACCGACATATACGGCGGAATTGAAGATAGATGGATTGAAGGTCGTCCTCACGTATAAGGGCGGTGTGTTGACGACCGCAGCTACGCGCGGTGACGGGCGCGTCGGAGAGGACGTGACGATGAATGTGCGGACGATAGATTCGGTACCGCTCACGCTGACGCGCCCGGTTGACGTCGTCGTCGAAGGCGAGGTATGGATGGGAAAGAAAGGGCTCGCGGATCTGAATCGCGAGCGGGAAAAAGCGGGAGAAGCGACGTTCGCGAATCCGAGAAACGCCGCCGCAGGTTCCATTCGTCAGCTTGATCCGAAGATCGCGGCCGCGCGGAAGCTGGATACATTCATCTATGACCTCGCGGAAACGTCCGAAGAGAAAGCTGAAACGCAGTCTGATGAACTTGCATACCTCCGGGCGCTCGGTTTCAAAGTGAACCGCGAGATGGTGATCGCCAAAGACGCAGACGAAGTTCTCGACTTCTGGAAAAAAACGCAAGAGAATCGCGATGATCGCGATTACCTGATCGACGGCATCGTGGTTAAAGTGAACGAGGTCCGGTTTCAGGAAACGTTAGGGTACACCGGCAAAGCGCCGCGTTTCGCGGTCGCATTCAAGTTCCCGGCCGAGCAGGTTACTACGGTCGTCGAAGAGATCGCGCTTCAGATAGGGCGGACGGGGATACTCACGCCGGTCGCGCACCTGAAGCCGGTGTCGGTCGCAGGCGTCACCGTATCCCGCGCGACATTGCATAACGAGGATCAGATCAAACGCCTCGACGTGCGCGTCGGGGATACGGTCGTGATCCAGCGCGCGGGCGATGTCATCCCGGAAGTCGTGCAGGTCGTTCCGGAGCTGCGTCCGAAAGGGGCGAAGGCATATGTCTTCCCGAAGCGCGTCCCCGAGTGCGGCGGCGACGGTTCGATTGAACGGGTGCCCGGCATGAGCGCCTGGCGATGCGTCAATAAGCGGGGACCGGTCGAACAGCGCAGGCGTTTCCATCATTTCGTCGGAAAGCACGCGTTCGATATCGAAGGCATGGGACCGAAGACGGTTGACCTGCTCATGGAGCACGGCCTCATCACGAGCTACGCCGACATCTTTACGCTGACTGAGGGCGATGTTGAGGGACTTCCCGGCTTCGCAGAGCTTGCCGCGAAAAACCTGATAAAAGGCATCCGCGCACGGACAAGGATTTCGCTAGACCGGCTATTGGTCGCGCTTTCGATACCACAGATAGGAGAGGAGACAGCGCGAGACCTTGCCCGTCATTTCAAAACGGTGGCTGCCCTAGAGAAGGCGTCGGTTCCGGAGTTGGAGCGCATAGAGAACATCGGCGGCATCGTCGCGAGATCGGTCAATGAGTGGTTTCGCGATCCGGAGAATCGAGACATGCTCCGTGGGCTGCTCAAAGAAGTCACTGTCGAAAAGGTCGTGGCAAAGCTCGAAGGAGCGCTATCGGGGAAGACGATCGTCCTGACTGGTTCCTTGCCCACACTCTCGCGCGACGAAGCTACTGCACGGATCCGCAGCGCGGGCGGCAAGGTTACCGGCTCCGTCTCACGTTCGACTGATTTCGTTGTTGCAGGCGAAGATCCCGGCTCGAAATACGACAAAGCGCTCGAGCTTGGAGTGCCGGTCATCACGGAGGCCGACCTTCTCAAAATGCTCTGAAAACGCGTGCGTGGTATCATTTCGGCATGATCGGCCGGGATGACGTGAAAAAACTCGCGGACCTCTCGCGGCTCGCGCTTACAGAGGAAGAGATAGGGAAGCTGCAGGACGAGATCACGTCGATACTCGCGTATATCGACACTATCCAGAAGATAGATCTTCCTGAGAGCCCGACGGGTTCCGCATACCTGGATATCGAAAACGTCATGCGCGAGGATGGCGAACCTCATGAGGCGGGAGCGCACACGGACAAATTGTTACAGCAGCTGCCGCGAAGGGAAGGACAGCATCTAAAAGTGAAAAAGATTCTCGGTTGATATGGACCTCACCGGACTGTCAGCATCTGCATTGGCAAAGGGGTATCGTGCGAAGGAGTTTTCCGCGCTTGAAGTCGCGCGTGCACACTTACGATCGATCGAACAGAAGAACCCCGAGTTGAATGCGTACCTTGAGGTGTTCGACGACGTCGAGCAGAGCGCGAAGCAGGCAGACGATGCGATAGCGAAAGGAGGCGCGCACGCGCTTGCCGGGGTCCCGATCGCGGTTAAAGACAACATCCTCATCGAGGGGAAGCGGGTTTCCGCGGCTTCACGGATGCTTGAAAACTACGTCGCGGCATATGATGCTACCGCGATCGCACGGCTTAAAGCGGCAGGAGTAGTATTTTTCGGCCGCACGAACATGGATGAGTTCGCGATGGGCTCTTCGACCGAACATTCCGCGTACGGTCCCGCCCGAAACCCGCACGATACTTCACGCGTTCCGGGCGGATCCTCCGGCGGATCCGCTGCTGCAGTCGCAGCGCAGCTTTCAACCGTTGCATTAGGCTCCGAAACATGCGGCTCTATCCGTCAGCCAGCGTCGCTCTGCGGACTGGTGGGACTGAAGCCGACGTATGGTGCGGTATCACGTTCCGGGCTTATCGCCATGGGTTCTTCCCTCGATCAGATCGGCGCCTTCGGTCGGAATGTGACAGATGTCGAATCGGTATTTAACGTGATCAAGGGGCACGATCCTCTGGATGGCACTACGCTGCCGGATACCGGTGAGCAGGTGGTTTCTGGAAGAAAGATCGGTGTTCCTCGTGCGTTCGTGAAAGACGCGAATCCTGATGTTCAGCAGGAATTCGAACGCCTGCTTGAGGAACTTGCCGCCAAAGGGTACGAGATCACGGACATCGAATTTCCCTCGGCGCCATTCGGTCTTGCCGCTTACTACATCGTGATGCCTGCAGAAGTTTCCACAAATCTCGCACGGTTGGACGGCATGCGGTATGGCTTGCATCGCGAACGCGACACGCTTCTTGAGGAATACATGCACTCACGCGCGGAGGGGTTCGGCGCTGAAACCCGGCGACGGATCATCCTCGGCACCTACGTCCTATCTTCGGGGTATTACGACTCGTACTATCGCCGCGCTACTGCGCTTCGCGATGTGCTGTCAAAAGATCTGGCAAAGGCGTTTGCGGAGGTGTCGTTCATCGCGACGCCGACGACCCCCGGACCCGCGTTCAAGCTGGGGGAGAAAAGCGATCCGGTCTCGATGTATCTGGAGGATATCTTTGCGGCGCCCGCGAACCTCACGGGAATCCCCGCGATCTCGGTCCCGAAGGGGAATGTGGTGCGCGATGGGAAAACCCTCCCGGTAGGAATCCAGTTCATGAGTCCCAAGCGGACCGAAGCATCGCTATTCAAGATCGCTCGCGACATCATGGACGAGTAACATGGTTACGTACGAATACTTCAAATTCCTCAACCTTCAATATTGGTACTGCATCGTCTATTCGATATTCGGCGGACGCTGTACGGTCGTTGACACGCCTTCAGCGACCGTCCCTACGACGACGCTGAGCGCGAACCCCCCGGGACAGAGCATCGGTTTCTGGGAGTGGCTTTTCGGCGGGGGAGGGGGTGCGTATACCGGACCATTCGCGGTCTTCGTGAACGCGTTCAGCGGGCTGTTCAGTTTCTTCGGAAGCTTGATCGCGATTCTGTGGGGCATCTTCAGCATCCTCTCCTATTCGCTCTCGGGGCTCCTGGTGCTTCTCATCACCGGTTCCGCCTTAGGTTTGCTTCTTATTCGGTACTCGGAGCTTTCAACGTACGGGAACCTGCCGCCTGAGTCGAAAACAGCGCTCTCCGAGCGTAGCCGTTGGCAGATTTTACTTGATGGAGCGATGGCTCCTGATCCGAAGCGTTGGCGTGAGAGCATCCTTGAAGCCGATGTGATGCTCGGCGAAGTGCTGTTGAAGCTCGGATATCCCGGAGCGACGACGCACGAACGGCTACGATCGGTGCCGGAAGGCGCCTTCGTCACGCTTCCGAACGCATGGGAAGCGCACCGTATCAGGAACTTCATATCTGCACGATCAAGCGATTACATCCTGACGCAGCGCGAAGCATTCCGTGTGATGAAGCTCTACGAACAGGTGTTCGAGGAATTCGACTACGTATGAAAAAACGCCGCGTACGCGGCGTGTAACTTGTTGCGGGGTCCAGATTCGAACTGGAGTCTGGAGGTTATGAGCCTCCCGAGGTACCACTCCTCCACCCCGCTATGAAGTGAAACTATACTCTCTCGGAACATAATATTCAAGCGACACTTTCTGAATCAGGAGAAAGTAGGTATGATGTGCCAATCATGAAGGCGCTGGTTCTCGCGGCAGGCGACGGAAAACGCTTGCGCCCTCTCACCCTCGATCGGCCGAAGCCGATGATTCTTTTAAATGGGAGGCCGCTTCTTGAGTACGTGCTTCAGGAATTGCCTGACGCGATCACCGAAATCGTTATCATCATCGGGTATTGCGGCAACACCATCCGCGAGCATTTCGGGAACGAGTGGAAGGGCAGATCGATTACCTACATCGAGCAGACGGAGCGGCTGGGAACAGCGCACGCGGTCCATATGGCACGATCGCTTCTTTCTTCCGAGAAATTTTTCCTTCTCAATGCGGACGATATCGGCGATAAGGCGTCGTTTGAGAAGGGACTGGAATACGACTACTGCCTGTTCGTATCCGAACACGAAGACCCGAAGCGGTTCGGTGTTGTTGAATTAAATGACGACGGAGCGACCCTAGCGAAGATCACGGAGAAGCCCGAACATCCTGTGACGAATCTCGTCTCAACCGGAAGCATGGTGCTTTCGCCCGGGATCTTTGACATACCGTTAGTGCAGCATTCGAACGGCGAGCACTATATTGTCGACTCCCTGGCGGGCGTTCAGGAAACGCATCCGGTTCACGTCATTCGCCAGGCCTCATGGATTACGGTCACGTTCCCTGAAGATATCCCGAAAACTGAGGCCCTTTTGAAAGAAAAGGGGAAATGATAGAGTAAAAATTCTTGCTGGGATAGCTCAGGTAGTTAGAGCGAGGGACTCATAAGCCCTAGGTCGGAGGTGCAAGTCCTCCTCCCAGCACCCGCCGGCATTCACTCGTTTTTTAATGTGTTTTTTGCTAGAATCAGCCAGTTACGGGATGCGGCCGATAAGGAAGCCTTGTGGCCGCGGCGTTGTGACAGAATGCGCTTACGAGCGTTTTTGCTCTCTCGGAGCAAACGCAAACAAGTTTTCGTTTTCTCCTCACTCGCCAAAACCAGCGCTTTGCGCTATTCTCGTAAGCATCTTGCGGCCATAGCTCAACTGGTTAGAGCACCCGCCTGTCACGCGGGAGGTTGGCGGTTCGAGCCCGCTTGGCCGCGCCAGAAGGCGCAAACAGTTTTGCGCCTGTGCGGGCTTGAACGCCGGAGCGATGTTTTTTGCCTCGGAGAACCGCGAGGTGGTGCCCAGACCGAACCGAACGCAGGTGAGGTGAGAGTCGCGGGCGAGCCCGCTTGGCCGCGCAGATGAGCGCCGAAAGGCGCTTTTTTCTTTAATACACTCGCGCACCTTTACATTTGAGCGGAGAGGAGCACACTATCGATATGTTGCACTCTTCATCCCTGACTCATGATTGAACGGAAGAAGTGGGCTATCGCTGGGTCAGGAGGAGGGATGAGATGCGTTGAAGGCGCGGGCGTGCGGTATAAACTCGCCGAACTCGGCTATCCGCATCCCGATATCGAGGTGAACATTTCCGGCAATATCCCGAACGCATTGTATTGCATGGCGGGCAAACATCATTTGGGATGGGATATTTGGACACGGGACCTGCCCGGCGATCCTGAATTGATCAACTGGCAGCGAGAAGGGTCGATACTGAGCGTTGATCAGATGGTTGACAAACATTTTGCAGTACCCGGCCCGTTGGGTCTGACTCGTGAAGAGATCTTCAGTTCACACACTAGGGTCTTTGCCGCTACCACTCACCATGCAACGAAACGGACGAAATTTTTCGTTAACGAAGATATGCAAAGCGGGGTGGATCCGCTAGAGGTGATCCGTGCAGGAACCGCGTACGTAGGACTCACGCGGAAATGGCCGGTCAAGATCAATGGAGAACGGTATTCAGACGGGGCATTAAGCACGTCTCTTAAGGACTGCATACAGGTGGCGTTTGACGCGGGCGCGGAATTCGTTGTCGCGATAGACAGCCGCACCGATGAAGAACGGAAAACGTTCGCGGAGGAATTCGCTTCCTCCGGCTGGAGCGACAAGGTCGCGCTCCTGCAGCCGGAGTCGAAAGCCGTCATGGTCACGACGAATCGCGCCGATATGGAACAGTCTTTTTATGCAGGATGCAAAGCCGTCATGCAGCATCCGCTGCTTCAACGAATGTTTGCTGGCACGATGTTTCCGGTACGCGCGCAAGCTGCTTAATAGATAGCACCGACGATACTGACCAGCAGGTAGATGCCGATCACGTTCGCGATAAGCGACAGCACGCGGAACGTGTTCTCAGACAAGTGCGCGCTCGCCATGATCGCGATCCCGATCTCATCGGGAAAAGGCGAGATGATGATAAGGAAGCCGATCACGTCGCGGACCCAGCGCACTTTCATAAACGGGATGTGCCCGAGCGCTTTAAAAAATTTCGTGGCCCCCAGCATCCGCATCTCTTTTTTCATGTCGTTCTTGAAAAAGCGGAAGAGCGTGATGTCGGCGAATGTTCCGCCCAATCCGCCGATGATCGCTATCGTTTCCGGGGAGAAGTACGCGAGAAATGCGGGCAAGAGCAGGGCGCCAAAGCTAATGGTGAAGCTATAGGCATACATCATTCCGACGATGAATACACCGCCTAACCCTAAGGGCTCTACTAAACCGCGAAAAAAGTCGTGGTCAATGAAAAGAAAAAGAAGAATCGCGAAGGTATAGGAAATTCCGAGGAAAGAGAGGTGAGGGTAGTTTTTAAGCACAGCATGATACTACCATTTATAAAGAATATGGTAGAATTAAAGTGTGGAAAGGCTTTAGTCTCTATGAAGCGATATCAACTCAGTAAGCTCTACATTCTTGAAAAGAAGTCCGTACGTGAAATAGCCAAGCTACTTCATTGTTCGGAAAACAAAATAAATTACTGGCTTGCTAAGTTCGGAATACCAAAGAGGTCTATCGCTGACGCAGCGTATCTTAAGTGGAACCCCAACGGCGATCCTTTCTCTCCTGCATCCATAAAAAACTCGCAGGATGCTTTTTTGTATGGATTAGGGCTAGGCTTATATTGGGGTGAAGGAAATAAAAGCAATCGGGTTTCTGTTCGGATCGGAAGCACCGACCCCATGCTTATAAAAAGTTTCTTGGGTTTCTTAAGAACTGTCTACAAGATTGATACACAAAGAGTCCGTTTCGGTCTTCAGATTTTTTCTGAAATGTCTCCGAAAAAAGCGCTAACGTTTTGGTGTAAACATCTCAATGTTTCTCCCGGTCAATTCTACAAAAAGCTCGTGGTAACTCCCACGAGAGCGCAAGAAACCTATAGGAAAAAAATTCAGCATGGAGTTGTAACTCTTTACTTCAACAATAAAAAGCTTCGTGATACCATCTGCCGTACCATTCAAAATATTGATGGTGTTCTTTTAGAACTTAAGCCGAGATAGCTCAGTTGGTAGAGCACGCCCATGGTGGGCCGCACGCCCCGCCCATCCCGACGGTGACGTCGGGATGAATCCCGAATAACGGTCAATAGCCCCATGGGCCAAGACCGTGGCGCTTCAGCGCCCGAACGACTGACAAGGGTATCCGCTACAGCGGATAAAGATACAGTCTAGCCCTCTCGTATAAATTGAAGGAGAGGTATATGCGAAGGGCGAGGTCCCCGGTTCAATCCCGGGTCTCGGCTCCACATGAAATTCGCAAAAATTGTTACTACTGTCCCTCTTTCTCATGCCGACGCTGTGCGAAAAGCGGTGGGCGATGCGATAGGAATCGACAAGAACTACAGTCACGCGACATTCTCCGTGCGCGGAGTCGGGCGCTTCATCCCTCATGATGGCGCGAATCCTGCAATCGGCACGGTAGGGAAGCAGGAGGAAGTGGAGGAAGAACGTATCGAATGGAATTGCCCGAGCGAGAAAGTCGAAGCGGCGGTCACAGCCCTTCGCGAAACGCACCCATACGAAGTACCGATGATTGACGTGTATCCCCTCGAAACGCTATAACGTTCCATACAAGCCGCCTTAGCTCAGTTGGTAAGCCGCCTTCGGCGGCTTTCTTTAACGGCACTCGGACAAAATGTAAACAAGTTTCCATTTTGCTCCTCGCTTGTTAAAGTAGAGCGACTGCCGCCTTAGCTCAGTTGGTAGAGCGACGGTATCGTAAACCGTAGGTCCCCAGTTCAATCCTGGGAGGCGGCTCAAAACGTAGTCCCGAGATTGAACGGGGAAGGGGGTCGGGGAAACGGGAGTTTCTCCGCGGAGGAAGCATTCGAAACCGAGGGGTTTTGAATCATATGAAATTCCGGGGAGGCGGCTCAAAGATTTCCAACGAGGAGCGAACGGGGGTCTGTCCACACGGAAGCGCATGGTTCCGGCCTTCCATGCTGTAATGGAAGCAGTCTTAGATTTTAATTTTTTTGCATGAAAGTAACCCATGTGATTGCACTTATCGTTGCGGCCGCTTTGATCTCGGTTTCTGCGACCGCTTACGCACGGAACACATCGGGGTCTTCCGTTATTGCATCTTCCATAGCCGGGCTACTCAATCTGCAGTTCTGCAGTATTTCCGCAAGCCCTGCTTCGGTAACCACCGGGGACCAATTCACGCTGAGGTGGAGAACATTCAATATGGGGAATCCCATCTTGTGGCATGAAGGAAAAGGCGGCGGCGAATCTTCAATCTCTAAAACCGGTCAGCGGCTTATGATCGTCGGGACTGATGTCCGGGCCGCGACTACTGTCGTTGAAACCGAATACTTCCAGATCGGCCGCAGCGCAGGGGAAGCGCAGACAAACCCAAAATGCAAAGCAAGTATCCGTATCACGCCGCAATCGGCGCCTTCGGCCGCCTCGCATCCAGCATCCGGTGCGGATCGCGCTTCCGATGAACCGGTCGCTTTCTATCTGTCGCCTGCAAGCATCACCACTGGGAAAAACTCGACTCTGACATGGAGGGTACTGCGGGACGACCTGGGGCGCTGTACGCTTCGCTCCGGTACCCTGACCTATACTGTCGGAAAGAGCGGTACCATGATGGTCAGTCCGCGCACTACGACAACCTACACGCTCTCGTGTTATGACGTCGTGAATGGAGTTTTATCCGAACAGCGGGATGCAACATTGACCGTAGGTGCACGAGCGAGCACTTCGACAAACGCTCCTGCGACGTCTGGGACCCGTACGCCACCCTCGGGCGGCGGAGGAAGTTCAGGTGGAAGTGCATTCGGAGGCGGCATGGGCGGCGGCGGATACGGTGGCGGTGATTTCGGCGGCTTCGGATCTTCCGGAGGATGGGGTGGATTTGGGAACAGCGTTATCGGCACCGGAGCTGGCGGCGGAGGGTGCCTCAGTATGACGGGATGTGGTACCGGAGCAGGATCCGTCGACTGGGAATAGACTCTCGGTGGGCGTTTTTTGACGCTTGTATCTTTGCAAGCTGTCGTACATGATTTGAGAACGTGAATCGCGACGAAGCAAAAAAACGGATAGAGGAGATACAGACGGCGATGCTAGCGCTTGATTTTTGGAATGACAGCGCGAAGGCCCAGCGGATGATAAAGGAGATGAAGGACCTTGAGGCGCTTGCTGAAGGGGGGAACCGTTATGACCGGGGGAATGCCGTCCTTTCGATCCTCGCCGGCGCAGGTGGCGACGATGCGGAGGATTTCGCGGGGATCCTGTTCAGGATGTATCAGGGGTATGCCGCAAGTAAAGGATGGCCGGTAACGTTCTTGGATAAGAATGAGAACGACCACGGCGGTTTCCGTTCCGTGACATTCGAAGTCAAAGGGAAGGGCGCGTACGGGCGCTTGAAGCACGAAGCGGGCGTGCATCGTCTGGTGCGCATCTCACCATTTAACGCGAACGCCAAGCGGCAGACAAGTTTCGCACTGCTTGAAGTGCTGCCCGAAATCGCGGAATCCGACGTGGAGCTTAAGAGCGACGATATCGATATCCAATTCGCCCGCTCCGGAGGAGCGGGCGGGCAGAACGTCAACAAGCGCGAAACAGCTGTTCGCATCGTGCACAAACCGACGAATCTTTCGGTCCACGTTTCAAGCGAGAGAAGCCAGCAGTCGAACCGTGATCGCGCGTTGTCGCTTCTCAAGGCGAAGCTCTACCGCCATGAAGAGGAGAAACGCGAGCGCGAAGTGAAAGGGCTCTCCATCGCGGCAACGACAGCGAACGAATGGGGAAGCCAGATCCGCTCATACGTCCTCCACCCCTACAAACTGGTGAAGGATCATCGCACTGACACCGAATCACATGACACCGACGCGGTTCTTAAAGGGGACATCGACGCATTCATCGACGCGATGGAAAAAAACGCGGTACAATAACCAAGCAGTCATCCGGTACCGGTTCTTCATTTTTCTGTTCAGGGCGTATTCGCGACTGTACACTGTTTTCATGCCATGATCTATTTCGACGCCGTATCAAAGGTATATAACGATCAATCGGTCGCGCTTGATAACGTGACTCTTTCAGTCGGACCTAAGGAATTCGTATCTGTCGTAGGTCACGCCGGAGCAGGTAAAACCACTCTCCTAAAGATGGTACTTGCCGAAGAAACACCGACCTCCGGAACGGTCTTTTTCGAATCAACCGACGTCGCTCAGATACCGAAAAGCAAGCTCTATACCCTTCGTCGCAAGATCGGCACCGTCTTTCAGGATTTTCGGCTGATACCGCACAAGACCGCCTACGAAAACATCGCTTTCGCGATGGAGGCGTCCGGCAGGACCGATGAAGAGATCGCCGCCGATGTTCCTCACGTGCTTGATCTGGTTGACCTCGCGGATAAGGCATGGAACTTCCCGCATGAACTATCCGGCGGCGAACGCCAGCGGGTTGCTATCGGTCGCGCGATCGTAAACCAGCCAGATGTCCTGCTTGCGGACGAGCCGACCGGAAACCTAGACCCGATCAATACCTATCAGGTCGTCGAGATCCTGAAGCGCATCAACGAGTTGGGAACGACCGTCATCCTAACCTCGCACAACAAGGGAGTCGTCGATTCGTTGGGTAAACGCGTCATCACGATGGATAATGGCCGCATCGTGAGGGATGATAAGGAGGGGAGATACGTCCTGTAATATCAATCATCATGCTCTGGACCAAAGTAAAACGTGTGCTTCGATCGGGATTCGTAAGTTTCTTGCGGAACAGCTTCGTTTCCTTGGCATCCGTCTTCGTAATGACGATGACGCTCATCATCATCGGTTCCTTGATGTTCGTGAATGCGCTTGTCGGTGACTTCATCGCCTACGTCAAAGACAAGGTGGACGTCAACGTTTATTTCGAACCAGCGGTCGAGGAAAACGCCGCTCTTGCGTTCAAAGCCGAGCTTGAAAACATCCCTGAAGTCGCCTTTGTCGAATACACGTCGCGCGAGCAGGCGCTTGCCGATT
>Ga0073934_10004566_pt1 | contig 22773 bp, 17 predicted proteins | sample LarsenN4metaG_FD_76834 | JGI IMG/M metagenome (GOLD analysis project Ga0073934, IMG submission 76834) | Hot spring sediment bacterial and archeal communities from British Columbia, Canada, to study Microbial Dark Matter (Phase II) - Larsen... ...
AGCCGAATCCTCCGGCAATGGCGGCCACTATGGGGATCGCAATGAGAGCTGCGAGCGGCGTCATTCGGCGGCTCAGGATGGCCGCCAGCACCGCCGCGATCGTCAGAAACCCGAGAAGAGCCAGCAGCATGGGCGATATCAGGACTGCTCCGCCGGGCCCAATGGACTTTCGAAGATCACGTGGCGGTCCGCCAGATCGTCCAGCGCGCCGTCATCCAGAGAGAAGAACTGCCGCAGCACGCTCCGCGTGTGCTCACCGAGTAAGGGCGCTGGAATCGTGGGACAACCCGGCGTTTCGGACAACTTCACAGGCGTGCCCGTGACTCGGTGCGGACCGGCAGTTGCATGATCAAGAGCCGGAAACATCTCACGTACCTCGCACTGCGGGTGATCCGCAACTTCGCGAAAATCGCGCACGAGAGAGCACGGAATTCCAGCCGCCTGTAACCGGCTGAGCCATTCCGCTATTGGCCGCTGCGCGAAGATGGAGGCCAACAGCGGCTCTAGTGTGTTCCGGTTGCGGATACGTGCGGCATTGCTGTCGTAGTCTGGATGCTTTTCGAGATCCGGCCGGTCCAGAGCCCGGCAGAAAGCCGCCCAAAGTTTTTCGCTGCCCACCGCAATGGCCAGCGCCCGGTCCGCGGTCTGAAACACGCGATAGGGCACCACCGTAGGAAAGGATGTGCCCATCGGCTTTGGAACCACATTCGATCCGAGGAAGCTCATGTAATTCGAACTCATCGTGGATATCATGCTGTCGAGCATCGAGACATCCACGTACTGACCGCGCCCAGTGGTCTCGCGTGCGCGCAGGGCAAGCAGAATGCCGATAACGGAAAACAGCCCCGAGGTCACATCGGTCACGCCGTAACCACAGCGCACCGATTCGCCCTCTTCCGTTCCGGTGATGCTGAGCAGACCGCTCGAACTCTGCACCACCAGGTCCATCGCGGCTTCGTCGCGGGCAGGACCGTTCTGGCCGTAGCCCGAAATGGAGCAGTAGACGAGCCGCGGATTCCGCTGGTGTAAGGCCTCGAAGCCTAGGCCTAGCCTGTCCATCGCCCCGGGGCGGAAATTCTCGACAAGTACATCCATGCGATCAATCAGCCGCAGACACAGATCGAGTCCCTCGGCTTGCTTCAGGTCGATCGAGATGCCGCGCTTCCCTCGATTCAATCCGAGGAAAAAGTGCGCGATTCCTCCAGCAAATGGCGGACCCCAGCCGCGCCCCATGTCGCCGTCCCGCGACTCCAGCTTGTAAACTTCCGCGCCGTAGTCGGACAGCAACATGGTGCAGTATGGCCCGGCCAATGCGTGCGAAAAATCAATGACGCTGATCCCCTCAAGTGGCCGCCGTGTCATGATGCCCGAATCTCTACCACTGCTACCGACCATGGCTCCAGGGTCACGGCGAAGTCCTTGGAGTAATTCAGGGCCCGGCTGACGGGCTTGATCGCATCGGGGCGCTCGAGTGATGCAGCATCCTTCAGTCCGGCGGTTATGGTGTGCAATGTCGCGACTGCCTTTTCGGGAACGTGCGCCCCCTGGAGTCGAACCAACAGAGTGTTCTGCTGTCCTTCGTAGTTGACGGCCTTGATGACGATCCGGCGACGGTCAGCGCTGCCGGAAGCGATAGCGTCGACAGAGCCGGGGCGCCAGTCTTCCGGCTTCATGGTCGCAATCTCATCGAAGAATGCCTTCCGGTTCTCGATGTCGCGGAAGGTGCCGCTGGTGGAGGCGAGGTGGCGCTCGGCGTAATGCGCTCGAAAGAGTTTCTCCACCGGATACGCCGATCCGGGGAACCAGGAAACATGGTCGTGGTAGATGAACGAGGTCCAGGTCGGATCGTCCGTGGTGTTTCGCATGAGCAGCGCCGGGCAGCTCATCGATAACGCGGGGCTGAGCTGTTCGTAGAGAATCAGGTTCCCCGCTGCATGCAGCCCGGCTCGCCAGTCGTAGGTTCGTGAGAGGTTCCACTCGAGCACTCCGATCTCGATTCGGGGGTGAGCCGAAGCCCGGATGTAGTCGCGAAGCTTCACCAGGTAATTGCCGATGCGCCGCACACCTGTTTCGAAACGGTCCGGCTCGTATTCGTAATTGTGGACGCCAAGGATGTCGAAGTTCTTGCCGGCGAGATCGATGATCTTCTGGCTCCAGATCATGTCGTTGGACCGCTTTTGCCCGCACGCGATAATGCGCGCATTGGGAGCAATTTTGCGCAGCATGGCGCCGTAAGCGTTAACGATGTCAGCGTATGTCTCTGGAGTGAAGCCGTTGTTCATCGGCTCATTGTCGATTTGAAAGTACCGGACTCCGTAAGGCTCGGGGTGGCCGTTCGACGCCCGCATTTTGCCCCATTGCGTCGTCGGGGGATCGTTCACATAGTGGACCCAGTCCATGGCGTACTGGACTTGCTCGGAAGCGAGACCGGGCGCTGGCAAGACAATCAGCGGCTCGCTGCCGAGCTTGCGGCAAAGGCCGAGAAACTCCTCCGTCCCAAAGCCCAGGTAATCCGAATAGCCGCCCCAGAACGTGTTGGGCGTGTACTTGCGCGCTACCAGCGGCCCGATGCCGTCTTTCCATTTATAGGTTGAGGCGAAGGAACCCCCGGGCCAGCGGATGAAGGGCGGCGCGAGATCGCGCACAGCCTGCAGCAGGTCCGGGCGCAACATGCCATCGCGCCTGACATCGGCGCGCATCATCGAGAGGAAGTCGACCAGTAGCGCTCCGTTGCCGGTGGCCACCAATTCTACGGATGCTTGTGTGTCCCTGACCGAACTGGCGAACGAATAAGGAATTTCTTCCCATTCGGAGCCCTTCGCAAGCAGCGGAACGGACGCGATGGGCTCGCCCTTTGAGCTTACGACGCGCAGCGTTAACTGAGGAGCGCCAGCTTCCCGCTTCACCCACACCGAGCCGTCGTACTTGAGCCCGGCATCAACGTAGATTCGCCGTTGCCGGATCCCGGCTCGGCCGCCCTCGGGTTTCAACCGCACGCTCTTCTTGCCGTTCCGGAACTCGACGTCTACGACCTCTACACTGCCGCGGTCTGAGAACGCCTGCCAGTACGTATCGAAGTCCTTACCTTCGAACCCGCAGCCTTGAATCTGTTCCGCGAATAGCCCGTCTTCCACCGAGTGGTTGATGTGTTCGAGGAAGTGGCCGTAGATCCGCTCGTCAATGGCGCCAATGACCCTTTCCGTGTCGACAAGCAAGACAGCAACCCTTGTTTCGGCGGCGGCTGCGGCTGCAGCGGAAGGCTGAAGCAACCCGCCGGTTGTGACGACGGATAAAGGTGCAGCGATGGCAGATGTGGAACTCTTGAGAAAATTGCGTCTGTCCATTTTAGGTTTTAGCTATGAGGCCTGATTCGCACAAGTATATCTCCGGACTCTGTGCTCGCCCGGCGGCCGGTATAAAATTGCGCTCATGTCTTCCGTTGCCGCTCAACCGCTGAAGCTACTCATTGCAAGCTTGCTGGCCGTCCCTGTGTTCGCGCAGATTCCCTGTGTATCGCCTCCGGCTGCGCCCCCTGCGAATGCCGCGAATCAGGGACCGGCTCGGAGGCCGGGGCCTCCTCGCACTCCACCGCAACAGTCGGCCGCCGATGCGGCCGAAATCGCCGCGCTGTCGAGTTTGCCCGCATGGGGGCAGAACCTGGCGGACGGCGACTACTCGCACGGAACGGCATATCCGACAGCGCCGGAATTAGCAAAGCGGGCCGGTGTGCCGGAAGGCAAGGTAATTGAGTTTGTGATGAACTCAGCGGAAAGCAAGTTCTATCCGGGTGTCAACGGTCCGATTCAGCGGCGCGTGTGCGTATATGTTCCGGCCGGGTATGTTGCCGGGACCGAACTTCCGCTGATTGTCTCCGCCGACGCTTATGGCATGCGGTACAACCTTCCCACCATTCTCGACAACATGATCTATGACCAGCGGCTTCCGGCTATGGCGGCCGTGATGATTGACAACGGCGGGCCTGGACGAAGTGAGGAGTACGACAGGGTATCGTCCAAGTACGCGGAGTTTGTGGAAGCCGAAGTCTTACCGCGGGCTGAGCAGGAAGCGAACGTGAAGTTCTCGAAGAATCCGGACGCGCGGATGACGATGGGCGGCAGTTCCGGAGGAGCCGCGGCGCTGACCATGGCGTGGTTCCGGCCTGATTTGTACCACCGTGTACTGAGTTATTCCGGAACGTTCGTTAATCTGCGCAATGGTCCCGAAGCGCCGCTCGGCGCGTATGAGTACATCGAGCATCTGTTCCCGGGAACCGGGAAGCGGCCGTACCGAATTTGGATTCAGGTTTCGGAGAACGACAACGGTGCAAGATCACCATCCGAGAATCGCCGCAACTGGGTTATCGCGAACGCCCGGCTGGCAAAGATTCTCAAAGAGAAGGGCTATGCGTATCAGTTTGTGTATTCGAAGGGCGCGGGTCACACACAGCGGAAGGTGATCAATAACAGTTTGCCGCAGGCGCTCGAATACGTTTGGCTCGACTACACGCCGCGACGTTGAAGGCGCAAGGAATTACTTCACTGGAGTGAAGGCCACTTCGTCCGCGGCGAGATACTCGCCTTCTCGTGGCCCGGAGAACTGGATGTAGGCGATGCGGTCGCCTTTCACGCTCAGGGTGAAGGTGGGAACCGGGTCGCCTGGAGCTTTGCGGGCTGGCGCCGAAGGCAGACTGGCCCGATCTACAGATTTACCTCCGGCATCGAAGGCTTCGAGCATTGCCGGAACTCCAGTGGAACCCCAAAACGACACCGTAACGGAAGAGACCGGCGCAGGAAAGGTTGCGCGCACCGGAATGGGCTCGGTGGCCATGGCGCATACAAGCCCTTTGTGACCGGTGGAAAGATGCGTGAAGAACATCAGCAGACCCTTGCCTTTGGTGCGTTGCGGTTCCTGCGCGAGAGTGAAAACGACACCTTTCTCTTCCCAGCGGGGAACACGGTTGGCTTTTTGGTCGGGGCCCACCAAAGGAACAGCGTTTTCAAAATCCACCACGACCTTCTCGTCCGCCCAGGCGCACGCCGCAAGAAGCAAAATGAGCCGCTTCATACCTTGGCCAGCTCAAGGCCCGCCATCCTGCCGGTAGACGAAGCGAACTTGTCCGCCTCGATCCCCATGCGCTGGAGCATAGACACAAACAGATTGGGAAGCGGGTAGTTTTGCTGCCGGTCAAATGCGAGATGACCGGCGTGACGAAAGCCTCCGCCGGCAAGCAGCACCGGCATGTTTGTGGTGGAGTGCGCGTTTGCGTCACCCAGATTGGACCCGTAGAGCACCATGCTCCTGTCGAGCAGCGTCTCCCCGTTTTCCACCACACTCTTCAAACCTTTGAACAAATCCGCAAGCAGCCGCATGTGCCAGGAATCGATGATGCGGAGTTGCGCCAGCTTGGCCTCCGACTTCCCATGGTGCGATAGGTTATGGTAGCCGTCGCTGATGGCGGCTCCCTGAATCTCGACGACGGGTGTAGCGACGCTGTCCAGCATCAAAGTCACGGAACGCGTCGAATCGGTCTCGAAGGCCAGCCGAACGAGGCTATACATATTCGCGACTCGGGCCATGTACTGCGCCGGGCTGGTGGGATCCTGGGGCTCGGCTGCTTTCACCACCGGTTTGGGTTTTCGCTCCCAGCCTTTGGAGGCCTGGAGCCGCGACTCCAATTCGCGCAGGCTGGTGAAGTACTGATCGAGCCGCGCGCGGTCGCTGGATCCAACACTGCGCTCGAGGGCGCGAGCCTGATCGGATACCGCATCGAGTATCGAACGCCCGGTATCCAGTTCCGCGATTTTCGCTTCGACTTCTCCGGGGCTTCCCTGGATGAACATCTGGCGGAAGACGGCGGCTGCGCTTTGCTCCGGCGGAATCGCGACGCCGTTTCCAGTCCAGGAGAGGGAGCGCGAGCCCGTATTGACGGCTAGTGTGAGTGACGGAAAGCGAGTTTGATTGCCGATGCGTTCGGCGATGTACTGGTCGAGCGAAATCGTGTTGCGGAAGGAACTGCTGGCTGGATGTGGCGCTGCAGTCAGAAAACTGATGTCGGACGGATGGCCGCCATCCACGTTGGGATGGGAAACACCGGAGAAGACCGTGAAGTGCTCGCGGTAGTCGTGAAGGATCTTGAGATAAGCCGAAGGCGTGTAGTTCGGACCGGCTTCGGAGGGGAAGAACTCTCCGGGCAAGAGGCCCAGGTTATTGCAGATCGCAAACAGCCGGCGGGGAGTGGCGCCGGATTGCGCCTGAGCAACGGGCGGCGCCATGGCATTCAGGAGCGGCAGAGCCAGGCCGACGCCCGTGCCGCGCAACATCGCACGGCGTGAGATGGCACGAAATGCTCGTCGGGATTCGGGGTTTCTTTCCGGCATTCTGATTCTCCGATTACTTGTGTTGGAATAGATCGCTGCCAACGATGCCGTGAACGATATCGCGCAGCCGGTAACCCGACGCGCCTGTCTTCTCCAGAATCGCGTCCACATGTTTGCGATCGGAAAAGCCGATCGGCGCACCAGTCGCATAGGTAGCGAGCTGGCTCACGAGGTTGCGGGCGACAGTTCGTTCCTCGTTTTTCAAAATCAGTTGCTTGAATTCGCGAATGTTGTTGAACTTGAGCCCGCTGTCCAGGGCTCCTGCTGCATCGACTTGCGGGCCGTAGTGGAACGCGAACCGCTGGCCGGAGAGTCCGATGCCGGGCTCCGGCTTGGCATCTTCCCTGAAAGCGCGATAGCGGTCGCGCCAGCCGCCCATCACATCGAAGTTCTCGAGTGCAAAACCGGGCGGGTCGATCTTGCGATGGCACGAGGCGCAGGCCGGGTCGGCGCGGTGACGGTCGAGTTGCTGCCGGATGGTCACGGCTCCGCGAATGTCCGGCTCGATGGCGGGCACCCCGGCGGGCGGCGCCGTATGGAAGCCGAGGATCCGCTCCATGATCCAAACGCCTCGAATCACAGGCGACGTTGTCGTGCCGTTCGCCGTGACTTTGAGGATGGCGGCTTGCGTCATCAAACCGCCACGGACCGAGTCTTTCGGCAGCTGAACTTTGCGCATGGTTACGCCGGACACACCGGGGATGCCGTAATGACGGGCGAGACGCTCGTTCAGGAACGTGAAGCCGGAATCGACCACCGTTCGCGCGGGACTGTTGGCGCGGAACAACTCTTCCACGAACAACCGGGTCTCCTCGACGGCCGCGAGCTTCAGCGGATCGTCGAGTTCGTAGTCGTTGTAGAGCGTGGTGGACGGAGAGCTGTCGTCAACCTTGCGCAAGTCGAGCCAGTAGTCCGTGAAGGCGTCGATGAAGCGGCGGGACTTCGGGTCCTTCAGCAGACGGTCGGTTTGCGCGCGCAGCACTTCAGGTTTCCGAAGCGAGCCGCTCGCAGCAAGGGCGCGGAGTTCGTCATCGGGAGGCGAATTCCAGAGAAAGAACGAAAGCCGGCTGGCGAGCGCGTAACTGTCTAACTTGCCCGGAGATTCGTTGATGTAGACAAAGGCCGGCGAACAAAGAATTGCCGTGTAAGTCGCGATCAACGACCGGGTGAAGCCCCGGCCCAGTTCGAACTGGTTGTCGAAGAGTTGCACGAACCGGGTTACCTGGGCTTCTTCGACAGGCCTGCGGTAAGCTCTCGCAAGGAAACCGCGAATCAGGCGCCGGGCATCTTCACGCGGATTCTGGCTGGTGACTTCCACCGGCACGTCCTGCGTTCGCGGGCCGAAGCGGCCGCGGAATCCGCCTGCGCCCCCAGGTGCGGCTGCAGGAGGAGGAGCGGGGATCTGGAGAGTCACACCGCCTGCTGCGCCTTTTTCGAGCCGGCGCATAGGCAAGTCGCCGAACATCAGGCGGTAACCAGCGTCGGCGGTTTCATCCGCTAGGGGACCTTCTATCTCGATCCATTGGAAGGCCACGCCCGGCATACCATCGGGGTGCGCGAGCGGGTTCACATACTCTTCCTCGGAGCCATTCACGCGGGTCCGGAACAGACGCATCGCGTCGGTCTGAATGACCTCGGCCGAGTTGAGAAGGACCTCCACTTCCTGAACGGAGGGTTCGGGGGTGAAGTCGAACGCGGCCACGGGGCGCGATTGGCCTGAACTCTGGGCGTACACGCCGATGGGCTCGTTGCGGCGGCCGGGCCAGACTTCGTCGGGATTCGGGCGATGGTAAGTGGGCTGGTAGAGGTAGGCGGTCTTTTCGTTGCCGAATCCGATGAAGTTCCAATGATCGATGCCGCCGCCGCTTACCCAAATGGTGTAACCCTTCACCCGGATGCGATAGCGGCCTGCGGCAGGGACACGGAAACTGCTCCAACTGAATCCACCCGCATCCGAGAAGATGCTGGAGACCCGGCCGATGGCTTCGCGCTCCCTGGTCTCCGGTGTTGAGATCGGACTGCGGCCGGCGCGCACATCGGGCTGAGCGTGCGAATCGAGAACGGGGAAGTTGAGACGGTCGGTACGGGTATTGCCCTCGCGGGGCCGGAAGTTGCGTAGCGAGGGTTCCTGTCGCGCATAGACATGGGTAGTGGACGCAGGCGGCCGCACGAGCTTCGCGGCCATGGCCTCTCTGAGTGCATAGTCGGCCGTACTCATATAGCGGGCGAGCTGCACGTGAGAAATGTCGAGCGCGGTGCCGATTTTGTTGTAGCGCCAAGCCTCGCCGTCCTGCGGCAGTTTCGATTTGATCTGAGCCCAGGGGACGTTAAGGAGATCGCGGACAGCGTTCTCATACTCGTAAGAGTTGAGACGGCGAAGTCCGGCACGGCCGCGTTCGGCGCTGACGGTCTGTTCGTAGGAGGTAAGCGCGGATTTCAGCCCGTTCAGAAACTGCCCGAGTGGCTGAGCGGCAGGCCGGGGCAGCGGTGGAGGCGGCATCTCCGACGCGGAAACCCGGTCGTAGACTTTGACCCACAGCGCGAAGTTGTCCGGATTCGAGGGCTCGTACGCGAGCTTCGTTAGATCAAGGCGTGCCGCAGGTGAAGCAGAGTTGTGGCAACCGGCGCAGTTTCGCCGGATGAACGCTTCAGCGCCAGCCCAAGTAGGAGCCGCGGCGGCGCCAGTAGGGGTGAGTAACACCGTCGCCAGCAAGAGACGGGCATGTGTGCTTCGTGGCAGATGCACCCTGTAATTATATTCGACGGCTTTGCACCATATTAGACGCTAAGAACCGGACATGGTGCGGACCGCACAATGGCATAACTATTGCTTCGTAAGCGACCGAGTGGGCCAGGCGTACTCCGGCCAATTACGACCAGATCTGCACGACGATCTTTCGCGACGGAGTGGACCACCTGAGGAACACTTCCGACGGAGACGACAATTTGCGGCGCTGTCGATGGCTGTGCGCCAGCGGTCTTGACGGACCGCTCAACCTCATCGGCCACCGATTTGTCACCGCTCTCTTGAGCATGTACCACCGTAAGGCTCGCATCGTAATCCTTCGCAAGCAGCAAAGCGGCGGACAACGCCGTCCGGCCGCGATCGTCAGGAGCGAAAGCACAGACGATGCTGCGCAGCTCCGGCACCGCCTGGTCACTGGAACCGTGCACGTGCGTACTCGTCAGCACTGGCACCTGCGCGTCGTTGAGCACCTTAGCGGTTGTAGATCCAAGTAGAAAGCTTCGAAACGCGCCGTGCCCCCGAGTGGACATGCAAATGAGATCTGCATTAATCTCCTCCGCTACCTGCACAATAACTGAGGCGGAATCTCCTTCCTCCACCCGGAGCTCGTGCGGAAAATTGATGTGGTGACGTGCAATGAACTCGGCTAGGTGCTCCTTGGCGACAGCCGGCCGTGATCTTGTGTCGAACATGTTTCCGCCAAGCAATTCAATGGGGTGATCCACTGGTTCCAGCGCGAATAGGACCACCACACGCGATTGAAAGCGGCGCTCCAGCGCCGCTATGAGCGCTGCCGCCGAGGCGGAATGTTCGGATAGGTCTACTGGAAAGAGAATGCTCTTTGGGGCGCGCAATTCGGCTCGCATGTCTTTCATGGACTCCGTAGCGGCGGTGATGGTTACCCTAAAGAACGCGAAGTCGTGGAGCAGCTTGTTGCTTTTCGTCTCGCGGGAGCCGGCTCGCACGCGCTCGGTTTGTCCGGTACGTTTGGCGTGAGTAACACTGTCGCGAGCAAGAGACGGGCATGTGTGCTTCGTGGCAGACGCACTTCGTAATTAGGTGGGAATGGCGCGCGAAATTTGATTGCGAATGGCGGTTTCCGCGATACATTGGCACAAATGGGCATTGCACGTGCCCGCGTTTCGATTCAACAGAGGAGATCGGCGATGAGATCATTCAAGACTGCGGCTCTGGTTTCCTGTGTGCCGGCGTGGCCCTTTCGCAGCGGGCCCCGGCGCCTTACTACGAGGACACCAACAATATTCCGGTCTCACCCGAGATCCACCCCGACCGGACGGTGACTTTCCGTCTGTTCGCGCCCAAGGCCAGCGAAGTGGTGCTGATGGGATCCCCGGGCATTCTCGAGGTCATCAAGAAGCCCTTGCCGCTGAAGCGGGACGACAAGGGCGTCTGGAGCCTTACCGTGGGTCCGCTTCCGGCCGGGTTCTACACCTACGGATACGCAATCGACGGCGGGCTGCGTATGCCGGATCCATCGAATCCGAACCTCGAACTGCGGCGCTGGGGGCCCACGAGTCTGTTTATTGTTCCCGGAGCGGAGAAAGCTGTGTTCGAGGAACGGCGCGTGCCGCACGGAACGGTTCATGTCGAGTTCTACGACTCGCCGAATCTGGGCTCCAGACGGATGGTTTACGTTTATACTCCGCCTGGTTACGAGAAGGGCAAACAGAAGTATCCGGTGCTTTACCTGCTGCACGGCAACGGACAGATTGAAGCGTCATGGGTCTGGACCGGAAGGGCGAACGTCATCATGGACAACCTGCTGGCTGAGGGGAAGATCAAGCCCATGCTCGTTGTGATGCCGTACGGTCACGTTCCGAGAGAGATTAAGACGGCTTCGGCTGCCGCCGGCCCGGCCGCAAACGATCCTGCAGCGATTGAGAAGGAACTGATGACCGCGGTGAAGCCGCTTGTCGAGAGCAAGTATCGCGTGCTGACGGACCGGAATCACCGCGCCATCGCCGGGTTGTCGATGGGCGCCGCGCAGTCGCTGGCCATTGGACTGCACAACGTGGATCATTTTGCCCACATCGCCGCATTCAGTGGCGCGGGGAGTCGCGCTGAATGGGAGAAGGCGGACGCCGCGATGCTCAACCAGAAGCTTAAGGTGCTGTGGCTTGGCTGCGGAACTGACGACTTCGCTTATCAAGGTGTGAAGGGCCTTGCCGACCTGTTGACGAAGAAGAACGTGAAGCATGTCTGGAACGAGTCAGGCGGTGGCCACAGTTGGCCTAACTGGCAGGTTTACCTGTCGAAGTATGCTCCTTTGCTGTTCCAGAAGTAGAGACACGGCGAAGCGGGACTGAAGTCCCGCGCGGACTAAGATCCGCCCCCCAGGTCGATCGCACTAGCCTTTGATGACACCCATCGGGCGGAGGCGGGCGACTTTTCTGGCCAAGCCCGCGCGGTGTACTGTGTCGATGACCTCGTCTACGTCTTTATAGGCTTCCGGAACTTCTTCAACAATGCCGTCGCGGCTTTCGCTGCGCACCAGGATGCCGCGCGTTTCGAGTTCCTTTTGCACGGTGCGCGCGTCGCGCCCGGCTTTGGCGGCGTTGCGGCTGAGCAAACGGCCCGCACCGTGGCAGACACTGCCGAAGCTTTCACGCATCGATCCTTCGGCCCCGGCAAGAATCCAGGAAGCGGTGCCCATGCTGCCCGGAATCAGCACAGGCTGGCCGCAAGCGCGGTACTCGGACGGAATCTCGGGATGATGCGGCGGAAAGGCGCGCGTGGCGCCTTTGCGGTGGACGAGGACGTCGACGGGGTTGCCGTTCAGCGTGTGCTTCTCGCGTTTGGCGATGTTGTGGCAGACGTCGTAGAGCAAGGTCAGTTTGGCTTGAGCGCCAAAGATCCGTTTGAATGACCCGCGCAGGAAGTGCATCATCGCCTGGCGGTTGGCCCAGGCGAAGTTGGCCGCGGCGCGCATGGCTTTCAAATACGATTGCCCTTCGGGCGTTTGAATCGGGACGCAGGCCAACTGGCGATCGGGCAGGGTGATGTCGTACTTCTTCATCGCAGCGCCCATTTGCGACAGAAAATCCGTGCATACCTGATGGCCGAGCCCGCGCGATCCGCTGTGAATGAGGACTACTACCTGCTGCTCGGAAAGTCCCATGTCGCGCGCCGCATCCGCGTCGGCGATCTCCTCGACATATTGCACTTCCAGGAAGTGGTTGCCGCTTCCGAGTGTGCCGATCTGCGGCCGGCCGCGTTCCTTTGCGCGAGCCGAAACCGCTGCGGGATCGGCTTCACTTAAGCGGCCACGTTCCTCGGCGCGCAGACGATCGTTGGGCTCGCCGTAGCCGTTGTCGATCATCCACTGCGCGCCCTCCGTCAAGACCTGGTCCAGTTGTTTGGCTGTAAGGTCCATTGGACCTTTGCCGCCGACGCCGCAAGGAACATCGCGGAAGATCTGGTCTATCAGTGGCTTTAACTGTTCGCGCACGCGGGCCTGCTCCAGATTCGTTTTCACCAAGCGAACGCCGCAGTTGATGTCGTAGCCGACACCGCCGGGTGAGACGACGCCGTGGCGCCAATCCATTGCCGCGACCCCGCCGATGGGGAAGCCGTAGCCTTGGTGGATATCGGGCATGGCCAAACTTGGTCCGACAATTCCCGGCATGCAGGCGACGTTTACCGCCTGATCCAGTGCTTTGTCCTTTTGGATGTGTTCGAGCAGAGCGGGGCTGGCGTAGAAGATTACGTCAGTCCTCATCCCGCGTTCAGGCTGGCGCGGAATGCGATGGCGAACTTCGTCGATGTGTTCTATGCGCATCAGATATCCAGGAAGACGGAAGCGGCCCAGCGCCCGCTGCTGTCCTGCTCGATCGACAACTGGTGAAAGGTGACGCCCTTTACCACCAGGCGCGGTTCATGCTTCCGGTCGTCGCGAGGCTCGGCCGCGCAGCGGCAACGGATCTGGCCTTCTTCCAGACTCTCCACGGAGAAGGACACTGGCGCGAGCCGTTCGCCGTCAATATGCCACAAAACTTCGCTCAGGAAGTTGACCAGGAGCGTGTCGAGATCGCTGCCGGCCGCCCGGATAACGAATTCGCGCTCGGGTTGCGCCTGCGAAGCGTTCATCGCAACGGCTACCAAAGCGCGCGCTGCGTTTTCGAAGAGCCGGGGAAGCGTTTCACCAAAGGCCTGAAAGCCCGTGTCTGCGGTGTGATCGAGAAGGCGAAACGCTTCTTCCGTCATTTAGAGATGCTTCGCGAGGAAGGGAATTCCCTGCTCGCCGTTGAATACATGCCCATCGTTGAAAACGTGGTGCAAGGTTTTATCCTCGGCGCCGAACACCTGGTAGACCTTTTTGACATTGCCAAAGCTCTCGCGCGCGGCAGCCACCGGGAAGATGTTGTCCTTTTCTCCCGACTCGGCCGCCAGCGGGCGCGGTGCAATCAGACCTGCGACATCCCACATTTCCGCCCACTGCAAGATGCCGGGAACGTAATTGTCGATACAGTGCGACAGGCTGAGAATGCTGTCGCGGAAACTGTTCAAGTAGCCGCTGATGAGGGCGGCCTTGATGCGAGTATCGACAGCGGCTGTGAACAGCGTTGCGGTGCCGCCTCCGGAGATGCCCATACAACCTGCCCGTTTGGCGTCTACATCTTTGCGTGTTTCCAGCCAATCGAGCGCACGCATCGAATCATAGACGCGCCAGCCGATCATGGTCTCGCCGAAAAGCAGGGCCGCACCGGCCGAGGGCTGGCATGAGCTTTGGCCGAGCCCGCGTTTGCGGTTGACCGGATCGCGCCGGCAGCCGAAACCCAAAGGCTCGATGGCGAAGGCAGCCATGCCCTGCTCGGCAAGCTGGATTGCGAAATCGTGCATGTACCCGGATTTGTCCGTTCGCGGAGTGCCATCCTGTGCAACGCCAACGACGTCGTCCACTCCGCGGCCATGTCCAGGGATGCAGAGCACGACCGGAGGCGGGGTGGACGCGGGTTTTGCCGGCAAGAGCAGGTATCCGAACACGGTTAGCCCGGGGCGGCTCTCAAAGATGACGGTCTCCCGCTGGTAGGCCGGGAAAGATCGTGTCTCAAGGATGGCCGCATTGATTGGGGGACGCTCTGACGGGAACCCGCCCAGCAGTTCCACCACCTTAGTTCGAAGCTTCTTCTGCCAAGCTTCGGCGTCGCGCTTGTTAGCCGCTTGAAAGCGCAGGCGCCGTGGCATCGATTCCCAGCGTTTGCGCGTCCATGCCACCGGGTCCAAAGAATCAGCGTTCACTTTGCCGCCGAAGTTGTCCAGAGGTCCTGTATAGGCAGTGGTTTGAGCAGAGGCAGCGGCCCTGGCAGCCAGCGCTGCCATTGCCAACTGCCGGCGGGATAGTCTCGGCATGGGGCCAGTGTATAAGAATCGCAACTTTGTGTGAAGGCGAGACAAGTTCCCAGGATTTCCGCTCCTCAAGAAAGCGATCAATCCGAAGTTGCGGTGCAATCCGTCTTGGCTTCAGTGGGCTCAAGAAAGTGTGGCCGCAGCACCCAAAGCGACAGGAAACCCGGCCTGGCAAATCCGGTTCAGGAACGGTGTGCTATCCTCCCGAATAACCGTTCCACCCTGGGAGCTACTATGAGAATTCTGAACACGCTGCTGGCCGGATGTGTCCTGGCCGGTGCTTTGATGGCGCAACCGCCGGCCGCGCCGCCCAAGACGCACTTGAAAGTGGGCGATGCAGCGCCTGATTTCACGATCAATACGACGGCGGGAAAACCTTTCAAGCTGTCGGACTACAAAGGTAAGAAAGCGGTGGTGCTGGCGTTCTTCCCGGCCGCTTTCACAGGTGGTTGAACGAAGGAAATCACCGGATACCAGGCTGGTATCTCCAAGTTCAAAGAGAATGAAGTGGAAGTGATCGGCATCAGCACCGACAATTTGCCCTCGTTGAATCACTGGGCCAAGGAAGTGCTGAAAACAGAAGTGCCTCTGGGTAGTGACTTCATGCGGAAGGTGACGGCGCAGTATGGCGTGTTGAACGCGGAGCGCGGCTTTGCGAATCGCACAACCTTCGTCATCGACGTCGACGGAATCATCCAGTACATCGAGGAAGGGAACTCGGCTGTGGATGTGACCGGGGCCGCGAACGCATGCAGCCGGTTGAAGAAGAAGTAGCGCCGCAAGCATAGTACGCTTGGTTCAAAGCTAACGGGAAATTCAAGCTCTGCCCGCTCGCGCGAATCAGCGTTCGCTGACGATTGCACCAACGTGGTCGCGGAAAGTTCCATTACCGGCAGTACCAAAACGCCGGGTGTTCGTGCTTGATTTGTGTGTTGGCGAAAGCAATCCGGTTTAGGATTAGGCTTCGAGACTATCGGCCAACGGAGCTGTATTGAAACCAATGACAACGCCGAATCCGGGAGCGCGCGGTTGGCGGGTTAGCTCACGCGGAGTTCATCCAGCGAGTGGATACTTCAGCAACGAGATACTCGATCGGATCGAGCAGCATGTCCGGGACGGCATTAAGGCGCTGCCGCGGCGCGGCCTTGAGATAGGCGGACTGCTCGTTTACGGTCCGGGCAATCGCATCGATGAATACGTGCCCGTAGACAGCGAACACCGGCAGGGGCCCGCGTTTATTCCTTCGCCGGAGGATCTCGCCGAGATCAGGCGTCTCGCTTCCAGTTCAGGGCGCGTGGCGGGGTTTCTGCGCAGCCAGACGCGCGGAGAAGCGGAGGTGCGAGGCACGGACGAGGCGATCTGCGCGCTGATCGACGGCGGCGATCCGTTGCTTGTGATTGTCACCGCGACGGTCTCAGAGCCAAGCCTGGCGCACATTTTCGTGCAGAGGGAGAACCGGTGGCTGGAGGAAGCGGTTTTTCCGCTGGTTCAGGCACGCGCAGCAGCCGAGCCGATTCCCCTGCAACTACCGGTACGCGCGCCTGATCCGGCGCCTCAGGATGTTGTTCCAGTGGAAAGCCGTATCTGGACTTACCAGGAGGCTTCGCATGCGGCTCCGGCCGAGATGAGCGCGGCTGTTCCGCGCCCTGCGCGCAAGCGGTTCCGGATCCTCCGCATGATAGGGCTGACCATTCTCACCCTGGCGGTGCTGGTGGGGCTCTCCGCTGGTGGTTACCTGCTGTACCGGGAGGTCCAACCGGCCCTGCTGGCGCGCTTGCGGCCGGGGGTGACGGAACATCTTTCAGCCACGTGGCGTGCCGATGGGCTCGCTGTGAAATGGGACCAGTGGGACGAGATTGTACGCCGTGCCGAAGGAGGTACGCTCACAATCGACGACGGCGGTGAGCGGATGACGATCGAGCTCTCGCGGCTTCAGGTGCACACCGGCACGATGTTTTATGTTCCGCACTCCGCTACCGTGAGAGTCCGGCTGGATGTCCGCAGTGGCAACCAGCAGAGCAGCGCCGAGACTGTGAGTATCAACGGGCAGTGGAAGCCAGCGCCAGAGAGCGCCGCGGGCGGCAGCGCACCCGCTGACCGGCGGGTGGTTCTGGAGCAGGCAGCGGAAACGGTCAATCCTGTTTCGGCTCCGGCAGCGGCAAATCCGGCGACCGTTCCGCCGCGGAAGCCGATTGAGGGAAAGAAATTCGCCTATGAGGCGAAGAAGACGGTTACCAGCACGGCGACGATGGAACCTCCCGAGGTCGCTGCGCGGCTGGACACAGGGTTACCGTCAGCGGCGGCAGTGGGCGCTTCGCCGCTTGCCAGTCTGGGTGCGGCGTCCCGGCCCCCGGTGATTCCGCAGCCACCCGCAGCCCCGGTGGGGACGCCAGGGAACGCAACGGATAACAACGCGCTCGCATCCGCAGCAATCACGTTTGTGCCGGCTTCGGCAGTTCAGCGCGTAAAGCCAGTGGTTCCACCTCACGTGTGGACGTTGGTGCGGCAAGAGGTCACAGTGGAAATCCTGGTTTCCGTCAACGAAAAAGGTCAGGTGACCAAAGCGGTACCGGTGAATGTCAAGACGCCGCTGGAACGTGAACTGGCGATGCACGCGATGGGCGCCGCGAGGCAGTGGGTGTTTTCCCCGGCGCTGCGGAACCAGCGGCCGCTGGTCAGTGAGACCAATATCAAGTTCAACTTCCAGCCGATGAATGCAGCAAGGTAGCCCAAAGCTTTAGCGGGGAGTGATTAGCCCACCCAGCTTGTCTGTCTCGCTTTCCGGCAAACGCGGGAATTGCGTCGAGTAGGCTTCCAGGTACTTTACGCCGGTACCGGTGTTGTAGATCACGATGCGCTCGTCGGGCTTGAGAAATCCCTCTTTCACCAGGCGTTCCACAGCGGCGAAACAGGCGGCGCCTTCCGGAGCGGCGAAGATCCCATCGGCGGCTGCCGCAATTGCTCCAGCCTGCAATGAGTCGTAGTCAGACACGGCCAACGCAGTTCCGCCGCTGGCTCGTACGGCTCTCAGAATCAGGAAATCGCCCAGCGGTTTCGGAACGCGCAGGCCGCTGGATACGGTCGCTGCGTTCTCCCAAAACGTGCTCCGTTCCTCGCCGTTCTCAAACGCGCGCACGATAGGACGGCAGCCTTCCGCCTGGACTGCGATCATCTTGGGGCGTTCCGGACCGATCCAACCGAGCGCCTCCATCTCGTCGAACGACTTCCACATGCCGATGAGCCCAACGCCACCTCCAGTGGGATAGAGAATCGCGTCGGGCAGTCGCCACTGAAACTGCTCGGCGACCTCGTAGCCCATGGTTTTCTTGCCTTCAATGCGATAGGGCTCTTTCAACGTGTTCACATCAAACCAGCCTTCGGACTGTTTTCGTTCATTGACGATGCGGCCGCAATCGCTGATCAGGCCATCTACCAAAGTCACGTGGGCGCCGTAGGCTTTGCACTCGATGAAGTTGGCTTGCGGCACATCGCGAGGCATGAAGATGTGGGCCTCAATTCCGGCGGCGGCGGCATACGCTGCGAGCGCGCTTGCGGCGTTGCCGGCTGATCCAATGGCAAGCTTATTCAGCCCGAGTTCCTTGGCCATCGACACTGCACAGGCCAGCCCGCGAGCTTTGAACGTGCCGGTGGGATTGACTCCCTCGTCTTTCACCCACAATTGAGAAGCGCCGATGCGGGAACCGAAATTCGTCGCACGGATCAGTGGTGTCCAACCTTCACCCAGCGAGACAATCGATGCTGGTTTGGAAACCGGCAGGACCGGAGCATAGCGCCACATGGAAGAAGGGCCGCTGGCGATCCACTCCCGGCTCCAGCTTTGGCGCGCTTTTTCCAGGTCATAGCGGACCAGCAGAGGTCCGCCGCAGGCGCACAGATTCCAAGCTTGCCCGGCCTCGTGGCGCGTGCCGCAGAGGCTGCATTCCAGGTGGGTCAAAGTTGTCATTTCAGAATGCTTTATGATAGCGAAACATGATGTCACCAGCCCGTTTCTCCCGCCTCGGGATGGCCTGCTGCTTGCTGGCTTTGGTTGCCACCGCTCCGTTGGCGGCCCAAGCTCGCAACGATGAAGGCTATACCGCCAAGATTCGCGAATACACCACGGATCCGCAGTTCCTGACAGAGATAGTGGATCACCTGCCGGCCTCGGCGACAGTTCCGACACCTGAGAAAGTGCTTGGCTACGTGGTCGGCGTACCGAACCGGCTCACCTATGCCAAGGACATTTACCGCTACATGCGCGAAGTGGCGAAAGCCTCGCCGCGCGTGCGGGTCAGCAGCATGGGCCAAACCGAGGAAGGGCGCGAGATGCTGCTGGTGCTGATCTCGGACGAAGCCAATCTGGCGCGGATTGACCGGCTTAAGGACATCACAAATCGCCTGTCAGACCCGCGCCGCACCACCGATGCGGAAGCCGACAAACTGATCGCCGAGGGTGTGCCCTTCTATTGGGCGACCGGCAGCATTCACTCGACGGAGACAGGCTCGCCAGAGATGTTGATGGAGATGGTGTACCGGCTGGCGGTGGAAGAAACGCCGATGATCCAGAACATCCGCAAGAACACCGTGGTGATGGTCACGCCGGTCATCGAAGTGGACGGACGCGAGCGGATGGTAGACCTGTACACCTGGCGCAAGGCGAACCCCGGTAAGCCCGCGCCCAGCCTCCTTTATTGGGGCAAATATGTGGCACACGACAACAATCGCGACGGCATGGTGCTTTCGCTGGCGCTGAGCCGTAACGTGACGAATACCTATTTGCAGTTTAAACCGCAGGTTTTCCACGACTTACACGAATCCGTGCCGTTCCTCTATACGTCCACCGGGATGGGACCTTACAACGCTTTCCTCGATCCAATCGTCATCAATGAATGGCAGAAGATGGCGTACCACGAGATCGAGGAGATGACCAAGCGTGGCGTGCCTGGCGTTTGGACGCACGGATTTTATGACGGCTGGGCTGCTAACTACATGTTCACGGTGGCGCACGGACATAACTCCATCGGGCGGTTCTACGAGACATTCGGCAACGGCGGCGCCGATACCCGCATGCGCACCGTTCCAGCCAACTCGACCTCGCGCACCTGGTTCCGGCCGAACCCGCCGCTGCCGCGCGTGAACTGGTCGATTCGCAACAACATCAACCTGCAGCAAAGCGCGTTGCTGATCGCGATGAATTACACCGCGGCAAACAAGGAGACGTTTCTCAAGAACTTCTACCTGAAGAGCAAACGCTCGGTGGCGAAGGCGAAGACGGAGGGCCCGGCGGCCTATGTGATCCCCGGAGTGGACCGCCCTAACGAAGCTTTCAGCCTGGTCAGCCTGTTGCACACGCATGGCGTCGAAGTGCACAAGCTGAACGCGGAGACGGAAGTTGGGGGCAAGAAGCACCCGGCGGGTTCCTATGTGATTCGCATGGATCAGCCATATTCGCGCATGGCGGACATGCTGCTGGACCGGCAATATTACAACGTCAACGATCCTAATCCGTACGACGATACCGGGTGGACGATGACGGCGCTGCGTAATATTGAGAGCCACCGGATAACCGACACCAAGATCCTGGATGCCGGTATGACGCTGGTGGCCAAGGGCGCGGGACCGCAGGGCAAAGTGGTGGGGGATGCGACAGCGGCATGGATCGTGAACAACAACGCGGATCGCGCGCTGGCGACATTCCGCTTCGCCTTGAAAGACGTGAAGATGCTGGCTGCCGAAGAAGCCTTCGAAGCGGCCGGCCAGAAGTTCAAAGCCGGGTCGTTCATTATCAAGCCTGAAGGCAACGGTTCGGGGCTGAAACAGCGGATCGAGGAAGCGGCCAAAACGGCGGCGGTTCCGGTCTATGCGGTTGCGGAAGCGCCAAAAACCGCGACACACGAACTCGCCGCGCCGCGCATCGCTCTGGTGCACACCTGGCTGAGTACGCAGAACGAAGGCTGGTTCCGGCTCGCGATGGACAATACCAAGGTTCCTTACACCTACATCTCGGACCAGAAACTGGCCACGATCCCGAATCTGCGGGATCAGTTCGACGTAATCATCTTCGGGCCCACACCGGGGAACTCGCAGCGCATTGTGAACGGCGCGCCGAAGCGGGGCGAGCCGGTGGCGTGGATGAATACGCCTCTCACGCCGAACATCGGATCGTCGCCCGATACGACACCGGATACGCGCGGCGGCATGGGCTTGCAAGGGCTGCTCAACATTCAGAAGTTTGTTGAAGCGGGCGGTTTGTTCGTAACCATCGCCGGCAACGCTTCGATTCCCATTGATTATGGGCTGATCGATGGTGTCAGCATTACTCCGGCGCGGGAGTTGCGGGCGCGTGGAAGCGTTCTGCAAAGCATAGTCGCGGATGCGAAGAGCCCGGTCGCCTATGGTTATGACGAACGGCTGCCGTTGTATTTCAACTCGGCACCCATCCTAAACGTCAGTGTCACAGGTGGGATCGGTTTCGGTGGCGGCGGTGGTGGCGGGGGTGGCGGCGGACAGGGCGGACCAGGGGGCGCAGCCGCGCCTACTCGCCCCAGCGGCCGCGGTGGCTTGAACGATCCCGATGTGGTTCAAGGCAGACCGTTGCCTCCTCCGGTTCCTCCCGCCAAGCCAGATCCGGATGGGATTCCGGAGGAAATGCAGGAGGCGGCTCGGAACCTTATTCCACCGCCGAATGAACGTCCGCGGATCGTGCTGCGCTTCGCCGAAGAGCGCGACCTGCTGATTTCCGGGATGCTGGCTGGGGGACGGGAACTTGCGGGCCGACCGGCCGTGGTTACGGTTCCTCATGGCAAGGGTAACTACCTGCTCTTCGCCAACAATCCGATGTGGCGCGAACAGACGCAGGGGAGCTTTATGCTGCTGTTCAATGCGGCGATGAACTACCAGCACTTGAATGCGGGCCGCCCGGCGCAGCCCCAGCGCCCCGGCGCTGGATCGCCCAGCGGCGGCGGAAACACAGGAGACGAAGACAACCAGTAAATGCAACGGTACACGCCCGGTCTGCTCGCATGTCTGTTGGTGGCGCCGCTCGACGCCGCGGAATTCGTGGTGCTGCACACCGGCTTCCGCATCCGCGCGGAGAGGACCGAGCGTGTCGATTCTAAAATCCGGCTACATACGAACGAAGGAGTGATTGAACTGGAGGCGGCGCAGATCGCGGCGTTTGAACCCGCACTCGATCGGGCGACGCCGCCACCTCCGCCGGCTCCCGAAGCCGCGCCTGTTCCGCTGGAACCTGTGGCCGCAGTGGCGCTTTCCAAAGCGCCACGCGAATTGGTTACCGAAGCTGCTCTGCGGCACGGGCTTCCCCCCGAATTTGTCCATAGCGTGGCTCGGGCGGAGTCGGCTTATCGCGTGGATGCCGTATCTGCTAAGGGCGCGATCGGTGTGATGCAGTTGATGCCCGGCACAGCGCGCGAGCTCAACGCCAACCCGCACGATGTCGAGCAGAACATCGAAGCCGGGACGCGACTGCTGCGTGATCTGCTGATCAAGTACCAGAACGAGCCAGACCAGGTCAGCCGGGCTCTCGCTGCGTACAATGCCGGACCGGGAGCGGTTGCCAAGTACAACGGCATTCCGCCCTACCGTGAAACGCAGGCGTACGTGAATAAAGTCCTTAACAGTTACTGGAAGCAGGTTGACGGTGCTGCCAAGGCCGCCAACAAGTAAATGCCCGCCGCCGCACACCGCACGCTGAAGATTTTTGTCGCCTCCCCCGGAGACGTGAAGCAGGAACGTGAGGCACTGGCGCGCCTTATCAGCCAGATCAACGATGTGCTTGTGTTCTTGGCGCCGGAACGGGCACTGACGCTGGAACTGGTGCGCTACGAAACGCACGCGTCACCCGACGTCGGGCAGGCGCAAGAAGTGATCAACCGCCAGATTCCGGTGGACTACGACATTTTTATCGGCATCATGTGGGCGCATTTGGGAACTCGCACGGCCACCCATCCGAGTGGAACGGTCGAGGAATTCCACCGCGCGATGGAGAAGCGCAGGGAAACCGGCCATCTGCCGCGCATCATGTTCTACTTTTGCGACGAGCCGATCGCCATCCCCCGCGCCGAGGAGTTGGAACAGCTTGCCGGAGTGGTGAATTTCCGTGCCGAGTTGGAGAAGCTGGCGCTTACGTCTACCTATCCCACGCACGAGCAGTTCGCTGAGTATGTCAGAGGCGGCTTGCTGCGCGCCATCCGCGACATCTTGCAGGAAGAGACGCGGGCGCCGCAACGTATTCCCGTGCAGGCCGAGAGGGCCGCCGCTCCA
>Ga0073934_10004567_pt1 | contig 22770 bp, 12 predicted proteins | sample LarsenN4metaG_FD_76834 | JGI IMG/M metagenome (GOLD analysis project Ga0073934, IMG submission 76834) | Hot spring sediment bacterial and archeal communities from British Columbia, Canada, to study Microbial Dark Matter (Phase II) - Larsen... ...
ATTTGCGCAGGATGCGGCCCAATCGCTGGACGTTTTCGCGCGTCGTGCCGGTGCCGGAGAGCACGATGCCGACGCCGGCAGCGGGTACATCGACGCCCTCGTTGAGCACCTGGCTTGTCACCATGATCGAGTATTCGCCGGAGTGAAAACGTTCGAGCATCTTCCTGCGCTCTTTCGCCTTGGTCTGATGCGTGATGGCCGGCACCAGGAACTCCCTGGCGATACGGTACACCGTGGCGTTGTCTGCGGTAAAAACAATCACCCGATCGTTGCGATGGCGGTCCAATAGCTCAGCGAGTTTGGCAATCTTCGACGCCGGGGCTCGTTCGAGCCGCTTTTGCTCTCTGTACGCATGATATGCCGCTCTTCCCTCCGCCGAGCGCATCGATTCGAACAGAAACCGCTGCCAGCCGTTCGCCGATGACAACGATATCCCGCGATTGATCAGGAACTGGCGATAAAGTTCGCGATTCGTGCGGTAGAGATTCTGTTCATCCGGACTCAAGTCCACGTAAACGCGGATCGTGCGATACTCGGCCAGGAATTCGCCGGCCAGTTGCTTGATCTCGCGGCGGTAGACGATGGGGCCGAGCAGTTCTTCGTACGCAATCTCCAACCCGTCGGCACGCTCGGGCGTTGCCGTCAGGCCGAGGCGAAACGGCGCAATGCTCATGGCCGCGATCATTTGAAAGCTCGGTCCGGGCAGATGGTGACATTCATCGCAAATCAACAATCCGAATCGATTGCCCCAGCGCTCGACGTGCAGGTACGCGGAATCGTACGTCGCCACGGTGATCGGCTGAATGTCATACGACCCGCCGCCAAGCAGTCCGATCTCGATGCCAAAACCTTCCTTGAGTTGACCATACCACTGGTGCAAAAGATCGATCGTCGGCGTGACGATCATCGCCGGCCGGCCCACCTTGGCGATCGCCATCATCGCCAGAAATGTCTTGCCCGTTCCGGTCGGCAGCACCACCAGCCCGCGCCCGCCGGCCTTCCACCAGGTTTCGACGCCTTCGACTTGATGCGGGAACGGCTCTCGGTCGGACTTCAACACCCAAGCTGCCGGCTCGTAACTTCGAGCCTTGTCGACGTACTCGATCTTTTCCCGGCGAAGATGTTCGACGATCGGCCGATAATACCGAGCCGCGGCACGAAATTGCTTGATGCGTGAATCGTAGGTGCAGCCGGGAAGCGTTTCGCCAATGGCTTCCGTTCCGCCTTCGACGACGATGCTTCCGCCGTCAAAACTGAGGTGCACCGGGCTTCCTTCCATGGGGACAGTATACACATGCATCCGTGCGGCGGCGGCAGTGGTATTCGAATTGAAACTCTTCGGCAATAGCCTCTGCGACCGCGTCGACGGATGGGATCGGGGCACAAATATCGCTTTCCGGCACTTGCGCTAAAACCCGGTCGCGGCAGGGACCCCCAAAACCAGGCAAATCAAATACAATCAATGCCAACAATCGAATCCTGGAGCATTGCCATGCGCCTTACGCTCGTTTTCGTGCTCACTATTTCGATAGCCACTGCTCGCGCCGACGAGAGGCCGGCGCCGAAGGTGCTTTTCAAGCCCGATGCGTTTCAGACCCTTGTCAATCCAAATTGTTCGCATTGCATTGACGAATCGAAACGGCGGTCCAGCGAGTTGCGCGACGATGATCGCGTGCTCGCCTGGACTCGGGGCAAATACGACGGCGGCGCCATTCCGATCCGCTTCTTCCTGAATCCGTATCGCGTGATCAGCGACACCTACGGCACCTTCGTATACGACCCGGACGCCGGCTATGCCCGTGCGTTCAAAGCATCGCTCGATTTTCGCTTTCATGGCTGGCGCAACGGCGTCATGGTCATGAAACACAAGGATGGCACGCTGTTCTCCTGCCTCAGCGGCCTCGCTTTCGACGGGCCGCGCAAGGGCGAACGGCTGGAATCGTGGCCGACCATCGTCACTGACTGGGGCTGGTGGCTGAAGAACTACAAGGATACGGTCGCGTATCACATGTACGAGAAGTACAAGCCGACCGAGTTGCCGAGGGATACGAACGGGGATTCGGCCAAGACCCGCGGCAAGGTCGATCCGCGCTTGCCGGCCGACGAGATGGTGCTGGGCATTTGGGACGGCAAACAGGCGCTCGCGGTTCCGCTCGCGCAGTTCGAAAAGGCAGGCACTTCGGTTGTGGGTGAAGGGAATTGGATCGTGCTTTGGTACGGACCGACGAGAACCGCGGCGGCTTATCAGTCGGTTGCAGAGAAACGCGAGAAGATCGACAAGCTTGGCGTACAAGGACCGCTCAGCGCCAAGATGATGATCCATTTGCGGGCGGATGGTCTGGCAAATCCGTCCGCTGGATTTATCGAAGACAGCTACAAAACTCGGTGGGACATTGCCGGCCGGTGCGTCGAGGGCGACCATAAGGGTTGGACGCTGGCGCCGCTCGATTCCGTGATGGTGAAGTGGTTTGCCTGGTCGGCTGAATATCCTGAGACAAAAGTCTATGGGCAGAAATAGATTCTGCAAGGACCTGCATGCGGCAAAAAATACGACGAGTCGTGGTAGCCGTGCTCACGGGACTCCCTGGTCTGGGGCTTGCGCTGATCGCGAAACCATTGAATCTTGGCGAGGGCGTGATGAATGTAGGACTGTTGCTGTCGATTGCCCTACCTCTGGTAACTTTGTTTATGTTCAGCCCAAGACGAGACGAACCACTTTAAGTTCCCGTGGTTCAATTTGATGAATTCACTTGGGTTCCCTCGCTTGTTCCCCTTTTTAACGCTGGAGCAATAAATATGGCGCAGAACCGACTTGGAATGTTGATTGTTATCCTGATCCCGACCTTGGTCGTTGCCGATGATTCCAAGTGGAAGGAATACAAGTCGAAGGAAGGCAAGTTTACCGTGTTGATGCCGGGCACGCCGATGGAGCAGACGCAGGAAGCAAAAACGCCGGCGGGAGCGGTCAAAGTGCACATGGCGCTCGTGATCGCCGGCGACGATGTTTACCTGATCGGCCATAATACGATTCCGGGCGGCACGAAAACGTACGACGTCGAAAAGGGCCTCGATGGCGCCCGCACGAACGCCTCCAAGCAGTTCGGAAAAGTGGACAGCGAAAAGAAATTGACGTTGGGCAAAGCGAAACATCCCGGCCGCGAGGTGCTATTCATCAAAGGCGACACCGGGGCACGAGTGCGCTACTACGTGTTCAACGATGCTCTGTACCAGATCGTCGTTGCCGGCAAGGTCGATGTCATCAAAGGCGACGATGCGACGAAGTTTTTGGACTCGTTCAAAGCGGAGGAGTGATATTCTCCATCGTCTTTTTCAAAAGCACTGGGTTCTGTGCGGATTTGCGATCGTGATTGCGATCGCAACAGCCGTATATTTTGCAATCGACACCGTTCAAAACCCATACAGGCCGAGTTTCGATGATCCCGACCCGGCGGTGCGTGCCGATGCGATTCGGCGATCATCATGTTGTCATACTGATTCAAGATTCTTCGAACTTGCAAAGGACGAAAATGCCGACGTGCGGATCCTTGCAGCTGACCTACTCGGCGGCGAGGGACCAAGAGCGGAGCGTCGCGCGATAGCGCTTGCACGACTGTTGGAAGATGTTCAATTGGGAGTACGCCGACAAGCAGCCCTTTCCTTGGGAAGCATTGGGGCCGACGCATGGCCACATGTTCGCAACGCTCTAATTCACACCAGCCTCCGTGTGCGGATTGCAGCAATACTCAGTCTGAATTTTCGTTTTCTTGATAAGGTCCAATGGCCGCTTCAGTTAGCCAAGGAGATTGTGCCGGTGCTTGAGCAATTGGCACGAGAAGACATCGATGACGATGTTCGACGATATGCAAAAGAAACCGCAGAGTCGCTACGCGGCAATTACCAACTATTTCCAAGATTTCCAGATTGAAGATGGCGATGCGCAATATCGCGAATGCACTCGTGTTGGGCTTGATTTTGGCGATGGCGTTTGGGCTATTACTTGTTCTGATCCAACGCGTACGTGAGAGCGATGCGCAGTTTCAATGTCAAAACAATTCACGGCAACTTATCCTTGGATTGCATAACTACGAAAGTGCATATGGTTCGGTGCCGAAGGCGACCATGGAGAATGCGGCCTTGCCAGCGGAAAAGCGATTCAGTTGGCTGATCAGCACTTTTCCCTACCTCGAAGCAGAAAACGTCTACAGAAAACTGAACTTAGGAAAAAGCTGGGATGCGGAAGAGAATCGATTTGCCGCCTTGCTGAATGTAAAGTTGTTTCATTGCCCCTCGCTGATTCGTCAGCGACTGGACAGTCCTTTCGTTCCAACCCATTACATCGGCATCACCGGAATCGGCTCGGATGCCGCATCGTTGCCACAAGACGATCCCAGTGCCGGCGTCTTTGGCTACGAGCGAACGTTTCGAATCGCCACAACTCCGCGAGGCGCCAGCAACCAGCTTGCCATTATGGAAACCACGCAAGTCACCGGCGCTTGGACTGCCGGCGGTCGGCCGACCGTGCGAGGCCTGGAGGATGGCACACCGCTGTTCGGGCGCGGCGGTCAATTTGGCGGCACGCACGCTCGCATCACGCAGGCGGCATTTCTCGATGGTTCGGTACGCAGAGTGCGCGATACCGCTGACCCTGAGCTGATCAAGGCATTGGCGACGATACACGGAATGCGCCTTAGTTACGAACTCGATGCAGATCAATGAGCGCTACTCGCAGAGGGAGCAGACTATTTATTTGCCGGTCCGCCGTGTGTGCCATCGCCCCATGTCTTCCGCATGCGGATACGGTTCGTCCGCGCCGGGCGGGTACTGGTTCATCGCGCGGAACGGGATTGGCTGCACGTAGCCGGCGGTCGCGGTGAACGGGGCGTTGTCCTTGCAGTAGCCCCACGTGCGCAGGACAAAGCTCCGGGTCCAGCCGGCGGGAACGGGCGTCAGGCCGGATGCGTCGAATTGCAGTGTGATCTCGTCACCGGGGCCGGCGATCAGAAAGCGATCGTCGGTGTTATGCAGAAGTTCGGCCACGTCGCCATAGCGCGTCAACCAGCCGGTCCATTTTGAAACGGCGATGTTGTCGAGCCGGTCGTGGTCGTACGTCAGCGGCAGCTTGCCGTCCGGCAGATACTCCTGACAGAAGCCGTGATACGCCAAGTTCGCATCGGCGATGTGCAATTCAGTAACCCGCGGCTTCAGTACGGTTTTCGAAACGAGCGGTGCGATGAAGATCTGATCCCAAAAAACCTGCATGTTCGTGCGCACCCGCAGTTTACCCTGATGGCCCGCGAGCTTGCCGGTAAGTTCCACGGTCATCATGCGCGGTTCGCCGGCGGGGAAACCAAGCTCGGCCACCGGCCGCCATTGACCATTTGCATCCTGTGTTTCGAGCAGTGGCGCAATCAGCGGCGTGCCCGCTTGCACCAGGCCAAAGATCGTGTGTGGATAGGCGTACTCGGTCCAGCCGGCCAGGCAGAGGGCGACGCGATCCTTCGGTCCGAGGTCGGCGAGTTGCTTGCCGAAATCAAGCTCGACCCAGTGCTCATCGGCAACGCCCAGCCAAACGGTGTTGTGAAAATCATCGACGGTCTTTCGGTCCCATTCGCGCACCGTCGCCGTAACGTCGTTGTTGTTCGAAGTGCGTGCCGATTGAGCGAAAAATCGGTCGCGGAAGCAGAGCAATTCCTGGCTTGGCGGCGGATCGCTGACAGCGAAACGCTCATCGGGAAAAACATGAACGTCGCCTGGATGATCGACGGCAACAAGTTGCGCTCGATCGAGGTACATGATCTCGTCCATCGGCTCGCCGATCTTGAGCACGTATCGGCCGTTTTCGAGCTTCAGGTGTTTGCCGTCGATCTTGACCGATTCTTCAGGCCGCGGCGGCCGCGTTCCGCCCTGTGCCAGCATTTCGCCGACCGAGCCGGCGCCGAGGCAATCGGTAATGTAAACAAACTTTTCGCCGTTCCAGGCGAAGATCACGGGGCAAGAGTCCGGCTTGCGGCCGACCTGGCGAATGCGCCGAACACCGGCACAGGCGACGTCGATTTCCGCCTGCACGACCAGGTCCGGCCAACGCAGTCGAACTGCTTCCGCCGACTTGGCTGATCCGAGTCCCAATTCGATGGGCACGCAGGATTGTCCCAGCCCGGCAGACAACGTCGTCGCTTCAAGACCGGTCCACAATCGGCCGGCCTGCGCGGCGATCAGAGCGCCAAACCCATCCTGGTTCGTGCGCAGGACCGGGCGTTTTTGCGTCAGCCTCCGGCCATTCAGGGCGATCTTCAAGCATTGGTTGCCGTTGCCCCGGCTTGCGTGCAGTTCGAGTCCGTCGGCTTCCGACCACGTCAGCAAATCCGGATTGGAATCGCCGTCCATATCAACGATCGCGAGACCGATGAGGTCTTTTTTCCATTCGCGATCCAGGCCAAACATGTCGGTACGATTTTCGAGTTTCCCTTCCCAGTCGTTGATTAGAAAAACCGGCTTGCCGTCGTGCGACAAGCCGACCACGTCCGTCCAGCCGTCGAGGTCGACGTCGGCAATCTGAGCCTGCCGCAGCGCCGGCGCGTTCGTGGCGCCCATGACATAGCCCTTTTCGGCCGGTTGACCGGACACGCTCTGATTTCTCAGCAGCATCGTTTTGTCTTTGGCCAGCAAGAGCAATTCCGAACGCTCGTCGTGATCGACATCGAGCACCAAAGCTCCATTCCAGGCGTGTTCTTCCGCCGTCGCGTCGATGTTGCCGGTGCGAAATCGCAAAAGCCGGTCGTTGATAACGAGTTTCGGGCGTTGGTTTTCCGCAAACAGGAGCAAATCGAGATCGCGATCGTTGTCGGCATCTGAAACAGCGAGGCCGACCATCGGCGAGGTGAGATTGATCGATTTCTCAAAATCGTGAAACCGCTCGAAGCGAACGGTGAGGCGAACGTCGTCGGTTTCGGTTTTGGCGGGCAAGGCAATGCCGGCGTTGAGAAATGCACGGATCCCGCCCGGCGCATTTTTTCCGTCGGCAAATAAACTCGCCGCTTGCTCGATATTCGCTGCATACTCGCACATGACCAGATCGAGGTCGCCATCCTGTTCGAGATCGATCCACGTGCACCCCAGACAGACCGAAGTCAACTTGTCGAGGCCTGCTGTTTGGGAGACATCTTCAAATGAACCATTCCCCTTATTGCGATACAGCCTTTGCACTCCGGCGCCAGAGACGAATAGATCGGTCTGGCCGTCGTTGTCGAAATCGCCAGCGCAACAGCCAAGACTGGCACTGGAATCCGACAAGCCGGAAGCGGCGGTCACGTCGTTGAATTCGCCATTGCCCATATTTTGCAAAAGCAAGTTCCGAACTTTGCCGTTCTCAACGACGGCGCCAAGCAGGAAGAGATCGATTCTGTCGTCGCGATTGAAATCGAGACGAATGATCGTACCACCGAAGCGTTGCCGAGCGGCGCGTCGCAAATTGCCGAGCGGTCCGGTCCCGAAATCGCTGTCTTTTGCCCACTTGGCGCCCGGCGACAGGCGTACGACGAATTTCTCGGCCGGCCGAAAGACCGGCGGCGGCGCGGCTTGCACCTTCGCATGTTCGACTTTGCCGATGACCTCGGCATACTTGCTGCCCATGCAGGTGTACCGAGTCGCCAAATCGGCTAACACCTCGGCCGCTTCGAGATTCTGAAACTCCTTCAGCAGCTTGTCGGCACGCTGAGGGTCCTCCGCTTGCAGTCTGCCTTGAAGCTGCCATAGCGGACCCCGCAGATATGGATTGCGGGCAAACGCCTTTTCCAGGCATTGCACGGCTCGGTCACGATCCTCGCCGATCTGCAGCAGGCAATCGCCCAGATGAAACCAGGCGCCCGCGTCTCCGTCATCCACGTTCGTGACCGCTTCAAAGTGTCGAATCGCATCCGGCAACCGATTACGATACTTGATGATGATGCCCAAACAGTAATGAGCGTGCAGATTCTTCGGTTCGCGCCGCAGGACAGCTTCAAAAATGTCGATCGCCGCATCCAGATCAGGGGGATCGGCAACGTTCATCCGTGCGATGGCGTAATTGATCTCGGCGATCGTCCAGTCCGGCGCCGCCTCGCGGGCTTGCTGGAATACCTCGGCCGCCGGTGCGTATTCGTACTTCTCCATCAGCCCCATGCCGCGATTGTTCAGCGCGACGGCCTTTTCCATGTCGGCAGCAGCTAGCGGCGGCTTCGGCGGCTTCTGCCGCGTCATGCGATACACGGCAGTGCCGATGAGTGGCGCCAAAATGACCGCTGCCGCGAAGACCAACCAGGGCCAGCGAGCACGAATCGGTTGGGCCTGCGACATGTCAACTCCTCGGCCTGTTCATGCAAAAAAGTATCACATCAAACGCAAAGGCGACATCATGCTCATTCGAGCACGTGACTTCGGTTTTTCATTCTTCGTTTTTCGTTCTTCATTCTTCATTTGGTCGCCGCCGTACCGCGAACCGAATTCATTTCCGATCAAGTCGTTCCTTGCCGAGGCCAATGGCGCGTTCGTTTCCCTGGATCGACAGCCGCGATCCGCTGCCCGGGTAGATCGGCTTGCGATAAGCCGTGTACGCTTCAGTGCGCAAATGCGCCAGCATGTGATGGCCCAGGCGCCTCTCGCGCTCGGCTCGCAGTGCCGCGACATCGACCGGAGCGACGACGATTTTTTCGCCTGGTCCCGGGTCGGCCTGGGCCAGCAGTCGACCGTCGTAATCGACGATCATGCTGCCGCCCGGCCACGAAAACGGCGGATAATGCGAGGCGCTCGCGCCTTGATTCGACGCGACGACATATGCGATGTTCTCCAGCGCCCGGCAGCGGTTGACCACGGTCCACCAGTCCATGGGCGGCGTCGCGCCCCATGGATCCATGTACGCCGAAACCCTCACCAAGAGTTCGGCGCCCTTCAGTGCGAGTTGTCGGATCGCCTCCGGAAAGAGCCAATCGTAGCATGTCGCTGCGCCGATGACGCCGATTTCAGTTTCCGCCACCGGAAACAAGTCGTCGGCATAGTCCGATAGGTCGTGCGGGCTGGCGTGCACTTCCCAGGGGATCCATGGGTGTGTCTTGCGATAGCGGTACAGGATGCCTTCAGGGCCGATGAGACAGGTCGTGTTGAAGACGACACCCGGCCAGCGAGGATCGGTTTCGAGGAAACTTCCGGTCTGAATGTAGACCCCAAGTTCGCGGGCTTTCTTCGCGTAGCGATCGCTGTGCTCATTCGGGATCGGGATCGCCAGCTTGTCGATCAGTTCTTCGACGGTTTCATAGACCGGCGCGGCATGGGCAAATTCCGGAAAGGCCAGCAGGCGAACATCGCCAAACGGCCGGTAGCCGATGACAGCCCGGTCGATCATGGCAAGCATGTGCGACGTGTGGGCCGCGATGCCGGCTCGATTTTGTGGGTTCGGAAAGTCCGTCTGGCAAGCGGCAGCGAGATAGCGCAGCGACATGGAATATCCACCGCAGTGATTCTAAGAGGTGGATATTGTAGAGGAGGACTAGCGCGTAATCATTACCGCGATCGCGCCGCACAGTGCAGCCAGCAACGCGCCACCGGCGAATGCGCCGATACGGACGTAACGATTCGACCACCAATGGCTGCTCGGAGTTGGCGATGTGTTGGCGGGAGTGCGTACCACGACGGTGGTGCGATTCATGAGCGGCAGGTGGGCGGTCGAGCCGGCGCCCATGGCGGCGGCGCTAAGGACCGGCATCTCTTTTTCCGGCGGCGGCGGACAGCCCTGGTCCCATGGCTCCAGCGCCGTCACAACCTCGGCCGGCGTTTGGTAGCGCTGTGCCGGGTCCTTGGCGAGCATCTTTTCCAACACGGCCCAGAGCTTCTTCGGCACGTCCTGACGGTGTTCGAAGATCGACTTCGGCTGGCTGATCTGGTGCCACATCAGTTTCTGCGACAGAGAGCCATCCTGGTACGGGCCGCGGCCGGCCAACAGGAAGTAAAATGTCACGCCGAGGCTGTATATATCGCCGCGAATGTCTACCGTACCGCTGTCCAGCGCCTGCTCCGGCGCAAGATAATCCGCGGTTCCGAGCACGGCGTTCATGTCATGCTTGCGCGTGATGTTGCCTTCGTCGCCGAAAAAGCGTGCCAGTCCCAGATCGAGAATCTTGATCAAACCGGATCGATCCAAAAGCAGATTGCCCGGTTTGATGTCGCGATGGACGAGCCCGGCTTCGTGGGCGTGTTGCAAACCGTCGGCGGCCTGGCGGATGTAGTTGACCGCCCGCTGTAGCGAGAGCGGGCCATGCTTTTCGACGATCCATTGCAAACTGGATCCGTCCACGTATTCGAGCACAAGAAAGTGCAGGTCGCCGTCGCGATCGATGTCATGGGCTCGCACGATGTTGCGGTGGTCGAGGGCCGCCACCGCCCGGGCTTCGCGATAGAACCGCTCCAGTACGACCGGGTCGGTGATCTTGTCGCTGGGCAACACTTTGACCGCGACACGCCGGCGCATCAGCACGTGTTCGCAAAGATAGACACTACCCATGCCGCCGGTGCCGAGGTGCTCCAGCAACTTGTACTTGTTGCTGATGACGAAGTTGCGCCACTTGCCTTTGAGGATGAGCCCCGCCTGGAGGTTGGTGAGGACGCCATCGCGAACCATCGCCTGGGCGAGTTGCTTCGGCGAACCGGGCTGGTCATTTGTGCTTGTCAGTTTGCTGAGATAGTCGTCGAGCGAGCGTTTTTCGAGGACGTTGCTGCGCGTAACAAGGTCCACGAACTCGACAATACTGGCTGGGGCCGGCATAGCAGCACCCTCGGAGTGCGGCAATGAATGGAAGGCCTGTGCGGATTATTCCGTCCGCGCCGGGCACTACCGGTATGTAGCACATTTTTCGGGAAGAGGATTTGAGATAGTGAACGGATGAATCTGGCATACGTTTCGCGATCGCTTGGCATGCCGCTGCCTGGTTAAGCGCGAACGCGAAACGTAAACAGGAACTTGGATTAACTGCACCCCGAGCTGGCCCCGCAGCTGTCGCATTTGCAGCAGGCGCCGCTGCGGATCAAGGTAAGTTGACCGCATTCCGGGCAGGGGTCGCCTTCGTAGCCTTTCAGCTTGGCTTGCCGTACTTTTTCGTCGGCTGCCACGGCGGTTCCAGTGCTGGTCCAGCGCGGCGCGGTTTCCGCATGATGGCCGTTTCCATTGCCGTTTCCATTCGTGTGCCCATTGCCTGGAAGCGGCTTGAGGTGGCCGGTGCGCGGAGCGGCGAACGTCTTGGCGGCCGACTTGGGGTCGACGATGCGCTCGGAGACGACTTCCTCGTCTTCGAACTCGTCAGGCTTTGGGTGGCGATGAATCGCGTCGCCACGTAGGTCTTCCGGCGAAACGTGCGCCAAGTCGGCGCGATCGAGATAGGTGATCGCCAGTTCGCGGAAGATGTAATCGATGATCGATGTCGTCATCTTAATGTGCGGGTTGCCCGCCACGACGCCGTTTGGCTCGAAGCGAGTGAAGATGAAGGCATCGACAAATTCTTCGAGCGGTACGCCATGCTGCAGTCCGAGCGATACGGCGATGGCGAAACAGTTCGTCATGCTGCGAAAGGCGGCGCCTTCCTTGTGCATGTCGATAAAGATCTCGCCGAGGCTGCCGTCCTCGTATTCGCCGGTGCGCAGGTAAATCTTGTGGTTGCCGATACGGGCTTTTTGCGTGTAGCCGGCCCGGCGGTCGGGCAGGCGGCGCCGGCGGGCAATGTAACGGTGGACGATCTTTTCGGCGATCTTCACCGCTTCGGGTTTCGCCGCTTCCGACTTGGTGGAATCATCGGCCGGCGTATCGGAAACGGAATTGAGCGGCTGGCTGAGTTTCGATCCGTCGCGATAGAGCGCATTTGCCTTCAGCATCAATTGCCAACTCAGCCGGTAGGCATTCTTCACGTCGTCGATGATCGCTTCGTGCGGCATGTTGATCGTCTTCGAGATCGCGCCGGAGATGAACGGCTGGGCGGCCGCCATCATTCGAATATGCGATTCGACCGACAGAAACCGCTGACCGCGTTTGCCGCACTTATTGGCGCAATCGAAAACGGGATAGTGTTCCGCGCGAAGGTGCGGAGCGCCTTCGATCGTCATCGTACCGCAGGCATGCGCGCTGGCTTCGTCGATTTCTTCCTTACTGAAGCCAAGGGCTTTGAGCAGGTCGAAATTCGGCGCATCGATCTGCGCCTGGCTGAAGCCGAGCCGATCGCGTAGGACATCGTCGCCGACCGTGTAACGATTGAAGACAAAGCCAAGTTCGAATGCAGAAGGCAACTGCGCTTCGACGCGTTCGAGCACTTCTGTCGGGATGCCGCGTGTACGCAGGCTGGTCAGGTTAATATGCGGAGCGTCGCGGAGGGAGCCGGTGCCGCAGCAGTAACGAACGATTTCTTCGACTTGCTTGGGCGTATAGCCAAGCCGGGTCAGGGCAGGCGGAATCGACGCGTTGATGATCTTGAAATACCCGCCGCCGGCCAGCTTCTTGAACTTCACCAGTGCAAAATCGGGCTCGATACCGGTGGTATCGCAATCCATGACGAGGCCGATCGTGCCGGTCGGTGCGATGACCGTCACCTGGGCGTTGCGATAGCCGAACTTTTCACCGAGTTCGAGCATGCGGTCGCTATCCTCGCGAGCTGCTTCAACCAGGTAGGCCGGGCAATAGCGCGGATCGATCGCAACGGGCGTGACCGAGAGTCCCTCGTACTCGTTGGCCGGCGTCTCGTATGCAGCCCGGCGATGATTGCGAATGACGCGGAGCATCGCATCGCGATTGGCTGCATAACGCGGGAACGGCCCCAGTTCACCGGCCATTTCCGCCGACGTGGCATAGGCGACGGCGTGCATGATCGCGGTCAATGCACCGCATTGTGCCCGGCCCTGGGGTGAATCGTACGGGATACCCTGCACCATCAGCATGGCGCCGAGATTGGCGTATCCCAGACCGAGCGTGCGAAAATCGAACGACTTTTGCGCTACCGGCTTGCTGGGGAACTGTGCCATGTAGACGGAGATTTCCAGGATCAACGTCCACAGCCGGCACGCATGGCGGTACATCTCGACGTCAAATCGGCCGCTGGCGAAATCCAGAAACTTCATCACATTGATCGACGCCAGGTTGCATGCCGTATCGTCGAGGAACATGTACTCCGAACACGGGTTGCTGGCGCTGATGCGGCCGTCGGCGGGGCAGGTGTGCCATTCGTTGATGGTCGTATCAAACTGCAAACCGGGATCGGCGCAGGACCAGGCCGCAAACGCGATTTGCTCCCACAGGTCGCGAGCGCGCAAAGTCTTCCGCGGCTTCGGTTGGCGTTTCTCTTTCGCGGCCTTTTCTTTCTCTGTTCGCCAGTAGAGGTTCCAGTCGCCGTCCCGTTCGACGGCCGTCATAAACTCGTTCGTTATGCGGACCGAGTTGTTGCTATTCTGTCCGGAAACGGTGTAGTAGGCCTTGGAGGTCCAATCGGTGTTGTACTCTTCGATCAAGAGCGCTTTGACGCCCTGGGACGCCAGTTGCAACACGCGTGCAATGTAATTCTCGGGAATCAGATCCAATCGCGCTTCCGCAATGGCCCGACGCAGCGTCGCATTCGATTTCGGATCAAAATCGCCTGCCGCGTCGCCCGAATTGCAAGCCTTCAAGATCGCATTCAGGTGGCGATTCAGCAGTTTGGAGCCTGTGACCAAAGCAGCAACCTTCTGCTCTTCGATCACCTTCCAGTTAATGAATTCCTCGATATCGGGATGATCGAGATCGAGGACGACCATCTTTGCGGCACGGCGCGTGGTGCCGCCGGACTTGATGGCGCCTGCGGCACGATCGCCGATCTTGAGGAAGCTCATCAGGCCGCTGGATTTGCCGCCGCCGGAAAGCGGTTCGCCTTCGCCGCGGAGCGACGAGAAATTAGTGCCGGTGCCGGAGCCGTATTTGAAAATGCGGGCTTCGCGGACCCACAGGTCCATGATGCCACCTTCGTTGACCAGATCGTCGGCGATGCTCTGGATAAAGCAGGCATGCGGGGCCGGCCGTTCGTACGCGGAGGTCGAACGCTTCATTTCGCCGGTCTTCGCATCGACATAGTAATGCCCTTGCGGAGGTCCTTCGATGCCATAAGCCCAATGCAGCCCCGTGTTGAACCATTGCGGGCTGTTCGGCGCCGCGACCTGGGTCGCCAGCATGTAGCAGGTTTCGTCGTAAAAAGCCCGAGCGTCTGCTTCGGAAGAAAAGTAACCGCCCTTCCAGCCCCAGTAGGTCCAGCAACCGGCGAGGCGCGTGAAGACCTGCCGCGAATCGGTTTCGCCGCCCAACTTGGCGTCGGCGGCAGGATGCCGGCATTGCAGCCACTCGGGCATGCCCGGTTCGGGCACCCGGTCGGTCCGCGACGGAACGCCGGCCCGGCGAAAGTATTTCTGCGCCAGGATATCGACCGCCACCTGGGACCACGATTCGGGCACCAGGATGTCCTTCATCTCGAAAACGACTGAACCATCCGGGTTGACGATTCGCGATGATCGCGGGGCAAATGGGATCGAAGCAAAGGGGTCCTGCCCCTCGCGGGTGAATCGCCTTTGAATCTGCATGACTCTACTTCCTTCGCGTGCTCTCGGCCCGTCATCCGTGCGAGTCCTACGGGTCGAGCGGAATCCAGTTCACAGGTGAAGCGATACAGTAGCGTGCCCAGGTCCGCCAGTAAAGGCCCGTAGACCCTAAAGATGGATGGACGGGTCAATGAGCTGATCGCAATCCATGCGGCCTATGGGCTTAACCGTTATTGTGCCAACTTGACTCGGCAAACGCAACACACGCTGGCAACAAAAAATACGCGTAAACTTCAACTTTGCTTTGCGCATTTTTCGCTGCCGGCGATGCGCTGCCAGCTGGCCAAAGATTACTTTTCGCCCGGCACCACGAACGGCAACGTCAATCCTTTTTGGTCCTGATACTTGCCGGCCTTGTCGGCATAACTCGTCTTGCACAGCGCTTCGGCCCGGAAAAAGAGGATCTGGGCGATGCCCTCGCCGGCGTAAATCTTCGCGGGCAACGGCGTTGTGTTGCTGATCTCGATCGTCACCTTCCCCCGCCATTCCGGTTCCAACGGCGTTACGTTGACGATGATCCCGCAACGCGCGTACGTCGACTTGCCCACGCACACCGCAATGATGTCGCGAGGAATCTCGATATACTCCACTGTTTCTGCCAGAGCAAAACTATTCGGCGGAATCAGGCAAAAATCGGCTTCGACATCCACGAACGACCGCGAATCGAAATTCTTCGGATCCACGATCGCGCAAAAGGCATTGGTAAAGACCTTGAATTTCCGGCCGACCCGCATGTCGTAGCCGTAACTGGTCACTCCATACGAAATCGTGCCCGGCCGCCGTTGCATCGGGGCAAATGGCTCAATCTTGATGTCGCGCTCAATGTGCCAATCCGGCAATACCGTCATGGTGCATGCTCCTGGTGTTGGAAATGTTCTTACGAAGTGCGCAACCACGTTCAACGCGTAAGTCTCGACATCCGATCAATCCGGTCGACATCCAGCTGTTCGAAAGATCATTCGGAACGCCTCTTGACCCTCGCCGTATAGAATGCTGCAACATTGCCGAGGAAGCACTCATGTCCTCTCGCTTTTGGCAGCATTTTGTCAGCAACGGTTTTGACGAAAAGCCGCACTCGCATGAGCCGTCGCTGCCGTCCGACGATGAAGCGCTCGACGCTTTTTCGACGGTGGTGACGCGTGTGGCCGAAGTATTGCGGCCAGCCGTGGTGAACCTGCGCGTAGGCGGTGGGCGTCGCGGCGGATCCGGCTCCGGGGTCCTTTTTGCCCCCGATGGTTTCCTTTTGACGAATCACCATGTCATCGGCGACAGCGACGAGGTCCGCGTTCGACTGAACGACGGCAGCGAATTGGCCGGCGAAGTCGTCGGCCGCGACCCGTGGACCGACCTCGCCGTGGTGCAGGCCGACGCCCGATCGCTGCCATTCGCGAATCTCGGCGATTCATCCAGGCTCAAAGTCGGGCAACTCGTCGTCGCCATCGGCAGCCCCTTGGGCTTCGAATCGACCGTGACCGCCGGCGTCGTCAGCGCCACCGGCCGTACTCTCCGCAGCATCACCGGGCACCTGGTCGATAACGTGATCCAAACCGACGCGGCCTTGAACCCGGGCAATAGCGGCGGTCCGCTCGTCGATAGTCGCGGCCGCGTGATCGGCATCAACACCGCCGTCATCCAGCCGGCCCAGGGAATCTGCTTTGCCATCCCGATTAACATGGCCAAGCACATCCTTCCACAACTCATGCAGCACGGCAAAGTCGTGCGCGGTTATCTCGGCATCCATGCCCGCACCGTGCCGCTCCCGCCGCCGCTCGTTCGCCGGTTCAGCTTGCGGCAACCACACGGCGTCGAAATCCTCGCCGTGGAACCCGACGGCCCCGCCGACCAGGCCGGCCTGCAGGAAGGCGATATTCTCATCGCACTCGGAGATCAGTCGACTGCTTCCGTGGACGACCTGCACAAATTGCTAACGCAATTGCCGGTCGGCATCCCGGCAGGAGTTGCGTTTTTGCGCGACGGCCGGCGAATGGAGCGCTTCGTGCTGCCCACGGAGTGGCCGGAGAAGTGACAATCGCAATGTTACTTCCAGCGCTTCAAGACGTGCATCATTTCGATACGGAGTTCGTCGTCGGTCGTTCGGTGGGCGAGCGATTCGAGTTGCTCGCGCGCTCTCGTTCCGCCAATTTTTTCCAAAACCTCGACCGTACGAAGCAATTGCAACTGAGCCGGCGAGTACCGGCCGCTGGTCGTTTCGATCAGGCGAGAGATTCTCGCTCTTGCCTCAATGGACGATGCCGTCTTCAGGGCATCGGTCAGAGCCGGGCGCACCGCGTCTCCCAATGCGGCAAGTTGCTGTGTGGCCTTTTCGCGAACAGCGAACCGCGCATCGCCCAGATCCTTGATCCAGCGTTCGATATCCTCCGGTTTCGGTCGCAAAACCGGGCGCGATTTTTCTCGAATGATGGCGAGTGCTTGATCTGGCCGATACGCCAATGACCAAATCGCTCGAACGACGGTGCCCGGTTCCGGCGATGCAAGGTCATTCCACCAACTCTCAATCTGAGCCGCCGATGCAGCAGAACCGCTGGAATTAGGCAACTTTGTGCACAGCTTTGTCACATCCCAGACCAAGGTAGTCGAGTCCTGTCCCGAGGTCGCCAGCCGGGAACCATCCGCCGAAAACGCGATTCCGAGGATGCGGCCACGGTGGCCGGAGAATGGGCCGGCTGTTTGACCCGAGGAGAAGTCGTGAAGGAGAAGGGCGCCATTGGCTTCGAATGCAAGAAATCGACTGTCCGGCGAAAACGCGAATGCGGCGGCGCCCGTGGGGAACCGAGTGAGACCGTCATGTTTTGGCCTGGGAATTGTGGCGCGCGGAAGACCAGTAATGACTTCCCAAACATGTACGTCTTGATCTTTGGCCAAACTTACAAGCAACCGGGCATCGGGAGAGAACAACTTCGGATTGACAAAGGAACGGAACCGGTCGCGGCCGGTTATTGGAATGCGAAGTCGCTTTTGCACGAGATCGTAGATGTGTATGGTTGAAGTGTCGTTGTTTTCAGTGAACACTGCCCATCGCCCGTCTGGCGATAATGCCGGGGCATATCCATCGTTGCGCCGCGGGATTTCGCAGATCCGCATGCCGGATGGGACCGCCGAAATCGTCAATGTATGCTCGTCTTGTATCGCCATGCTCCGGCCATCGGGAGCGAAGGTAACCGGCGCGCCCGGCGGGCAATTCATTGCCAAGCCGGCGGATTCTTGGCTGCCGGGCCACCAGACCAAGCTTGGTTCGGCATCTCGTCGTAACAACACGCCTTTGCCGTCCCACGAAGCGACGAGCGTTTCAAAGAATGTTTGCGTCGCGATGCGATCTGTTTCTTTACCCGTGGCAACATCCCAACATTGAACGGTTTGATCCTCTCCCGCGGTCACGATTTTGCCGCCGGAAATGAACGCAACTCCGTAAACCGGCACGCCGTGGCCGCTGCCAGCATGCAATTCCTTGTCCGCAACCACGTCCCAGATTCGCAGCCGTCGACCGCAACTGGCCTCCGCCAACCAGCGTCCATCAGTTGAGATGGCCATGACGTTTTCGGAATAGCGCCTTGCGGGGAATGAACGGAGTTCCCGGCCGGACGCAAGCCCGTAGATCCGAATATTCCCATCCGAACCATGCGCAGCCAGAAAACGACCATTCGGGGCCGCCGCGAGTAAAGTGAAACGCTCCAGGTTATCGATTTGTCGTTGAATCTTTCCAGTTTCGGTGTTCCAAAGCGAAATGGAAATGCCGGGACCATCGCTCACCAATGTTTTGCCGTCCGCTGTTATCGCTAGAAGGCCATGCTTCCGGTAATAATCGGGCTGTGCAACGAGTCGATCGAAGGTTACGTGCTCGGTCCCTTTCTCGGCATCAAAGCATTTGATTTTTCCGCCAAAGTCGCTAACGAATAACCGCTTTCCATCCGTGGAAGAGCATACCGCGGCCAAATTCGTCAGTCCGGTCGACCAAGATAAATCGTCGTTTCCTCGTGTGATCGTGCAGATGGAACTCGTTCCATTTTTCAAATACAGAATGGCCAGGCGATCCTCCGACAGCCAGGCGAGTTCCGCTGGAACGGCACTCTGCGAAGGACGAGAAAGAATCCGCCGTCCCTCCAAATCCCACACATTCACGACGCCATTGAAGCCGGCGCTGGCGATGCATTTGCCGTCCCGAGAGAATTGAATGGCATAAACGCTGTTGTGCGGGTCGTGGCGCCAGTGCCGCAACTCGCGGCCGGTCTCCGACTGCCAAAGATGAACGAAACCGTCCTCCGTCCCAGTCGCAACGATTTTGCCGGCTGGCGAAAACGCGACCGCGGTAATACGGCCGTTGTGGACAAACCGAGTCGACCCCAGCCGGATGATCGCTGCTTCGGGCAGATTTTCAATTGACGGCAGCTCAGCGGATAGCGCCGTTAGGCTGCCGAAGGCGGCGACAATGACAGCAAGACGCGTGGTCACTGGGGACTGCTCTCGATTGCGTTGGAGTCAGTATAACCGCACTCACGGAATTATGTTCTGACGGCGTCTTTTTCCCTCGAGTGAGCGGAATTTGCACCCGTTGCCGGCTTTTGCAACTTGAGGCTGGACCGCGGATGAACGAAAAGGAACCACAAAAAAACGCAACCCGCTCTTGCGAGCGGGTTGCGCAATGCGTGGGACTGAAAGAGCCTTGCGGCTCCCCCTCATCAGTCCCGATCAGACTACCCCGAACGCGGAACCGCCAGCCAGATACACGTTCGCGGAGCTGCTGACGACCGCCGTCGTCAGTTCACGGGCGAGAGTACCATTGAGTCCGGAGAGGATGCGGATGCGAGCCGTGTTGTTGGTCACGGCGCTTGCGATGATGTCATCATCGCCATCGCCATCGAGGTCCGCCGTCGCCAGGCGGATGCCGCCGGCAAACGCGGTGTCGAAGGCGTTGAACGATCCGATTTCCACGCCGTCCGTGCCTCGGAAGACTCGAACTTTCGAGCTGGCATTGTTGGTCGGTCCGGCCAGGATTTCCACTTTGCCGTCATTGTCGAGGTCGCCGACCGCCACGTTCACGCCCGCCAGTGCATCCGGAATCGAGAAGCTGCTGACCAGCTTCGTGCCGGCCGAGGTCACGCTGACCACTTGCACCTTATTGGTCGTGGTAGCGCCAGTGGCCGGTGCGGTGATAACTTCGGCCTTGCCGTCGCCATCGACGTCGCCGGCCGCGACCGCGACGCCGCCGGTGTAACTGGAGTCATAGGCCATGAAACCGCGAATCTCGGCAAAGGTCTTGCCGTCGAAGACGCGGACGTGGGGACCGCCGCCGGCTTCCGGCGCGGTGATGATGTCGGCTCGGCCGTCGCCGTTCACGTCGCCGGTCGTGATGAACAGGCCGTTCTGGAACTTCTGATCGTAGGCCAGGAAGGTTTTCAGCAGCGCTCCGGACAGGCCGCTGTAAATGGCCACGGTCGGTTCTCCGCCCGGTCCCGGCGTGGTGATGATGTCCTTGTAGCCGTCACCGTTCATATCGGCAGTGGCGACTCGCACTCCTCCGCGGAAGTCCGGGTTATAGGCCAGGAACGGCGGGAAGAGGTCCTGATTGCTGACTGCGTCGAACACACGTACCAGCGGGGCGGCGCCAGCCGGCGAACCGACCGCGACGAACGCTGTGGTCACCGGCGCGAAGTCGTTGATCTGCGGGGTGACCACGAAGCCGGCAACCCCGCGATCGATGCCATCGCCGCAATCTTGCGGAGGCGGCTGCACGATGAAGTCGCGCTTGCTGATCTCGCGGACTTCGCCGAAGTTGTAGTTGACGCCGTTCAGGCCGCCGGGCAGTTGCGGCACCTGAATGTTGATGATTGTGTCGTTGTCCGCGGCCGGCAGGTTCGCCGGGAATGGCGTGCCAATCGATTCACGGAAGTCCTGGTAGGCGATCGGCTGCGTTTCGGTCAGCGTGTAGGTTCCAACAAATACGTTGAGGAACTGGTAGAAACCGGTGGCACTGGTCGAAACCGTGCGATTCACCGGACCGCCGTTCGGAGCATCCGCGGTGGAAGTACCGGTCAGCACGACCCGCACGCATGGGATGCCCGGTTCATTGGCGTCCTTGATGCCGTTGCGATTCAGATCGTGATACACGAAGCCGGAGATCGAGTTCGGCACGTCGGCGAGCACGCCCTGCAACTTCTCGCCGAAGTTGTATTCCTGGCCATCCTCGCACGCCGGCAGCGTGATATTGGAAATAATGTCGTTGCCGACCGTGCCGACCGTGCCGCCCTTGATGGTGCCGGCAAAGTCCTGATCATCGACGATGCCCGGGTCGGTCGGCTGCGTTTCCCGCAACGTGTAAGTTCCAGGCCGCAGGCCTTTGAACTCGTAAAAGCCGGCGCTATTGGTGGTCGTCGAAACGGAGACCGAGACGCCCTGATCGTTGGTGCCGGTCAAGGTCACGGTGACATTGGCCAGAGCCACGTCGCCATTGGCGGCGCCGCGGTTGGTGTAATTCGGCGTTCCGTCTTTTTCGAGGAAGACGAAGCCGGAGATGTTTGCCGGTTCGAGTTCGCCGAAGTTGTAATTGACGCCGTTTTGGCTCGTTTGGCTCGGCGGGATGACGACATTGGAGAATACGTCGTTGACCGTCGCATCAGCGGCGAATGGAGTGCCTGCCTTGTCCTTGCCGTCAATGAAGTTGGCGGGCTGAGTTTCGACGATGCGATAAGTGCCGGCACGCAGGCCCTTGAACTCGTAGAAGCCGTCCGCGTTGGTCGTCGTTGTGGCTGAGACGCTGACGCCCAGATCGTTGGTGCCGGTCAGGACGATCGTCACGCCGGCGATGCCAAGTTCACCCGGATCGCGGTTACCGTCGTTGTTCGGGCAGTCGTTGAAGACAAAGCCGCTGATGCTGTGCAGATTGGGCCGCGTGCGTTCGCCAAAGTTGTAGCCCTTGCCGTGCGTGCAGCCGAGCAGGTTGATGGCGGAGAGTTCGTCGTTGGCGGAGTTGGTCCCGCCCGCGTCGCCGACGGTGTCCTTGCCGTCGTCATAATTCGGCGGTTGTGTTTCGTTGATCTTGTAGGTTCCGGGCCGCAGCTTGGTGAACGAATAACTGCCGTCTGCTGCGGTCGTGGTGACGATCGACACGCCGGCGCCGAGATCGTCGGTGCCCGTCAGCGTAACGGTGACGCCCGCGATGCCGGCTTCGCCAGCATCCTTGATGCCATCGTCGTCGGTGTCTTCGTAAACGAAGCCGGTGATCGAATTGTTGACTTCGCCGAAGTTGTACTCGACGCCGTGCTGGGCAAGCTTGCTTTCCGGGATAACGATCTTCGAGATGGTGTCAGCGCCGACGCCGGTGGCGACGCCGCCGAACGGAGTGCCGACCTGCTCCTTGCCGTCGAGGAAGGCGGCCGGTTGCGTTTCATCGACGCGGTAAGTGCCGGCTTTGAGGTCGGTGAACGTGTATTTGCCGCTGGCGTCGGTCGTCGCGGTGCGCGAAACGGCTGCACCGCTATTGTCCGTGCCGGTGAGAACCACTCTCACGCCGGCAATGCCCTCTTCATTCGCGTCGCGAATGCCGTCGAAATCGCAGTCCTGGTAGACAAAGCCCGAGAGCGTGTTGAGCTGCTCTTCCGGGCAATCGGGGCATTTGGCTTCGCCGAAGAAGTACCCGGTGGCATCGGTGCAGGCATCCAACACGATTTGTGTGATTGCGTTGTCTGATTCGACTCCGCCCGACGATCCAGCCCTCGTGCGGCCATTGATTAGGCCGTTTGGCTGCACTTCGAGCAGATTGTAGACGCCAGGCAATAGATTCTCGAAGCTGTAATCGCCGTTGGCGTCCGTCGTCGTCGAGAGATCGACCGCGTTGCCCTGGAAGTCGGTGCCATTCAGGAAGATCTGCACGCCGGCCAAACCGCTGTCGCCTGCATCCAATTGACCGTTGTAATTCGCATCGAGATAGACCGAGCCGGAAATGCTCGACGGCCCGATTTCCCCGAAGTTGTAGTTCGTCCCCGCGACGTTGGCGTCGGAGGCGCGAACGCGAACCTCGAAGGAGTCGTTCGACACAGTAGCCGGGAACGGTGTGCCGGCGAGATCCTTGCCGTCGGTGTATCCCGCCGGCTGCGATTCGGAGATCGTGTAAGTGCCCGGAAGTAGGCCGGTGAA
>Ga0073934_10004568_pt1 | contig 22770 bp, 20 predicted proteins | sample LarsenN4metaG_FD_76834 | JGI IMG/M metagenome (GOLD analysis project Ga0073934, IMG submission 76834) | Hot spring sediment bacterial and archeal communities from British Columbia, Canada, to study Microbial Dark Matter (Phase II) - Larsen... ...
CCCAATGTCCATCCCAATGACGGTTCTTGCTTCGATGACCATGATTGTGTCCTCCTTTCATCTTTAATGAACTCCAGTATACTAATTCCTGGAGGACACGGCGCTTTCATGGTATCAGTATAGGCCTACAATAGTCATTACTACAATGAATATGCTCACCTATGTTCTTACCTAATTTTAAATGTCCTATGTTCTAAGCTTAAATATGTCCTTGGCTCTTTCAGATTTTTTATCTTCGAACTACAAATTCAGAACTATATTGCAGTCGCCGGCCAGGCTCCATCTTTCACCCTCTCTATTCCCTCGCCCCGAAGAACCCAAAAAATCCAAACAGCCCAAACAACCCATACAGCGCCGGATTACTCGCGCCCAAAAGCCCCAAGAGCCCCAGAAAACCCAAAATGCCCAGATAACTCTTCTTCATCACCTTCCTCCTGCCTTAAGCTACCGATTCTCTGCTTTAATTAATATACAGCCACCGGCCAGGCTCGAACTGGCGACCTACGGTTTACGAAACCGTTGCTCTACCAACTGAGCTACGGTGGCATAATCTTTTAACCTATATTTAGCGGTAAAACTCCCCAATCCGCAAGAGAGATTTTTCAAAAAAACCCAGCCCCGCCTAGCCTAAACCCCTTTGTTATTCTGGTTACATTCTACCCGGCTTTATTCAAACTTGCCCAGCCACAGCCTTAGATTTCCTAAGCTTCCGGAGGTGGCTAAATCCCACCAATCGGTTACTCTCCTGGTCCCACAGGCGAAATGAGAGCGATTTGAAGCTGGCAGTCAAAGTAATCGGCTTAATCTCCTGAAACATCGGATGTTCACTGTAGCACTTAGCCAGATAGTAGTTCGGAATGCGCGGGCAGAGGTGATGAATGTGATGATACCCTATCCGGCCGGTGAACCACCGCAAGATTTTGGGGAGTTTGTAGAAGGAGCTTCCTTTCATGGCGGAAGAGATAAAATCCCACTCCTGATGTTCCTCCCAGTAAACCCCCTCAAACTGATGCTGGACGTAGAAGAGCCAAAACCCGGCTGCAAATCCTATCAGATAGACCGGCAGCTGAACTAAAAGAAAGCTCTTGAAGCCTATGCTCACCCCCACCCCAACCAGAAGCCCTAAAAGGGCTAGATTAGTCAGGTAAATGCTGAAGCGTTCCTTTCTTCCTGCTGCTCTGCCCGCCAAACGATTACTTATTAAGACCACATACAGTGGCCCCAGAACGAACATGACCAGGGGATTTCGGTATAAGCGGTAAGCCAGCCTTTTCCAGGGGGGAAAAGCCAGGTATTCGGCTGAAGTCAAAGTCCAGATATCTCCTACTCCGCGCCGGCCTAAGTCTCCGGCTGAATCATGATGAATCTTGTGATTTTTCTTCCACTGGTAATAAGGGGTGTAGGTCAGGATGCCGGTGACTATTCCCAGGGTATCATTGGCCAAACGAGATTTGAAAAAGGAGTCGTGCACACAGTCGTGGAAGATTATAAATATCCGAATCAGAAAGCCGGCCATAGGAATTGCCAGTACTAAAGTGAGCCAGTAAGAAACTTTCAGGCTGAAATAAGCCAGGACCCACAGAGCCAGGTATGGCACAATTGAGTTTACTATCTGCCAGATGCTTTTGCCTAAACTAGGGGAATGATACCTGGCCAGAACCTCCAGCCAGGGGGCGGTATTATATTCAGGTTTTACAGCGGTAAAAGAGGAACTCATTAAGCTTTCTCCTTCAGAGAGGATTTTGATTTTCAGTGGGGAGGAATTTCGTGTGGAGTCATGAATGTGATTGTATTGTATTATACGGAAAGCCCGGCCGGAAGGCAAACAAAATTATTCTTTAGAAAAAAATTGTGAAAAAATAAAAAAGTCCCCCGATTGTTCATCGGGGGACTTTTCTTGCAGTCAGATACTATTTATATCTTAACCACGTTGGTAGCCTGAGGTCCTTTGGCACCCTGACTAACTTCAAAACTAACTCTATCACCCTCTTTAAGGGTCTTAAAGCCATTGTCTGAAATTGAGCTGTAGTGTACAAAAACATCCTGGCCACTGCCATCCGGTTCAATAAATCCAAAACCTTTGGATTCGTTAAACCATTTTACTTTTCCTTCTGGCAAACTTAATTCACCACCTTTCCTAACTTTAGATATTAAAAATAGACCCACCGCTAATTTGAGCGGCGGGGGTTAACTTAAGCTTAGATTGCGACTTCAATATGATAACTAATAACCTTACTTTGTCCTTATACTATATACGTTATCGGCAGGGTTTTGTCAAGCTAAATATTGGGTTTTTAAGCCCTTGCCCGGCTGGGTCTGGGGGAGTCAAAAATGCCGCAGGCCAGAATCGAACTGGCGACACACGGATTTTCAGTCCGTTGCTCTACCTACTGAGCTACCGCGGCGTATTCTATGGGGTCTTCTGCTCAAATATTTCGGACGAAAGTAAGGAAGCTGAGGGAGGAAGTCAACTGTAATCTTGGGTACGCGGCGGATCCTTAGCTATCCTATTCAGTCCTTATACTCTGGAGGGAATATAGTTAAGATACTATTCTGCGAATCCTTGTGATGATAAATCGTATATTTGAGACCTATTACTATGGGATTAGACTGCAACATCCGAATAGTAAATTCCATTTTCGGATTTTTATATACGGGCGCCACTTCCTTTTTTGCAGAGTATCCAATCGGATCGTCTATAAAATAAGACCATGCCTGCTCTTCTGCTAATGAGTCATAAACCGTCCATCCCTTCGAATTGAAACCAAACCCCTTAGGGACCTTTAGAAGTAGCCAGACTCCTTCGGCAAACTGATTTCCTTTATTTAACACTTCAGGTAGAACTTTAACTGTGAGTGAATCAATTCGTTCTCTTTGAAACGTTCTAAGCATGAGGTCAGGACTTCTTGAAATCTCATACTGCCATTGCGCCTGGGTCTTCTTCAATAATTCAAGTTGTTTATCACTCGCTTGTACTATTTCCTTGAGCTTAGCTTCATAGGAAACAACTCCTTCGGAAAACTCGTCAACACCAGTTCTCAAGCCCTCTATTGTCGATACAAGTTCTTGCTGTGATTTGTCTACAGACATTGTCATTTTATCTACTGTTGAATCGAATCTTGAAATGCTTTTTGGTAGCTCCTCGATTCGATTCTCCACGTTGGCAAAGAGAGTATCAAGACTTGTCAGATGGGATTCTACCGCCGTATTAAAGTTAGTTGATGTGCATGTGTTCAGAACGCTTAACCCTATTGCTAGGACTAATAAGGCCATCTCTACAGCCCGGAAAAATGATTCGTTTTTCTGTACCCACTCAGTAAACCACCCTTTTGTATGCGGCCGGATTTGAGCAGATTCGTCCCGACTCCCTGCTATTTCCCCGCTCTTTTCTTCGTCCATTTACTGACAAATATAATCAAAAAACGCATGAAGTCAAAAAACCCCATCGCCCTACCTCCTGAGCCAGCGCCCCTACCCCTACTTCCTCCCCTTTTTTCAACACGTATATCACCCAGGGAGCAATCTTAGTCTCATTCACCCACTCATACGGCTCTTTCTGCCTGCCTAAGGGCTTATACCTCTTCACTAACTTCAATCCTGCCTGCTGGTACACTTCTTGATATGCTTCATCCGACCAAAGAATATCCTCTACCGGCCTTTTATCCTCTACGTCCTTCATGATTATCTTGACCCGGTCCCCGCTTTTGGCGTATCGGTTTTCAGGGAAGTCTTTGGTCGTAAAAGAAGCCCACTCATGTATATAGATTTCCGGCGATGAAACTAAATTAATCATCTTTCCATTCGGTTGCAGTAACCTGCTGATTTCTCGTAGGTTCTTTACTTTCTTTTTTGCTGTGGGGATGTTGTCGAGGGTGAAGGCAGACAGCACCAGATCAAAGGCCTGGTCTTTGAACCGGCCCAGGTCTCCATCTTCAACCAGACGATAGTCCCCTGCGGGATCGATTTCCTTAGCTTTTCTAATCATATCCTGGGCGATATCGGCTCCGGTGGCTTCAAGACCAAGCTTTCGCATGAATCTGGTGGAGCGTCCAGTGCCGCATCCGAAATCCAGCGCCTTTCTTCCCTTTACGTGCTCAGATATGATTTCAGGCAAGTCCCGAAAAGCCAGATAATAGGTGCCGGGAAACTCTAACTTGGCATAGGCATCTGCACGCCGGGCATCCTCATATACGTTTTTGAATTGCATACTCACTTTTTTCTGAGGTCTCCAGCCCTTCCACGTATAACACCTGAATTCGATCGTCTGCTGAGCTACCGCGGCATTGTTAAATCCCAGCCAAGATAATTTCCTCAAATACCTTGTCAAGTTTACTCCAGCTCTAGGCCAGTACCCGCCTTTAATGCCTTATTCCTTCCGCCGGTTTCACCAGGTTTGACTTGTAGGAGTTGCGGCATTATCATCAGTTTGTGCTTCACTGGTACGTGGGAAAGTTCTTTAGCGTTCGAAGCTTTGAGGGGATTTTCCATTAGACCGCCAGATTACTGATTAGCTGGGATGTTATACCCTTACCGCAAGAGCACCTGGATTGTAATCATCTTTCTTTTGGTAATCTGGCCGGCTTTCTCGGTCCTGGTATCATCTACCGGCGAACTTCCTGCCTCAATTTCCAATCTGACTCTGGAAGTCTATCTCCCCACCCTGTCAGTGGAGCTGCTTTTGATGCTGACTGTGGGCTGGGCTCTTTTGCGCTCTAAAGAGAGCCTGGCTACTGTAGGATTAGTTGGCTTTAATTTTAGAAATTTTGTCTGGGGGGTCTTATGCTTAGGGTTAGCCCTATTTCTATTTTCGGTCTTAAGCCAAATCTTCCATGGCTTAGACCAGCCCAAAGAAATCCAGCAATATCTCCCCCGAACTAAGCTGGATTATTTTTTTTGGATAGTTTTATCGCTGGGGGCTGCCCTCGGAGAAGAGCTTAGCTTCCGCGGCTTTTTGATTACCAGATTGGCGCCGGTTCTGGGAAACTACGGAGCGGCCGCCCTGCTTTCTTCCATGGCTTTCGGCTTAGGGCATCTCTATCAAGGGATTGTAGGGGTAATTTTCACCTGCCTTTACGGGCTGTTGTTTGCCGCGCTCTTTTATTGGCGAAGATCAATATTCCCCTGCCTGGTGGCCCATTTCTTACAAGATGCTTTAGCCCCCTGGCTGTTTCATTTTGCTCAGGGCCAGCCAAAGTAAACCAACCTCACTAAAGCTGCCACGAATTCACTTGGACACTGCGACCCGCTCGGCCGGGTAGCTTCTTGATTTCAAATTCTCTCGGGGCGAGTATATCTCCATCAGTTTTTGAAGACTAGCTTTTACCTCCTCCCGCAGAGAAGCCGGCGCCAAGACTTCAGCCTCCGCTCCAAAGCTTAAAATCCATCTCAGGATTTCTTCGGTCCCCTGGACGGTCAGGGTATATTGGGCTTCCCCAGCGCCTACTTGAATCACTTTTTCCTGGGGATGATGCTGGCCGGTTAGAATCTCCCCGGCCGCCTGGCCGGTAAAGTGGACCTTCACTACGGCCTCTTCTCCCCCTTCATTCCCCAGCGAGAGTTCAAAAAGCTCTTAAAACTGAGGTCCGGATTCTTGGGGAAGGTCTGATTGAGAGAAAAGATTTGTTTCAAGTCCCCTACTTTAATCGCCTGAAAATCATCCTGAGCCGGGAAGTAGCCAATTACATACCAGTCGTGGGACGATAGACTAAGGCGTAGGGGTAGAGTTGAGTCTTAGAACTATCCTGTCCATCCGACCTAATCAGTTCTACTATACGCTTTTGTTCAATAGCTTTCTCCAGGGCTGCAAAGGTCTTTTGGAGTCGAGCCTTAACCGGTTTTTCGGGAAGAGTGCCTATACAGTTATGATTGACCAAGGAAACGGATTTCCTCACAACCGGGTCTACCACGGTATCTATCTTACCCTTGAGTGTTCTGACTCTTGCTCTTAAATCTGGTCTTAGCAGGGCCGGACAGGATAGGGCCATCTGCATTAAGTCGTATTCAGACTGAGTCAGATTCATGGTCTTCAGGTAAGCAGTGGGAAGCATCCGGTAGCCATTGTCGTATAAGACCGGATACTGGGAAGCCAAATTAAGTATGTCCCGGTAAATGGTGCGCTGGCTCATGCCGGTTTCGCGGGCCAATTCAGCAGCTTTAATCCCAGGCCGGGGCGAATCTGATTCAAAATCAAAAGCGGGCGCTCAAATTTTAACATCTATTCCTCCTTGCATGGCAATTCACATCCTTATCCAGTCGATTCTCAAGGAAGATTCGGGTTAGACTATGACTGCCGCCGGCAGTGACAGACAATGTCACATCGAGTGAGTTAAAATACTTCCTCCCCTTTTTCTTGTCTCTCCCCAATGCTATGGCTGATTTAATCTCAGCTATCTCGACCACTCGACCTCCTTGTCGATCGTCATGACCTAACTAAGTCGCCACATCTTCCCTATTGCCAAACCCTCTCGGAATAGTGGTAATGGAAAATAATAAGGAGAATATTTTTGCCTGTCAAACAGAATTCACGTTTTACTGACAGATCCTGTCAGAAAAAGTGAAAAATTTAATTTATACCGTGTTGGATCGGTGGACTACTCTAAGCGGTGATGGAATTCGAGATAGAACATGTCTAACGGCAAAAACCACTTGGCTGCTTTTGGGCTGAATATTTTCGCTACGTCGGGTAAAGTTGTGCCAACTCCTATGTAATACTCTCTTTCTACCTCAATCCTGTAGTGGTTGGTGCTGTATCCTAAACCGAACTGTACAAAATCAACCTTTTTATAAACTGGCCTGAAGGTGAGCCAGTAAATATCATTGTCGAACTCCTCGGCCGTGCCAGCTATACCGTGAGACGTGGCTATCCAGGGAGCCTGTTTGAAAGAGAGTTTTAGGCCAAAATTCTTTAGGGCTGGCAGATGATATTGCCCCAGGGCCAACCCACAGCCGATATTATTGGCAATCAAGTCCGAGACCCCCAAACCTTGCAGAGGATTATAGGCATCAATCGGATATTCAATGAAAGTGCCCAGCAGAGCGGAATGCAGAGTTCCAAAAGTCATGGAGCGATTCGGGGATAAACCCAGCCACCGATAGACTGGCTGAAAATATCTGGAAAAATTATAGGAAGCTACCGTATGGCTCATTTCATCATTCTGAGCCAGGTTGTCGCCAGTCCAGTCCTTTTTCCAGTGGAACTTGCCCGAAGAAGTTCCCCAGGCCTCTTGAGACCAGAAGTACCCGGCTAAGCCAAAGGCCACATTCCCCAACCCAAACCAGAGTGCTTTTTTCTGGTTAAGTTTGTAAGAGCCTGTAACTGGCACACTCCGATGATTGAGCATTGCGGTATCCGGCTCGGATAACTTTGCTAAATCAGCTTGCACTTGAAATTCAATTGAGACGGGTTGGAAATTACCCTGCGCAAAGCTTAGCTGGTAGCTTGAGAAAAACAGCAACCCAACTATTATCACCCTGATTAGACTTTTCATCGCCGGTGAATTTGCCTCTTTTCCTATCTTTCTGTCAAGCAAAATAAAAAACGTCCGCTTTTAAGGTCGGACGTTTTCTCTGCTTGGATTACTACAAATTATTTCAGTAGGATCATCTTCCGGCTCTGGACGAAATCTGCGGCTTTAAGGCGGTAGAAATAAACTCCTGAAGAGACGGCTTTGCCATCTGCCCCTCTGCCATCCCAGACAATACTCTTCTGCCCCGGCAGTTGTGGCCCTAAGTTAATTAATTTGACTATCTGGCCAAGAAGGTTGTAAATCTCGATCCTCACCTCCGACTGCTTTGCCAAAGTGAAATCTATCCTAGTCCCGGCATTGAAGGGGTTCGGATAGTTCTGCCCGAGATGGAACAGGTTGGGTATTGGAAGAGGTTCTGTTTTGACATCGGTGGGAGGATTGAAAAGGGAGTCATAAAGGCTCTGGGCAATCTGGGCATTGGAGACTAAAGTGCTCAAATCATAGACAGCCAGTTGAGGATTAGCGGAATCGTAGCCCAAGGGATCGGTGTGGAAACTCTCTCCGCCGATGATGGCAAAGGAGAATCGCAGTGTGTCATTTGGATAGAGGTTCCCCACCGGGCCGCAGGACAAAAGAAAAAAACTGGGGGCTCCGTCTGCATAACCTAGAGCATTTGCAGGCGGAGCCAGCCACCCCTGCAGGCTATGGTCTAAATGGGTAGTATTCTGGTCGTAGTCAATTTCACTGTTGGACATAAGGTAATATTTTTCCCGGCAAGTGCCGGGTGAGCCAATACCTGAATCGGCGAACAGTCCAAAATTGGCGAAGTTACTTTGCAGTGTAGGTCCCCAAGCGCCCGCCCACCAGTTGAAGCTGGTTTGACAGTCACTGACTCTTGGATAAAGAATTATCGCACCAACCACTGAAGTGACGCTATTATTCGTAAAGCTGCCATTATCAGGGTTGCCGTCATTGTCCGCCACCCAGCCCACAATGCCAGTATCATTAGTAGTCCCTACAATAGCCTTGGTGCCGCAGATCTCCTGTAATAGTGGCGGAGCTGTTCCTGAATATGCTATTCCATTAAAGTAGAGGCCAAGGTAAACCTGTTCGTATGTCTTAGCGCTCTGGTTATATATTTTGTAGTCGAAGATAATGAAATCCTTGTAGATGGAGTAATAGGAGAAGGCATAGGAGTTTTGCTCCACTTCAACGCCGGCTGAACTTTCATAATAGACTGTATAAAACCGCTGGGCATCTGGAAATGCCAGCTGGGTTAAATTTACTATATTTGTAAAGCCACTCCCGTAATTGCATCTATCGACAGCACCCACTGCCACAGATTCCCCATCGACTACTCCCCCCATCCAGATTCCAGCATTAAAAAGATAGTCCTGAAAAGCACTGGTAGCACCAACACCGGGGTACAAGAGACCAGGGTGACTTTCAGGAGTCGGGTCAATGCCGCCTAATAGGCCTGGCACTGTGTAACATATTTTGAGGAGAAGGTTGTTATAATCATGAAACACTCTGTAGTAGCAGCCATTGGAGCTATGGTCGGGTACAAAGAGTACCAATAATTCAATTGTGCAAAGCCAGATAAGTCCTTTTCTCATCCTAGGGGAGTTCATTCCGCTTCGTCTCTAATATTGATACTTGTAACAAATCAAAGGCCGGGGACCTCCATTCAGAAAGTTGTTTGAATACATCATATCCGGAAGGGTAACATGCCCACCACAATCTTTCTGTCCCTGCTTCCCTACGGACGCAAACTAAATCCGTATCCCTCAAATGTCAAGCAAAAACGCCTACAACCCCCCTTAGTAACAATAAACTATCGCAATAAATTTGCTTCTACTTCAGCAAGGTCATCTTCCGGCTCTGCACAAACTCCCCCGCCTTCAGCCGGTAAAAATACACGCCTGAAGCAACCGCTTCTCCCCTCTCGTTTTTACCATCCCATGCCACAGTCTTGTATCCCGCACCCTGTCTGCCCAAATCTAAGCTTCTGACCTTTCGTCCCAGAAGATCATAAATATCGATTCTGACTTCTGAAGTTTGCGGCAGGGCATATCTGATATGAGTCACCAGATTGAAAGGGTTGGGATAATTCTGGCTCAACTGAAAATACTTGGGAAGCTGAGTGATATCAGGCTTGGGCTGGCCTACCTCCACCCCCAGGTAAGAGACCAGCTTGGAGTAAATGTCTAAACCTAATCCCGGATTTCGGCCGTCGGCCCAGGCCAAGTAGGCTTCGTCCCGGGCCAAAGCGACATCCGGGGTTAGCTGAAGATTGTTGCCGATGTCGGAGTTGACCTTAAAATCGGGTCCGGCTGAGTCATTGGAAGAGTAATAAAACTGTCCGAAAACATCCCAGTCTCCGTTGCGGTTATCCTCCCAGGCGACAAAGAATGCGTTGTTTCTGTCCATGGCTACGCGCGGATTTCTGGGAAAGCCTAAGCTCGGGTCGGCTATGGCCAGATTAGCTCCTAAAGAAATACCGCTGCTGTAGCGCTGAGCAAAGATATTGGTCCCGGCAGCTCGATCCTCCAGCCAGACTATGACGCCCGCCTCGGGGGACAAGGAAATATCTGGCTGGTATTGAACTGTATTGGCTGAGTCGGACTGAATCGCCTCGCTGGGGCCATCCGGAGCACCACTTGTGTTGAAACCCCTCCCGAAAACCCGGGATAGCCCGGTGCGCGAGTCCTGCCAAACTACCACAAAAGTGCTCGACGTATCCGCCCCGACTCTGGGGCTAAGATGATCTAATGAAGAAGTATCATCATTGATTTTGAAATTTGACCCGGAGAGAGTACCCGGAGCAGAAAAAATCTGTCCATAAATGTTTTGAGTGGTTAAAACGTTGCGGTTGTCCGACCAGACTACCATGAACTTACCATTACCTGTTGCTGCACAGGCTGGCCGGTTGTATAGCACCGAGCCGGTTCCATCCGAAATCTGCAGGTTGTTGCCGATCGGATTAAATGCGCCATCGTAGAACTGCCCCATGACCCTAGTGCCGAAGGCCAGATCTAGCCAGGTAACTAGTAAGTTGCCATTCTTATCAGCAGTTATGTCGGGAAAAATCTGGTCAGTTAGAGTAACATCTGCATTAACTTTGGTGTCAGCTATCAAAGGATTCCCTAACCGGTTAAAGGCGCGCAGGTAAATGTCGACATTGCCGGAGCGGTAATCTTCCCAGGTCACGTAGAAATTGCCGTTGGAAGTAGTGACCACGGCGGGATTCCTTTGATAAGCGCCTAAATTATCATCGTTAATTTTGAAATTGGACCCTTGCGGTAAATCAGAAGCCAAGATTCTCTGCCCGTAGATGTCGAAATTTCCGTTACGATGGTCCTGCCAAGCCAGAAAATAGTTCCCCCCCCTGTGTCGATCGATTCCGGGTGAGTTTCTCTCCTGAGTCGAGCCGACCGTGTTTCTTTGAGCATTGCTGCCCACCGCGGCGCCGAGGGAATCGTAACTTTGAGTGTAAATGGCCGGAGTCGAGCGGTAGTCAGCCCAGGCAATCACGAAGTTATCCAGAGAATCGGCCCCGATGGCTGGATCCCACTGCTCATTGGCGCCGGCATCGCTATTGACTTTGACAGCTGAGCCTTGCGGAAGAGCTGTTGCCGAATACCTCTGGAAGTAAATATCCGGGTCACCGTCTTTGGTATCTACATAAGTGATTACGAAGCGCCCGTCAAAGGCCAAATCCATGTCCGGGAGATACTGGTCTTCAGTCCCTATGTCAGAAGTGACCAGCATATTCGTGTCAACCGGCGAACCAGAGGAATTGAATCTCTGGAAATAAATATCCGCATCCCCGTTGCGATAATCTTCCCAGACTACTGTTAAGTTTCCGGAGCCGTCATATTTGGACCGGGGTGCCAGATGCATGAAAAATCCTAGATCGGAATTTATCTTGGAATTCGATCCTACTGGAGTGCCGGAGGCATCATAGAATTGTCGATAGACGTTAAAGCCGGAGCGGATGTCCTCCCAGATTATGGCAAAGGCACCGGAGGGTGCTACTGCCACAGCCGGGCGCCAGGCCGTGTTGGCCGGGCCGGTATTGACTTTGAAAGAAGGTCCCCAGGCCGTAAGAGTGGAATCAAAGCGCCTGGCAAAGATTTCTAAACTGTCAAAATCCACCCACACCACTACCACATTCCCATTCTGGTCGACTCCTACATCCGGCAAATACTGGTCAGCTGATTTATTTTCGTCGTTGACCTTCAGATTCGAACCTATAGCCACCCCGCTGGAATCATACTTCTGGGCATAGACGTCAAAATGGCCGTTTCTGGTTTCCTCCCAGACTGCTACCAATGATTTGCCGGGAAGAATAGCTACCCGGGGATTGCTCTGAGGATAAGTCGCCGGAAAAGCATCCGAGTTGACTTTGAAATCCGGCAGGGAATCAAAAGAAGGCTGGAGTGAGAAAGGGGGGCTGACAGCCGTTGCGACTCCTCCCTTTTCCGGAAAAAATTCCCGGGCTAACCTTTTCTGTAACCAATCAGATTTCCGGCTCTGCAGCAGTTCCTTCTGATATTCCTTAAAAGATTTGGCAGCCCCTGCAGAGAAAAGCATTAAGGCGATTACTGACGTGTTAATGAGTGGATTTAATTTTATCTTCATAACCTCACCTTGGCTGGGTGTTAAAGGTGATTTTTGCCGACAAGCAAATGGAGACTCACCACGAACCTATATCCTCCAATTAAAAGGAAAATAGCCAATTTAACCAAACTGTCAACAGGTTTTTTGGCCGGTTTGAAGAGGGGAAAGTGTCTTACCGCTTGAGTTTTTCTGTTCCAACTTTCTCAGTAGTCTCCCTTTCCGGAGATACAGGCTGGGCAATATTTCCATACCTTTCTGGACTGACAGGGAGGCATTCTGATTATCAATAGCCAGCTCCACCAATTTCAGGGCTTGCTGACAATCCTTGGCTCTATGCTCATAGAATTTAGCCAATTCCAGATAAGGCTCCAGGCAGAAGCGGTTATGCTCCCGTATTATATGCTGCCAGGTCTTCTCTGCTTTATCCCACTCGCCCCTTCTTTTATAAAGCCTCCCCAGCCAGAGATAGCACTGTAAAAACAGGACCTCAGAGGAGCCCCTTTGAGCCGACTTTTGCCAGCACCAGCCAGCCCTTTCATAATCTGAGGCGAAATAGAATTGCCGTCCCAGGCTGAAAAGGTCTTCCGGATGTAATTCTTCCAACTTTTCAGGTCTTTCCAAAATCTGGCAGAGATGGGCCAGCAAAGCCGCCAGGGAGACAATATCGCCGGCATTGTGCTCCAGGATGAGCTTAATCTTTTCTTTTTCTCCTGAACGCAGAAAATCAAAATAAGCCTGCGGAATCATGTAACTGGGAATGTCTATTTCTCTTTCAACTCCTAAAATTACATTTTCCAGATTAGACAGGCTGCAGTCCTTGACCCTTTGTTTCCACACCCTCCGGGCTGGAAAAAGCAAATCTAAGTGACCCTCAAATTCCAGAGAAGTCTTGATGCGATTGAGTATATATCTGGTTTTAAGAATGGGGATATCGTAACCTTTGCCGTTATAGGTGACAATATATGGATAGCGCGTTAACAACTCCGACAAATCGGCCAGTAAAGCTCTTTCCTCCCCGTAATCCCGCATGAAAAACTGCTTCAGCAGGAATTGTCCGGAATCAAAATAACCGACCCCCACCAAAAAGGGATAAGTCCCTGAGCCGCCGGCCAAACCGGTGGTTTCGGTGTCTAAAAAAATTGTCTTATTTAACTCGATTCCCTGCGGCAGTTGTTTCTTGGCCAAGAAAGATATGGTTCTGGAATCTGAACCCATCAAATCTGAGAGGCAGACACTGCCATGCCTGTATGACTCCCGGCAACACCTTTCGACCTGAACATACTCCCCTTTCGCATTAGAAATTGTCTTACCCCCCAGATACTCAACCAGCGAAAAATCCTTAGGCTGTATTTCCCTCTTTTCCTCTTTCAAAATCCCTAAAGCGTGCAGACTTTGTAAGCGTTCCTGTAAATTCACTTTAGTTCGAAGTTTTATATTTAGCCAAAATCTGTCCCAATTTTCCCAGGACATAAGGATGTTTTTCCTTCTCCTTGAGAGAATTCAGCCTGACCATATTTTTCACACTGTCCGATTCTCCCAAAGCCTCCACGATTACACCCTTTCCTCTCCAATCTTCCTTTTCATAAATCTGCCATAAAAAATTATCTCCTTCTGGGGTCTTAGCCTTCCCCAGTGCGGAAATACAGAGAAGTCTTCTATCTAAAGAGCCGGAGTTTCTAATTTCCCCCTCCAATTGTTTGGCAGCCTTTTCTCCGAACTTGCCCAACGCCTCCGCTGCCGCCATTCTGACCGAATAATGCGGGTCATCCAGAGCGTAAATAAGATAATCCACTCCTCTTTCATCCGGTAGCTCTCCCAGGGCATAAGCCGCCGATTTCCTGACTAACTGAACCGTATCCTTCAGCATCTCCGCCACCCAGGAGAAGGCAATGGTATCTCTGGCATTTCCGAGAGCAGTGAGAGCATTCCCTCGGGCTTGATGGTCGCTGTGATTTAACACCTGCAGAAGATATGGTACTGCCTGTTTGTCTTTAAGCTCGGCCAGGACTCTTCCCGTATTCCTGACCATCCAGATATCCTCACTTTTCAGAGCCGAAGCTAAAGGCAGGGTTGCCGATTCTCCCATTTTTCCTAAAATATCAATCAGAGTCTGAATCTCTCTGGCATCTCTGGAATCAAGCTTTTTGACCAGATAGGGAATCGAATTGTCTTTCATATCTCTGAGCGCCTGTTTGGCAGGCTCTACTTTGTCCATGTCGGACACATTGATGGCTGAAGCCAAAATGAAAAGTGAATCGACTGATTTCTGCAAAGAATCATTCACCGCCAGGGCGGCCGTTTTGCTGGCGACATTCCAGTCCACTGGTGGTAAAGACCTCAAGTCTGGTCCGGGAAAAGTCTTGGCATTGGTATAATTCAGGTCTGATTCGGAGAGATTCTTGGTTAAACTACTTTCCTCCAAATCCAGCCCCATCCCCCATTTCGAGCCGGTTGACCACCAGGAGCCTTCAGTGCCATTGCCGGAGTAACTATCATTTCCTTTCAGGTCCAGCAGAATACCTATCGACCCAAATTCTCTTCGAGGATTGCCATATCCTTGAGTATTACTTTTATCTTTGACGTAAAAGCCGTCGTCTCCTTCCTGGTCTATTAGAATTCCGAAGCCATTGGCATTGCCTGCCCCTTGTGACAAGCCATTAGCATAATAATTGTCATTTCCAGCTTTATCCAAGAGAATCCCGGCTGAATAATCATGGCCACATCCCTGCCCAACTCCATTCACTCGGTAAATATCATCCCCGGCTTCATCAACCAATGTCCCCAGAGTCATATGCGTTCCGCAACCCTGAGCATACTGGAAGCAGGAGTAATAATCATTCCCTTCTTTGTCGTATAATCCGCCCCAGCTCCACCAGTAAGAACTCCCCTGCCCGAAAATGTCGGCATTGTAAATGTCATTACCGGAGTAGTCGAAGAGCAAACCGATGCCTCCAGACATATAGGGCCTGATTCCATAGGCGAAGCCCTGGGAAAGAGAGAGATAATGGTCTTTGTATCTTAAAATGTCTTTGTATTTGCCGCCAGCAAAGTAGTTATCATTGCCTGAGCGGTCGATTAACATCCCACAGCCGGCCACAAAGCCAAATCCTTGAGAAAATAAGGCTCCATTGTATGTATCCGAACCTTCCAAATCCGCCAAAATTCCTATTCCCCAGCCTCCAGCTCCCTGCGTATAAGTATCGCCGAAATACTTGTCGTTGCCATTTTTGTCGACGAGAATGCCCACTCCGAAAAGTCCAGAGCCTAAGCAGAAGTTTTTGCCCATATATATGTCATCACCGGATTCATCTACAAGGATGCCAGTCCCAAAATATCCTGACCCAAAGCACAAATCTGACATTGCTTTGTAAGTGTCATTTCCACTTAAATCAATTATGACTTGATTACTGCAATAAGGATAATTAGAAAGCTCATAAACATCGTCACCGCCTAAATCAATGATTAAAACAGGAGCGCCTGTGTAGTGATTTGGGCCGCGTCCCCCGATAATAAACTCACCGAATTTGTTTTTCTTTCTCAATAAATACTCCTTATTCTTCCGCTTTGCTAGCCAAGCGTTGAACTCTTCCGAACGGAGATAATTCGAAAGTGTGTCGATTGCTAGCATGAGAATAGACTGGCTCCAAAACTCATCTTGGTCGAATTCTGATGGAATGTTATTAGCCACCCACTTGCTGTATTCCTCCTCCCGCTTTTGCAACTCATCCAACTCAGCCGGCGTTCGATGTTGATCTAAAGTATCTTCGAGAATTATTTCACGTACCATAACCGGAAGAGTGTCATACCGATTCCCAAGGTTTTTTCTTATGCTGACGTACTTATAATGTAATTGCCAGAACACATTATCCATCAGCAAGCTTAGCTCAGGTTTTTGAGTACGCAATAATCTCTTTTTTTTACTGAGCTTGTCCAAGCTTTTAGTTAAAACTTCAAGGCTTGTGGATTCTAAATGTTCAGAATAACTCGAGTCCGAATGGCTTTTTGGCCAACTTTCATTGAATTCATAGAAACTTTGGTCACGATCAATCATGTGGAGGGTTTGATAATAAGAACTTCGCCAATTCGGAGTTACTTCGGTAAATTTGGCCAAGCTATCCAGACCTGTAATTGTTATCACAGGTTTGGTCATCAGTTTAATTACTGGAACTGTCCGAAATGCATCTACCTCCGTATAATCATTCCTGAAAGTCAAATCTCCAGGCGTAATTAGCAGGCACTTCATCCCCAGAGCTATTGCCGAATCAACCTGAGAGTAATATTTATCCTGAGCAGAAGAAATTCCATACAGAAACAGACCGAGCAGAATAATCGACACTTTCCTCATAGCAGAATCCTGCCGAAAATAATCCCCCGCCTGAACAAATGTCAACTTTTTTCTATATAAAAGCAAAAGCCCTCTGACTTTTGGCCAGAGGGCCCGCCCTCCTATACTTAGCCCACCCTCCTCTAAGTCAGCTGATATTTGGCCATGCGGTCCCTTAGAGTGTTTCTGCTCACCCCTAAAATCTTGGCGGAGCGGAGCTGATTGGAATCAGTCTGCTTCAAAATCTTTTCGATTACCGCCTTCTCCAGAGCGGAGAAGATATGGTCATAGATACGCCCTTCGGAATTGTCCATGATTTTGCCAAAAACCGGCTCTAAGACCTCGGAGAAGAGCTTGTAGTAATCCTGCTGAATCTTCTGAAAGTCGAAAGGAATTCTATCTTGCGTGTCTGAATGTAGAGGAAAGTGTTCCGGTAAGAGCATTTCCCCTTTGCTCATCACTACCGCGGTGTGGACGTTGTTTTCCAGCTCCCGGACATTTCCCGGCCAGTGATACTTGCTTAGCATTTCCAGGGCATCTTTGGAAATCGATTTTATCTCTTTGCCTACCTGCTTGGAATATTTCTTCAAAAAGTGATTAGCTAAAATTGGAATGTCTACTCTTCTCTCTCTCAAAGGTGGCAGGAAAATGGAGACCACTTTGAGGCGGTAGAACAAGTCAACTCTGAATTTATTGTCTTTGATTAGCTCAACCAGACTCTTGTTGGTGGCCGCGATGACCCGGACGTCCACCTTGATACTTTCGTTGCCGCTGACTCGTTCGAATTCTTGCTCCTGAAGGACTCTTAAAACCTTGCTCTGGGTGACTAAGGACATGTCCGCGATTTCATCTAAGAAAATTGTACCGGTGTGGCACTGCTCGAATTTCCCGATTTTGCGGGCATAGGCGCCGGTGAAGGCTCCTTTTTCATGACCGAAGAGTTCTGACTCCAACAGAGTTTCTGGCAAGGCGGCGCAATTGACTGACAAGAATGGTTTTTCAGACCGGCGGGAGTTGCGGTAAATGGCCCGGGCCACTAATTCTTTGCCGGTGCCGGATTCCCCCATGATTAAGACCGAGGCATCGGTCTTGGCCACCTGCCCGATTAGCTTGGCTATCTCTACTATCTCAGGTGAGTGGCCTATTATTTCGTCTTCTGTGGCAGGAGCACCTTTGGCTCCATTTGGCGGAGCAGGTTTGCCCGGATGTTTTTCAGAGAGAGCCTTGCGGATTTCACCGGCCACTTTATCTAAGGTGAAGGGCTTGGTGATGTAATCAAAAGCCCCTTCCTTCATCGCTTCTATGGCCGATTCGGTGGAGACATAGCCGGTCAGGACGATGATGGGAATTTTCCCATCTCTGGTCTTGATCTTCTTTAAAACCTCCAGGCCCGACATTCCGGGGAGATTGAGATCCAAGAGAATTACATCCGGTTGCAATTCCGGCAGCTTGTCTAAAGCCTCTTCCCCTTTTTCAAAGGAATGTAAAATATAATCAGGCGGGGTCAGCAATTCAGATAAAGTGCCACCTACAGCCGGGTCATCATCGATTAAGAAGATGTTGGGGGTCTGCGGAGTCATTCTAAAGAAATAATCGGTAATTTTGAAGAATAGTTAAGCAGTCTGCCGACTAAAACCTTAGAAAATCAGCCCCTCTCCGGCCTCTGGGTGTGCAATTAAATTCTCATTCCCTTCCTGGAGGCACAAACAAAAAGCGGGCTTGAAAAAGCCCGCTTACAGCCCAGATAAAATTCTTAATCTAAGATTACTTCTTCCTTCTTATTCTGGCAAATCCAGCCGCACCTAAAAGACCACTGCCTAACAAGAGCATGGTAGCTGGTTCGGGAATCTCTGGCGGAGGTGGAGTTCCGTTGCCGTTCGGAGTGTACCAGGCAGTATTACCGTTAATCGCCGGTACGAAAAATCCCCAGTCCAAGTGGACCAGATATTTAGTCTTGTTCAGGTTTAGGTTGAAACCGGTGCCGTTAAAGTCGGCCGTCAAAAGGGGATTAGAAGATTCACCCTTGTGGATATAATTAACCGGGGAGCCGGTAAGGGTTCCGAAGACACCTTTCGGCCTCTCATAACCGCCGTTGAAGCCCCAATTGGCAATCGTCGTTACTCCTGCGGTCATTCCCCATCCTGGAACAGCAGCTTCCAAGTCCGGCCCCTGATTGCCGTTGTTCAGATAAACCGCAAGGGCCTTGATCCCACCAGCAGGAGCAGCAGCAATGGGAGCACTACCATCGACGCTCAGGGCAAAAGACCAGACATTGGCCGGACCCTGGGTAGCTGTGACATGAACAAAACTGAGAGTTCCGGCCGAGGCGTTCAAAGCTGGCCAAGGGTCAGCCTTAACTGAAGAAGTTGCCAAGAATAATACCAAGCCCAGGCAAGCCATCAGTAACATTCTCTTCATTTGTATTTCCTCCTCATAATAGTTTTTAGTTTTCATTGTTTGCAATAAAAACAGCAACCAATATGCCACTGATTAGATTTTGAACATCATTTTGGTAATTAGCTGTCATATAAGAAGTTATGAGCTCTTAATCCACACTATTGAATTGCAGAATTATTGGTTACTTGTTAAATTTCTCGACGCTCTTCTGTGTCGTGAAGGTACAATCCGTTGACCTCACCGGCAAGTAAACCATACAGACAATATAAAAAGCAGGCCTTTAAGACCCGCTTCTTATATATACTTGTAGCTAATGTAGTGTAAAGTACCCTTTACTTTTTTCTGCGTAACTTAGAGATCCCAGCCGCACCTAAGAGTCCACTCCCTAAAAGCAGCATTGTAGCTGGTTCGGGTATCTCTGGCGGAGGTGTTCCATTGGGAGTGTACCAGGCGGTGTTGCCGTTAATCGCCGGCACGAAGAATCCCCAGTCTAGGTGGACCAAGTACTTGGTGGTTTGCAGATTCAGGTTGTAGCCGGTACCGTTGAAATCTGCAGTCAAAAGGGGATTAGCAGATTCTCCCTTGTGGATATAGTAAGCAGGGGAACCGGTGTGGGTTCCGAAAACGCCTTTAGGCCTCTCATAGCCGCCGTTGAAATCCCAGTTGGCTATGGTGGTCACGCCCGCGGTTGTACCCCATCCCGATACAGCTGCTTCTAAGTCAGGTCCGGCGTTACCGTTGTTCAAATAGACCGCCAGAGCCTTAATTCCGCCATCAGGAGCAGCCGCAATCGGAGCACTAGCATCCACGCTCAGCGCAAAAGACCAGACATTAGCCGGGCCCTGAGTGGCAGTGACATGCACAAAACTAAGAGTTCCGGCCGAAGCGCTTAGACTTGGCCAGGGGTCAGCGTTGGCAGTTACTGCTGTAAGGGCTAAACTCAGCCCTAAAACTGCCAACAGTGTTAACTTTTTCATTGATTCCTCCTTAAATTTACAGTTCAAGTTGATGTAATTCACGATAAGCTTTCAAGCAACAGTCATGCCGATAGACGGTCAGTATAGTCAGACATTGTATAAATTTTGACCACCTGTAACTTATTAATATGTAATAGAATAAGATATGTCACCTAAAGTTACCATTTAAGCGAGATTCCAAAAACTGTCAACTTTTCAGACGCTCTTTTTGGTTGACGTAATCTAACTGCAATGATGACATTATGTTTCCAAGTGTAAAGAAATTCGACATTAGTTGAGGGGAGACTGTTAGCGCTTTTCCGGAAAATTGCAAGTACGTGCACATGGCCTCTATCTCTAATTTCATTAGAATGTTACAGGTGAGATTGCCTTTTCCCGATGATAGAATAAATTGGTTGGTCAACCATGAATGGAAGAGCCTTGGTCTTTAAGCAGAAAATCCGCCCGGAGATTCTAATTATCTCCTTGGTTTTGTTGGGCATATATCTGCCAGTCTTTACCGAGCTGGTCTCCGACTGGGAAAAAGACCCCAATTACTCACATGGCTTTTTAGTCCCTTTAGTCTCGTTGTTTCTACTCTGGAAAAAAAGAAAAGAGTTAAGCCAGATTCAGACTAAGATTTCCCCCTTGGGGCTGGGGATCATTACCGGAGGGCTTTTTCTGCTTCTGGTCGGGACGGCCGGGGCTGAATATTTCACAGTCAGATTATCCTTTGTGCTGCTACTCTTCGGTTTGGTCTGGTATTTTGGCGGCTCTCTTTTGGCCAAGAAAACCTCAGTTCCGATCTGGTATTTAGTACTGGCCATACCTGTCCCTTATGTAATCTATTATGCCGTGGCCTTTCCGTTGCAGATCTGGGCTACCAAGATAACCACAATTTTGTTACATTTGCTGGGCATGCCTTCCATCCGCCAGGGAAATGTCATTCATCTTCCTAGCTACAGCTTAGAAGTAGTGGAAGCTTGCTCTGGCTTACGCTCTCTGGTTTCATTGCTGGCCCTCTCCGGAGTTTATGCCTATCTCACTCAGAAGACCGCGCTGAAAAAACTAATCCTCTTTATCTCCGCGGTGCCGATTGCCCTGGTAGCCAACATCTTTAGAATCTCTTTGACTGCCTTGGGAGCTTACCTGATTTCTCCTAAAATGGCCGAGGACTTTCTGCATGAGCTTTCCGGACTGGTAGTTTTCATAGTTTCATTTATCTCCCTTTTCATTTTGGGAGAGATTCTCAAGCGCATCGGTGCCAAGAGGCCTGCCCGGACCTGAGTATAACTTGCCCTGATTTTTCCACCACGTTAAATTAAGGTTTAATGCCCATATTCAAACTGGAGGATCTCAATTACCAGGAGCTGGAAAACTTAAATCCGGCCAAAACCGTATTTTCCCTCGTAGTTTCTCCTCTGGAAGAACACGCCCCCCATCTTCCCCTGGGAACCGATTTATTCATTGCTCGATATTTTGGCGAAAAATGCGCCGAAGAGCTAACCCAGAATCGGCCCGAATGGAATGTGTTACTAATACATCCGCTCCCCCTGGGTACCAACGTTTTCAAATTCAAAGGGTCAGTCCGACACTCCCTGCGAACCATCTACGAAACAGTGCTGGGATATGGGCAAGCCATTGCCGAATGGGGCTTCCAGCATCTGGTGATAATCTCCTCCCATGGAGGAGGCGGACATATTGCGGTATTAGAGGAGGCCGCTGCTAAGGTTTCCAAAAAGTATAAAATCAGAGCAATATCCTTGACCGGGGTAATCGCCCTCAATCTACTCTTGGGTAAATACACCGAGCAGATTCAGAACACTCTATATCGCCGTTTGGGCGAAGAGGACCTCAAGAATCTGAAGTACGATTACCATGCCGGCTGGTGGGAGACCTCCATGATTCTTTTGATTAAACCGGAACTGGTCAAAGAAAAATATAAAGAGCTCCCCCCGGTCTTGATTGAAAACCCTCTGCAACTGCGGGCAGATGCCGCATTGAAATTGGGAAATGGATTAGGTTATTTCGGCACTCCCTCTTTTGCAGATGTGAAATTAGCGGAGGCTTCTTCTAAGGTGCTGCTGAAGGAGGGAATGAAAATTATTTACAGATTTCTGGACGGGGAAGATGTGAGCAAAGAGACCCAGTCGATTTTATTTAAGAGTCTCCTATTTCGAGTAAATTTCAAGCGATACTTTTACTCACTTATTCTTCTGATAATTTTGCTTATCGTTTTCATTCTCATTAAGCTCTTTTAGTCCTCTCTTTTTTACTTGACAATTCACCCCTCTTTCGCTTAATTTTGCTATATAAATCTAAAGTCAGGGAGGGTGTGATGAAGAAAATATACGAGGGGGTATTCTTACTGGTTGTGATCTTGTCTGCGGTAAGCTATGCGCAAGTGACTTTCCCATATGTTATCCAGAATAATGACAGTACTGTGAATTTGGGTTTTTCTCTTTATGGCCTTGCCGACGTAAATCATGATGGCTACAGGGACTTGGTGATTTCTGCAATCTCATCGGGTTTGTTGTCGGGGAAAGTGTTTGTCCATTCTGGTAAAGATTTTTCTAGACTATATACCTTTATCTATAGACTGGCTGGAGAGAACTACGGTCTTGCATGTGTAGATGCTAACCAGGATGAATATCCGGACATTGTGATCCCTTGCAGGGACTCTTCGGAGTACATTGCAGTTCACTCCGGAAAAGACGGAAGTCTCATATATCAAAAAGAAGTTACCACGCGAATAACATCCATAAACAGTATCTCAGATTTCAACGGAGATGGGATCGATGAGATACTAATAGGCGGGATGCGCTCTAGCCTAGTCCTGTCGGGCAAGGACGGTACTCAGATTCATGACTTGGCTACACCTTTGTAGTGAACCCCATTTGTCAAGACACATTTAAGCTGCTTTTTCTATGCGGTTTTGGGCCTGAAACTCCTCTGGACTTCTGTAACCCAAAGCCGAGTGCGGGTAGTTGCGATTATAATCTTC
>Ga0073934_10004570_pt1 | contig 22764 bp, 13 predicted proteins | sample LarsenN4metaG_FD_76834 | JGI IMG/M metagenome (GOLD analysis project Ga0073934, IMG submission 76834) | Hot spring sediment bacterial and archeal communities from British Columbia, Canada, to study Microbial Dark Matter (Phase II) - Larsen... ...
AAAGGCTTCCATATCATCCAGCGCAGAGCGGTAGCGGTGATCGCCGTCGATGAAGATGCAGTCCCACGTTTTACCCGCGGTCCTGCTGGCGAACTCGGCGGCTTTTTCCCGGATCAACGTGTGACCTACGGCGGCAATCCGGCTGCGTGCCGCCTCATACACCTCGTTCGCCTCTGGCTGACTTTTCCAGAAATCGCCCGTGTACATGTCCGAATACTCGCCGACATAGGGATCCACGCCCGTGTACTGAAGCTGTGTTCCAAACTGTGCCGCCAGCGCCAGAGGCGTGCCGCCTTCCCAGACTCCAATCTCCAGCATTGTGAAGGGACGAGACCCGAAGTGCGACCGCAGGACGTGACCCAAGGCGGACCAGCGGTTGTCCAAATCGCTTATCGTGACCGGACCGTTCCAAATACTGGGATAGCGGATTGCGTGCACGGATGCAGTATGGCAAATTTGCCATTCCTGCGATGGTCACTTCAGACAGGGTTGAAAAGAAAGAACACGACGAAAGGTACACCGTCAGCCGCTGTCCCAGTTGGAACAGCAAAGGCTGAAAACCCAGGGTGGTCGCCATCTGAGAAATATGCAGTCCCAGGTTTTCCCCGGGTTCTCCCGGGCGAAATCGGACGCCTTTTTCCGGATTAGCTGGTAACCGGCATACTCAATTCTGTTTCGAGCGCGCTCGAAAACTTCATTGGCTTTATGCCGCCCCTCCCACAACTATCCGGTATACATGTCGGAATCATCACCCAGGTAAGGATCGACTCCGACGTACCAACTTGGGAGCCCAGTTCCACCGACAATGCCGCAGGCGTGCCCCTTCCCAGACACCTAACATGAGTGAACGCCTTCCACCGGTTGTCCAGTTCCGAGATCCGGACTGGTCCACTCCGGAGGTTCCGATACCGTATGGCATAACGCGCGGGGGGACGCTTGTTTACCAGATCCAGGCGTGTAAATTAAGGAGAAAAAGCGGATTTAGCGTACACGAAAATAAATGGTGATTGCCAGCTTCGAACTGGCTCGAATACAATGGAGAACTTGCAGGCCGTCCGAATCCGATCTGACCGCTGTCTCTCGCCCGATGGGGCCCTCGGCTACAAGACCCCTTGTTTCAGGCACTTGCCTGCAGGAAGGCGTGTCTCGATCCCATGAGGTACGATGCGATAATTGCGGGCCGTTACCATCGCGCAATCGGTCTCGGCCACCTGACCGGCGCCACACTGCAGTGCCTTGCAGGCCGCGTTCACTGTGCCTACTTCGATCCAAAGCCGGAGTTCAGCGACTACTCAGGTTTTCCACCTCAGATTGAGGTCGTGCGAACTGTCGACAAAGACAAAGCCAGCGCCGACGTCCTTCTGTTCACCGACGTTCTATGGAACGGCATCGGCGACCGCAGTGTTCTGGAACTTCCCGAAGCGAAAATACGGTTCGCCTACACCATGTTCGATTCCAGCCGGTTGCTGCCGGAGTGGGTTCGACTGTGCAACGAATCCTTCGATGGTGTAATCGTGCCGGATGCGGAAGTAGCCGCGGCGTATCGGAACTCCGGGGTCTGGCGGCCAGTGTTTGTCCTGCCCTTTCCCTTGGACCTCGAGAACATCGGCGTTGAACGGCGTTCGCACGAACACGGTGAGCCCTTCGTATTTGGTTGCGTTGCTGCATATCACCCGCGCAAGAACCTGAGACTACTGATCGAGGCGTTCCTGAGTGCATTCGGACCGCACGATACAACCACTCAGCTTCACATTCACAGCAACCTCGCCTTCATCGGCGAGTTCGAGCAGATCGAAGAACTGGTTCGATCTCGTGGCGCAAGCAACATTCAGCTTTCGCGGCGCAGCCTCAACCGCGCAGAGTACATTGAGTTCCTCAAAGGGACCGATGTCATGGTGCAGATTTCGCGAGGAGAGGGCTTTTCGATTCCGATTCGCGAAGCTCTGGCAATGGGTAAGCGCTGCATTGTCTCCGACACCATGGCGCACCGTGCCATCTGCGCAACAGGTCTGGTGCGTGCTGTCGAAGCGCCGTCCGTCCAGCCCGCCGTCTACGACGAAATCAACGGTCTTGTCGGAGGGTGCCAGTTCAGCCCGCTGCTCGCCGATGTTGCCCAGGCTTTGCATGAAGTGAGGAATGCGGGCGAAGACGGCCGCGAGTTTGAACGTCACGACTGGGCCCGGCAGTTCACTGTCGAGCGCCTGCGCGACCGCTTTTGCGCGATTTTCAGACCCGGCGAGGCGATTCTCTCAGAGACCGACGAGATCAAAGCCAACGCCGTGTTGACGCGCGATGCGCATCTGGTGGCGAAGTACCACAAGTTGATGCGCTCCGAACCGTACCTCGTACGTGCCGCAGAAGGCCGCAAGCGCGTGCTGATCGGCCACGACGGGGGCTACTTCTCACTCTTCAACACGCTGCTCTCGCACATCGTCTGGTCCGTTGGACGCGATGGAGTGCGTTGGGTCCTGCCAGACTGGCGCGTGAAGAAGATGAAGGAGTACTGGGAACGCGACTCCTTTACCAGCTTCTGTTACGGCCGTGAAGAAGACGGCAACATCTGGCTGAAACTGTACGAGCCGCTGTACGACGATCTTGATCCTGAGGTGTACCAGCGCGACGAACTGCTCTATTCCGATGGCCCGGCGTTTCATGACTTCAACGAGAAAAACGAGCCGCTCTTAACTTATATCCACGCCTATAAGCTCTACCGTCAGCCCGATTTTCCGCACTGGCGCCGCTGGTATAACTACTATTACAAGAAATATATCCGCGTCCGGCCGCATATCCGGCAGCGGGTGGAAGAGATCTTCTATTCAGCCATGGAAGGCAAGTATTGCATCGGCGTGCACGCGCGGCACCCGAGCCACGCCATCGAGCAGCCTGACGGAAAGATGCCGTACCTGGACCGCTTCCTCCAACTTGCGGATGCCGTTGCCGCAGCTTGTAAGGGCTACCGCTATCCCGATTGGCGCGTCTTCCTCGCCACGGACCAGGAAAGCGTAGTCAATTATTTCCGCTCTCGCCTCGGGGACCGCCTCGTGGCCATCAGCGACGTGGCTCGAACCACTCTCGAGCAGGACGCCGAATTCGAAAAGCTGAGCGCTGAGGAGAAGTTTAGGGAAGGTTTCCAAATTCAACACCGCACGGCGGCGGACTCATCGCGCTGGAGTGTCCGCATGGCAGAAGACGTGATCCTGGATGCCATGCTGCTGGCGCGCTGCCATGCGCTGATTCACACCACCAGCAATATCGCCACCGCGGTGGCGTTTATGAATCCAGACCTGCAAATGGTCTACTGCGAGTAGTGTTTCGTGAACTAAAAGCATGCCGGCTTCCAAAAAAATCTTAGTTTCGGGCGGCGCAGGGTTCGTCGGACGCCACCTCATCGACCACCTCCTGAATGACGACCCCAGCGCCGAGATCTGGGTCGTCGATGACCTCAGCACAGGCCAGTTGCCCACCCAGTGGGAGCTTTACCGGGTCGCCGAAGTCGCGCCCGGTAACGGCGTTCGGCGTTTCGAGTGGGAAGGACAAGCCGGTCGCGGGTTCAATTTTATTCAGGCCAACTTCATAGCCGTCTTGGCCGGCGAACTGGGATATGCCCCACGGCTGGATCTGCCTGAGTTGCCCGTTTTCGACGAGGCGTATCACCTCGCTTCGATCGTCGGCGGCCGCGCGGTAATCGAAGGCCAGCCGCTCCTGGTTGGCGTCGACCTGGCAATCGATTCGCTCTTCTTCCTCTGGGCCGCCAAACTCGGGAAAGTCAAGCGCATTCTCTACGCCTCATCGAGCGCAGCCTATCCGGTCAACCTCCAGCGCGATGAGGACGCCATACGCCTCGACGAGAGCATGATCGATTTCGATAACGGCGTTCTCGCGCCTGACCTGACCTATGGTTGGAGCAAACTCACCGGAGAGTATCTTGCCCGCATCGCTGTCCAGAAGCACGGTATTCCCGTCGGTGTGGTGCGGCCTTTCTCAGGTTATGGCGAGGATCAGGATCCCACCTATCCGGTTCCGGCAATCGCCCTCCGCGTTGCCGCGCGCCAGAATCCGGTGCGGGTGTGGGGCAGCGGGCTGCAGGGCCGCGATTTTGTTCATATCGACGATTGTGCCCGCGGGCTCATTATGACCTGCCGCCAGGTGAGCGACGCCTCCGCCGTGAATCTCAGCAGTGGCGTTTTGACCTCCTTTCTCGATGTCGCGAAGCTGATGGTGCGGCTGGAAGGTTTTGATGCGCCGGTCACCGGGACCGATAACCGGCCGGTAGGTGTGGCGAAGAGGTACGGGGGCTGCGAACAGAGCGAGAGGCTGATAGGCTGGAGAGCGTCGATCGGAATCGAAGAAGGCATGCTTCGGGTCGTCCGCCACGCTCGCTGGCGGCTCGCGAATGGGTATGAGCCCAAGCTCTAGCGCCTGAACCGCAGGCGTCCGGCGCTCAGCGGAGGCTACTACAGCCGGAGTGATCATGAACCACGCAGTGGAAGTTACAGCACTGGAACTCGAGCGCGGCGGCGCTAAGGACCCGGTCTCCGCTGGAGAAGCCGTTTCCGAAATCCGCACCGTACAGACACGTCTTGACCTCACTCCTCTACGCGTGGAACTGCTGTCTGCGCTACGCAACCAGGTGAACGAACTGACAGGTCGCCTGGTGGAGCAGGTCGAAGGAGCGCTGCAGCGTAACGACGCACTGCCGCGCCTCTCGGCGATCGATGAACAGGTTCGCATCCTCCGCGACCAGCTTGTTTCCCGCCAGACCATCTTCGAAGCGCAGGTTCAGTCCGCCCTCACCAGCCTTCTGGTCAGCCAGCGCGCCGAAGAGAGCAGGTCCGGAAACGCCGTCGAGCAGGTGGTCCAGCGTCTTGAGTCACGCTTCACCGACTCGGTGGAACTGGCCGCTCGCCGGCTTCTCGGCGACGGATCCAGCGGCCTCGCTCTGAATACTGCCGCAATTCAGGACCGGCTGAACGCTCTGATTGGAGCCCTGGCCGAGATCCGCACGCAGATTCATGCGGCGCCTCAAGCCGGCGGGACTACCTCCGCGGAAAGTGGAGACCGCCAGCAGACCGAGCTGGATGGCCTGAGCGAGACACTGGCCGGGATCACGGACACGGTCCAATCACTCCACTACTCGCTGATCCGCGTACTCGAACGCAAGTTCGGTGAGCATGTGGAAAATGCGCTGGCAGCCCGCGTGGAGGCGCTCGAGACCGAACTGCGAGAAGCATGCAAGACGAGGGATGACCTCGCGCGGCGGGTCGAGGAACTGGAGAGCGACAGTCGCGGCCAGGCGTTGGCGAGCGCACATTCGGAACTGTCCCGCATGAAGGGCCGTCTTGGAGCGCTGAGCGTCGAACATTCCATGGCGATCGATTCGCTCGCCGCGCGGCTGAATCAGAAGAGCGCCGAATGCACTGCTCTCGAATCGCGGCTGGCTGAACTCGCAGAACAGATTCGGTCTCTCGAAAAGCGAAATGACGAACTGCTCAGCCTGCAGGCGGAGATCCAGAATCGCGATCATCGCATCTACCACCTCGAAGTCGAACGCGACAGCCTGCGCGCAAAAATCCAGATTCTGAAGAATGAATCGGCTTCCGCTATTTCCCAACTTGGCGACAAGCTCAACCAGGCGGTCATGCGGGCCGCTGACCTCGCCGACCAGGTGAACCAGGCTCGTCGTGCTGAATCGAGGGTGCGCAACCTCACCTCGGCCGAGATCGAAGTAATCCGCGCTGAAGAGCGTGCCGCGGCTCAGGGGCGGATCGCCCTTTTGGAGCAGGAAGCTGCAGCCCACATGGCAGCAGCAGAGCAGGCATCGGCAAACGCTGCTGGCCTGATCGCTCACAAGGATCTGGAGATCGCTGCGCTCAAGAATCACGTTGCGGGGCTCGAAGCGGAAATCCGAAGCCTGCGTCAGTCGAAAAGCTGGCGCTTTACTGCACCCATTCGCGCCCTGCTGGGAGGCTGACCGGAATCGCGTGACGCGGCCGGGAAATTGCCTTGTCTGAATCGAACGCGGAATTCATAGCCGGTCTTTACGCACAGCTCCTCGGCCGGAGTCCTGATATGGAAGGCTTGCGCAAGCACTTGACTGCACTTGCGCTGGGATATTCCAGGCTCCACGTCGCACGTGCGCTCCTGCTTTCCACCGAATACGCGCAGCGCGTACCTGGTAACTCCGGGTTCGTTCGCGATCTCTATTCCGTGCTTCTCGGGCGCGCTCCGGAGAGTTCGGAGAGTGCCTCCTACTGGTGCCGTCAAGTTGCGGACCACGGCCGCGAGTACGCGATCGACGAGTTCTGCCGCAGCGAAGAAGTCCGGCTGCGATGCGAGAAGGAAAAGACAGCATTGCATGAAGAAAGCCCTGCAGGCGCTGCGCGCATGATTCTCCTGGGTAATTCTGTGATGCTGACGATTCACACTCCATCGGACACCAGGTCTATCATCGTAGATCGTACCCATGCCGCAGAAACTGCAAGAATGCTCCGCGAGGCCGGTCTCTTCACACTTGCGGTTATAGCTGCGGACTTTGGAAACTCTACTCAGGCAGCGCCCGTCGCTCCTACTGAGTTCACCTAATGCAGAGCAGTAAGGCAAAAAGGATCGCCGTCTTTGTCTATGACGGCGAGGAGAGCTCAACGCTGCTCTGGCAGCTTGGAACCGCGCTGCGCAGTATCGGACATGAGGTCATTGGCATTGACTATTGGCTGACGCCGACCTCGGAGCCCTCTGGGACCGGTACTGCATGGGACGCGCGAATCAGCCTCTCCGACCAGGGCATCCATTCCATTTACCGTCCCTCCCGCGCTGAGTATCTGCGTCTTTGCGGCGACGATATCGATTTTCCGGCCTGCATGCAACACGTCTTCCTCGAACACGGAATGTACGAGGGACGCGACTTCCTGTATATGGACTCTGCATTCTATCGGGAACACTATGGTTTTGCCTACCGCGCCGAACAACTGCTGCGCGCGCTCCGTCCCGAGGTGGCCATTATCCAGCAGGGCAGCAGGCCTGTCCCTGCGATCATCGCAGCCAAGTGCTGCCAACTGGCGATCCCGTTTCTCATCCTGGAAGGCCCGTTCTTCGCCGGGCACTTTCTGCTAGACGCCCATGGGATGCATTTCTTTCCAGGCTTGAGCCGTATCGACAGATTCTGGCCTCAAAAAGCGAATCAGCCGCTGACAGAAGCGCAGCAGGTTCGAATCCGGGAGTTTGTGGCGCGGTGGAAGGGCGACCGTGCTTCCAAGTACGAACAGCACACCAGCAGCGAGGAATTGGAGCGCCTCAACCAGTTCCTTCAGCCTGGCGAGAGATTGGTGGTTCTTCCCGACCAGATCCCGGGCGATGCCAGTGTTGTCACAGGACTTGGACGGTTTGGCTCCCAGCGCGAGTTTCTGGAATTCTGGGTCAACAAGATCACTCCCGGTTGGAAACTGGTGATCAAGGCGCATCCCAAGAGCAAGGAACCCGAAGCGCTCAATTCGCTGGCGCGGGACAACGTAATGATTGCGCGCCAGCTCAGCATACACGACTTGTTCGTGCGCGCGTCCATCGTCACCACCATGTCTTCCAACGTGGGCTTCGAAGCACTGCTATATGGAAAGCCGGTCGTCACCGGCGGCGCTCCGCACTACGCGCGGCGTGGCTTCACCATCGACCTCCGTACGACGATGCTCACGGGCTTCGATCTGAGTGCCGCCGCAGCGTTCCAGCCCCCTGAGGAATTGTTCGAACGGTACGCGCATCACATCATCTTCGAGTACCTTATCCGTGAGGCCGACCTGGATGCCCTGGACAGGCGTATCGCCGAAGCGGACGCGACAACGTGGAGTCCTGAGAGCCGTAGGGCTCCTTTTGCCTCGGCTTACCCCCGCTTCGCCAGGAAGTTTCTCGATCTGATTGACCGCTATCAGCATTTTGCGCTTCTGGGCCTTCCCCACGAGGAGTGTTTGGTACGAGCGAGCCCCGCCGGCGCAGTGCATCGCGGCAGCCTTTCCGGACCCGGTGCTACACTGGCTTCGAGTGGCTAGTGTCCTTGCGCTGGCCCTGCCGGGCCTGATGCTCCCAACCCGCTGCACGCAATCGTTGCACGGACCGTGTGGTTCCAGTTCGTTCGCGGAAGGAGTTCTGCTTTGAGTTGGTTAGAGAGTGGGCAGCGGATCCCGCTTGTCGGCTCGCTGTTTCGGGTTCTGGCCGAGGTTCCACGCCTGCGCCAGGAACAGGCGCAAGTCGTACGCCAACTGGAAGAGTTGCAGCGCCTTGAGCGGGAACGGGCGGCGCAGCTCCAGGCCGAAGCCGGCGCCAGGGAAGCATCCCTCTTCCGGTTTCTCCATCAGAAGCTCGCTTCTCTTGAAACCGAACTCGGTGTCGCTCTGCACACCCAGTCCCAGTTGCGTGATCGACTCGACGCCCTCGACAGCCGTGCTGCCGGATTAGTCCGCACGGCAGACCTGAACGCGCTACAGTCCAAGACCGACGCAGGCTTCGCTGCGGTCGGTCGCGTTCTCGACGAAGTCCGTTCCGCGGTCGACCGTCGTATCGCCCTCGCCTCGGAAGAAACCGCTTCCGGGCGCAGCCTGCTGGGTTCTTTGGAAGACCGTCTGAATCAGGCGTTATCGGCACTATCATCCACCCGGGAACAACTGGAGAACCTGGAATCGCGCGTTGCGTCCGTTTCCGCCCAAGGATGCGCGACGCAAGACGTTGTCTCGACGCTGGATCAGCGTGTCAGCCAACTTTCCGAACAGAGCGGCCTGACACAACGCGAACTGCATCAGGTTGTAAGTTCTATCGACAGCCTGCGGCTGCAAGACGAAGCCAGTGCCGGGGCTATCGAGGAGCTGAGAAAGCGCGCTCTGGCTCTGTCAGAGCAGGCAGTTGCATCCCATGAGACCGTTAGCCAGGTGGAGCGACGCGTCCGGGACCTGTCTGTCCAAAGTTCCCAGGTTCAGGAGGCCTTGCGGTCGATCGAGCCCCAGTTGCAGCGGCTCGCCGCCGCAGCCGAGTCTGGGCGGAGCAAGCTCGAAGCGTTGCAGTCGGAACTGGACAACCTGTCGGCGCGAAACGCCGAAGGCATGGTCGAACTTGACCGCGCCAGGGCTCTGATTCGTGGTGTCGAAGAAAAGGCGTTCAATACCCTCTCCGATCTGGCTGCTCAGTGTAACCAGCTCTTTGTGATTACCGGCGCGATCCGGTCCGAAGCGGCTGCCCGGTTTGAACGGGTCGACCAGTCTGTCGCCGAACTCAACACAACGCTGCTGTCCGAAGTTGAGCGCGCTGCGGGCGAATCCAGAAGCCGGGCCGAATCGGTTGAGGCCGCGGTTTCCTCGCTGGCAGCCCAGGTTGAGCAGGCCGCAGCCGCGCTAGAGCAGGCCGCTGCGGCGATCGAGCAGGTGAGAGCGGCACAGGCGGAATACAGCGAACGGGCGCCGCTTCAGTTAGTTGATTCCCTGTCCGGCGATCTCAAGCATGCTCTCGCCGAGCTTTCCCAGCTACGCTCGGAACTTGGCGGGATAGACTCCCGTTCCATCCGCGATTTCCAGCAGGTGCAGCAGCGGCTGGAAAATCTCTCCGCTTACTGCGCAGAGCTGAAAAGCCGCGGCGACGCCGCAGTTCATTTGTGCGATGAGCTTCGCGCCAGCTTGAACGGGGCCGTTGAGGAGCTTACCGCCGCGGACAGCAACGTCGCATCCCGCATGGCGGACCTCGCTGCGCGAACCGAAGCGGTGGAGAGAGCCCTGGCGAATACCTTGCCCGCCGGAATCGAGAGCGTGAACCAAAGCATAGCCGGCCTGGAATCCCGTTTTGGCCAGTTGGAGGGCCGCGCAGGAGAAACGGCCTCTGTTTTGCAGCAACACTCGGAGGCGCTGAGCCGTCTTGCCGGTCTCCAGTCCGGCTTGCGGGCCGTTCAGCGCACCAACATTGCGTTGCGTTCGGAAGTCGACCGGTTGGCTGCCGCGGTCCGCGAGCAGGCGTCCGGATCCGCCCAGGCGCAGGCGTTTCCAGTATGGGGCCCTCCCGCGCCCCAAGCTGCGTCAAAACCAGCCAGCGACCAGCTTGCGGCGCGGCTCGATGCGATTCAGGCCGAGATCGAAGCCTCCATGGCAACGTTTTCCGATACCGTCAGCCAGCTTGCAAGGGAGAACCGGCAGTCCACGGCCCAACGAGAGAAACTTGCCGAGCGTCTGGCCGAAGCCGAAAAAGCGATTCAGGCACTCACCTCGCTTGCCGCCACCGTGCAGCAGAATAACGAGCATCTCCGGTCGATGATTGTCCATCTCCATCGCGTATCGGAAACCAACGTGGAGGAAACGCTTGCCGCCATCACCAATCTGCGCAAACAAGTTTCCCAGCAGCTTGCCGCGCTCCATGCGGCGCGAAATGGCGCTCCCGCGCCTGAAGCTGACTCCGTGGCCAGTGTCGCCCGCGAGGAAATTGCCGTCGAATGAGGGTTTCGGTTGTTATCAGCACTGACAACCGGGCGGCCAGCTTATCCAGAACACTTGAGGGTCTGACTCGGCAGATCTACGCCAACTTCGAGGTCATTGTTGTAACCGGGCCTTCCGCTGACTCCACACCAGCCGTAATCGAGCGTTACGCAGGTGGAATCAAACGGGCATCCTGTCCCACACGGAACCTGTCGCAATCGCGCAATATCGGCATCCGGCTGAGCGATGGCGACGTGATCGCCTTCATCGACGATGACGCTGTTCCCAGTGAACGGTGGCTTGCCGACCTGATAGCGGGCTTCGACGAGGACGAGGTGGCTGGCGTCGGCGGCCTCGTTTTCGACCACACGGGATACCAATTGCAGTACCGCTATGCGGTGGCGGACCGTCTCGGCAACCCGCGCTGGAACCTGACCCGCGCGCCACTGCACATGTGCTTTCCGGGCGCTCCCGAGACCCCTTATTTGCAGGGAACAAATTGCGCCTTCCGTCGCTCCGTGTTGCTCGAGGTCGGAGGCTTTGACGAAGAATACGAATATCACCTGGACGAAACCGACCTTTGCCAGCGAATTGTGGACGCAGGCTATGTCATCAAGCCGCTCGACAACGCCTGGGTCTATCACAGCTATCTGGAGAACGCTGTCCGCGCACCCACGCGCCGGCTGTTCAACTGGTACCCGCTGATAAAGAACAAGATCTACTACTCGCTCAAGAACCGCCCCGACGTCAGCCTGTCTCACGCCCTTCAAGACGCTGTTGCCTTCTGTCGTGCGGCGGAGGATCAGATGAAGTGGCAGCTTAGTGCCGGTCTCGCCAGCGAGGATCTGCTGGCGCAGTTCCATCTTGATGTCGACCGTGCTCTGCGCGACGGACTCACTGCCGGGATGAAGCCCGGGCGCAAGTTGGCTCGCCCTCCCTTTGGCTCACCCAACGCATTCCTTCCATTTCGGCGCGTGACACCAGATTGCGCCCGGATGGTGATCGTGCTCCTGAGCCAGGAGTATCCGCCCGGCGTGGTAGGCGGCATTGGACGCTATACGGCGGAGGTCGCCACCGGTCTGGCTGCATCAGGGCACACTGTACACGTCATCACCAATGGCGTCGAAACCAGCACGGTGAGCTTCGAATCGGGGATCTGGGTTCACCGTATCGTCGACGACGGCGGCGATCCCCTCCCCTTACCACCCGCTTTGGACCCGCCCTGGTTTCAGTGGCGCCGGGCCTGCAGCATGCTGCGCGAGGTAGAGCGGATAAACTCCATGGACCCGATCGGCGTGGTCGAGGCGCCGCTCTGGGATGCCGAAGGTATGGCCATCGTCGCCGACGGACGCTTTCCTTGCGTCACCAGCCTTCACACTCCATTGAAGTCTGTCATCCACACTACTCCCGATTGGCCGGCAGACTGTCCGGTGGAGGGCGAGTCTTGGGAGCAGTTCATAAATGCCGAACGTTTCGTTCTCCAGCGTTCTGCTGCGCTTCGGGCCAATAGTCAGGCGATCATTGCCACCATCCGCGAACTGTACGGTGTCGACAGGCGCCCTCCCGACGTTCGCGTTATTCCACACGGCATCGCCGACCGCAGCGGCCGTGCGGTTGACCACTCTACGGAAACCGTGGATGTCCTGTTCATCGGCCGGCTGGAAGCGCGCAAGGGCGTCGATGTGTTGCTCGAAACAGTTCCCGGACTCTGCGCCTTGTTTCCACAGGTGCGCTTCGTGCTGATCGGCGAAGACAGCCGTATTCAGGCCGGTAAACAGACTTACCGTGAGCAGTTCCAAGCCGACCCCGCCAACGCCGGTCTGGGTGGGCGCGTTGTGTTCACGGGTCCGTTGCCCGATGAAGAACTGGAGAAGAGGCTGGCGTCATGTGCCATATTCGTCGCACCCTCGCGGTTTGAATCCTTCGGTTTGGTCTTCCTCCAAGCCATGATGTGGGCCAAGCCTTGCGTCGGTTGTCGTACCGGCGGTATTCCCGAGGTGATTGAGGAAGGCGTAACCGGGTTGCTCGCGGAGCCCGGAGACGCGGCAAGCCTGCGCTACTGCCTGGAAATGCTCCTCACTGACTCCAATTTGAGGACAACGATGGGCTTAGCCGGGCGCGAGCGGTACCTTGCCCGTTTCACGCAGCAGGGTATGGTGCGGAACACGATCGAGTTTTACCAGCAGGTGTTGCGCCAGGCACGCAGCAGGCTCGAACCATGCCCCGTGTAAGTGTCGTCGGAGGTATCTGCCTTCCCCCTGACGCGATTTCATACTCAATGTTGCGTGACGTAGAAGCTTTACGCGATCTGTTCGGTGCAACTCTGCGCCTGAGGTGCTTTGTCTACGCGCACTCTGTGGCCGATCCAGACTTTGTCGCAGTCCATAGCGCGGGTGACTTGATTCTGGACCGGCATTTCATGACCTCAGACCTCGTCCTCTTCCACTTTGGCATCTTCTACGGATTGTTCGACACGATCTTCCTGCTTCCGAACCAAGCCGTCAAAATCGTCCGCGATCACAACATCACTCCAGAGGCACTACTCAGCGACTCCCAGCAGATCGAGGCGGTCCGCAAAGCGAACGCGCAACGGGCAAACTGCCAGGCTGCAACGGAAGTCTGGAGCGATAGTGACTACAACCGCCAGATTCTGATCGAGGCCGGAATCCCCGGACAGCGGTGCAAGGTCCTTCCGATTCCACTCGCGGATCACTTCTCGCCTGATCCTGCGCCTCGGCAGGGGCGAACCGGTGCCCCCAGGCTTATCTATGTCGGGCGGTACGTTCACTCCAAAGGTGTTGCCGATCTCGTCCGGGCATTCACTCGGGCGCGCAGGCAAGGGATGCCAACTGCGCAGCTAAGCCTTGCGGGAAGCCACCAGTTTGCGGATGCTGAGTACCTGCACGAGGTGCGGCGGTTGATCGCAGACCACCCGTTTGCCGGCGAGATTGACCTGATCGGTGAAGTCAGCCCCGAAAGCCTGCTCTCTTTGTATCGGCGCTCCGATGTTCTCGTGATCCCGTCTTACCATGAAGGCTTCTGCCTTCCCGTCATCGAAGCGCTTTCGCAGGGCTGCTTCGTTATCGGCTACGACGCGGCCAACCTGCCCGGGATCATGGGTGGCTTTGGTTGGAACGTCCCTACTGGAAATGTCGATCAGCTCGCGTGCGCCATCCAGCAAGCCGTATCGAGCCTCACGAACGGCGACCGTTTGGTTCACAACACGGACCAACTTAGAGCTCACCTGTCCGCATTTACATACGCCCAGTTCCGAGAGAATATGCGCGCTCTGCTCGTCGGGCTAGGCCTGATCTAAGCGGTCTACTTACGGAACATTTTCTCCAGCGCCTTCTCCCTCTCACCGCTGGCCCAAGCGGCTTCAATATCTTGCTCCTTCCACCCTGCGACGCGCCCCAGAATCAGAAAAGCGGGAACTGCGTGGGGCAGATGATGCCAGCGCGCCATCTCCTGCAACGGAACCATCCCGCGTTCGCGAATGTTGATCAACAAGTTCTCGTCGTCTCGACTCTCGCTCAGCTCCTCAAGCACATTCGCGCCCAGCAGGCGATCGCTCAAAACTGTCGAATGCAGCATCTCGACAAACCAGGTCCCTGTCACCCGTAGCTTCTGTTCCGGATCCTTGCGCGCCAGAACCGCGATGGCGCGGAGTCCGCGGGCGGCGTTGGCGCGGACCTCTTCGCTCGGATCCTGAACCGCAGCCTGCAAGTCGGCAATCACTTTACGCTTATCTGGCGCGTATCCAATGACATACGCAGCCACGGTACGCTGCTCGGGATCGGCCGATTCTTTTAGGACCCGGCGCAACGTCGCCTCATGTAGCTCCGCCAGACCCAGCAGCCGCTGCTGAGCCCGCCGGCACGCGATGTTTTCCATCAACGAGTGACCCGCGCTTAAGTCCTCCGCGACGTCCCCGTCCCGTGCCGCTCGGGCTAGCGCGTCCGCAAACTCCCGGTAGGCCTCGACGATCTCGCCCGGCAGCGTGAGTTCCCCGCTTGGCTCCTCCTTGAGAGCGAAAACCGGAGCGCCGCGTTCCTCGATTCCGACGTACAGAATCGGTTTTCCGGCGTCGCAGCAGAACGCCTCCAAGCGCGCCCGCAGCACCCCGTCAATCGCCTCCAGCCGTTCCTCGACATCTCCCTTAGAGCGCGGCAGCAGGTCCCCCGGATTCACGCCTAATTCCCTAAGAATCTTGGCTTTCGAGACTTTCCGCGCACCGTATACTTCGATCACTCCGATCCGCGGTTGCGCCACGGCGGAGGCGGTAGACACTACCAGCACTGCCAGCACGAAATTCATAAGGCCCACTCCTCAGTGTGACGCGTCTCGCAAACTGCGGTTTCCCGTCGTCACGCCAAGGTGGGTGAAAACTCAACACTCCCGTACTGTCTCCCCGGCTTGACACCGGTAAGTGGGGCATTCAACGCAGAGCACGCCGTTTGGCGAAGTGAGGTAATTTCCTGCAATTAGTGGAAAACGCGCAGGATAGAGATCTTCGGGTCCGAATCCCCGCCTTGGACCGCTGCGTGCACTATTAAGCTGCGAGTCTTCTGGATATGCCTAGAAAAATGGTCACGATCGACGGCAATGAGGCCGCTGCCTACGTTGCCCACAAGACCAACGAGGTGATCGCCATCTACCCGATCACCCCTTCCTCGCCCATGGGCGAGTGGTCGGATCAATGGTCTTCTGAGGGAAAGCCCAATATCTGGGGTTCCATTCCGCTGGTGGTGGAAATGCAGAGCGAAGGCGGCGCTGCCGGAGCGGTTCATGGCGCGCTGCAGGCGGGTTCGCTCACGACCACGTTTACTTCGGCGCAGGGCCTGCTTTTGATGATCCCGAACATGTACAAAATCGCCGGCGAACTGACGCCGACGGTTTTTCATGTTGCGGCGCGGTCTCTGGCGGCCCACGCGCTATCTATTTTCGGCGATCACCAGGACGTGATGTCCGTGCGCGCCACCGGCTGGGCGCTCCTTGCTTCCAATTCGATTCAGGAAGTTATGGATATGGCGTTGATCGCACAAGCCGCCACGCTCGAGTCCCGCGTCCCGTTTCTGCACTTCTTTGACGGCTTCCGCACTTCCCACGAAGTGGCCAAAGTCGAGCAACTCACCGCAGAAGACATGCTCGCCATGCTCCCGGCGGATTTGATTCGTGAGCACCGCATGCGAGCCTTGTCCCCGGACCGTCCGGTGATTCGCGGCACCGCCCAGAATCCCGATGTGTACTTCCAGGCCCGCGAGGCGGTGAACAAGTATTACGATGCCTGCCCGGACATCGTCGAGAAGGTGATGAACCGTTTCGCCGAGGTGGTTGGGCGCCAGTACAAGCTGTTTGACTACTATGGCGCACCGGATGCTGAGAGAGTCATCATCCTGATGGGCTCCGGCGCTGAAACGGCCGTCGAAACGGTGGAAGCCTTGCAGAAAGCCGGCGAAAAGGTCGGCGTGCTGCGCGTTCGCCTTTACCGGCCCTTCTCGATGAAGCACTTCCTGGCCGCGCTGCCCGCCACCGTGAAGCAGATCGGTGTGCTCGACCGCACCAAAGAACCCGGCGCCGGTGGCGAGCCGCTTTATCTCGACGTCCTTTCCGCGCTGGCTGAAGCGCTCGCCATCGGAGAACTGCCTTTCCCGATGCCGCGCGTGGTCGGCGGCCGTTACGGCCTGTCGAGCAAGGAATTCACGCCCGCCATGGTCAAGGCGGTTTTTGACGAACTCTCCAAGCCAAAACCCAAAAACCACTTCACCCTCGGTATCGTGGACGACGTTACTCATACGTCCCTTTCATACGACCCGTCGTACTCTACCGAGGATCCTCAGACCGTCCGCGCCCTGTTCTACGGACTGGGCGCGGACGGCACCGTCGGCGCAAACAAGAATTCCATCAAGATCATTGGCGAAGAGACCGATAACTACGCCCAGGGCTACTTTGTATACGACTCGAAGAAGTCCGGGTCGATGACCATCTCCCACCTCCGCTTCGGGCCCCGGCCGATTCGCTCCAGCTACCTGATCAGCCGCGCCAACTTCATCGCTTGCCATCAGTTCACGTTCCTCGAAAAAATCGATGTGCTGAAATCGGCCGAGCCCGGAGCGGTGTTCCTGCTGAATGCGCAGTTTTCGAAAGACGAAGTCTGGGATCAATTGCCGCGCACGATCCAGCAGACGATTATCGACAAAAAACTGAAGTTCTACGTAATCGATGCCTACTCGGTAGCTCGCGATACCGGCATGGGCACCCGTATCAATACCGTGATGCAGACCTGCTTCTTCGCCATCAGCGGCGTTCTGCCGCGCGACGAAGCGATTGCCCAGATCAAGAGCGCGATCAAGAAAACGTATGGGCGCCGCGGAGAAGCGGTTGTCCAAAAGAACTTTGCGGCCGTCGATCAGACCCTCGACAAGCTCTTCCAGGTCGACGTGCCGTCCGCGGTGACCAGCAGCATGGAACTCCGCCCGCCTGTCCCCTCCCAGGCGCCTGAGTTCGTCCAGAAGACGCTGGCGCCGATCATCGCTTGGGAAGGTGACACCCTACCGGTCTCCTCCTTACCCGTAGACGGCACCTTCCCGAGTGGAACCGCGCAGTGGGAAAAACGCAACATCGCGCTCGAAATCCCGGTCTGGGATGAGCAAATCTGCATCCAGTGCGGCAAGTGCGTACTGGTTTGCCCGCACAGCGTCATCCGCGCCAAACTGTACGAGCCCAAGTATCTGGAATCCGCGCCGCCGACGTTCAAGCACAAGGCAGCGATGTGGAAGGACTACAAAGACCTGGCCTACACGCTTCAGGTGGCGCCGGAAGATTGTACCGCCTGCGCCCTGTGCGTCCAGGTTTGCCCGGTCAAGGACAAGAAGGAGCCCAAGCGCAAGGCCATCAACATGGCGCCGCAACCTCCTTTGCGCGAGCCTGAGCGCGAGAATTGGGAGTTCTTCTTGTCCTTGCCCGAGTTCGACCGCCGCAAGCTCTCGTTCAACCAGGTGAAGGACATCCAGATTCTCCAGCCGCTGTTCGAGTTCTCCGGAGCCTGCGCCGGCTGCGGCGAGACGCCCTATGTCAAACTGCTCACGCAGTTGTTCGGGGACCGCGCCCTGATCGCCAACGCGACAGGTTGCTCTTCGATCTACGGCGGCAATCTCCCAACCACGCCCTACACTACCGACCTGAACGGTCGCGGACCTGCCTGGTCGAACTCATTGTTTGAAGACAATGCCGAGTTCGGCTTGGGCATGCGCCTGTCCCTCGACAAGCAGTCCGCCTATGCCCGCGAACTGGTCCAGAGGCTTGCACCGCGTATCGGCGAGAACCTTGCTGATGGCCTGCTCAAGAGTGATCAGTCCGGCGAGGCCGGCATCATCGAGCAGCGCATCCGCGTGGCCGAGCTGAAGCAGAAGATCGCGCAACTGGTTGCGGCCAACGGCTCGCCGGATGTGGCGATGTTGAAGGATCTTGAAGCGCTGGCCGACACGCTGGTGAAGAAGAGCGTCTGGATCGTTGGCGGCGACGGTTGGGCTTACGACATCGGCTACGGAGGTCTCGACCACGTTATCGCCTCCGGCCGTAACGTAAATCTGCTGGTACTCGACACGGAAGTCTACTCCAACACCGGCGGCCAGATGTCAAAATCAACGCCGCGCGGCGCGGTGGCGAAGTTCGCCGCCGGCGGTAAGCCGGTCGCCAAGAAGGACATCGCCATGATGGCGGTCGCCTATGGCTCGGTTTACGTCGCGCGCGTGGCGATGGGCTCAAGCGATATGCAGACCGTAAAGGCGTTCCTGGAGGCGGAAGCCTTTGACGGGCCGTCGCTCATCATCGCCTATAGCCACTGCATCGCGCACGGCTACGACATGCAGTACGGCCTGGAACAGCAGAAACTGGCTGTCCAGACCGGTTACTGGCCGCTGTTCCGCTTCAACCCGAATCTCGCCCGCGACGGCAAGAATCCGTTCCTGCTCGATTCCAAGGCGCCATCGCTGCCACTTGAGAAGTACATCTATAACGAGACGCGCTATACGATGCTCGCGCACAGCCAGCCGGAAGCCGCACGGGCGCTTCTGGCCGATGCGCAGAACGACGTCACCAGCCGCTGGAAAGTTTACGAACACTGGGCCACCATGGGTACCGCCCCGGCGCCCGAAGCTAAATAATCAGGAACCGCGAAGGAGCAGCAGAATGATCGATCTGACTACCAGTTATCTTGGCTTGAAGCTGCAGAGCCCGTTGGTGGCCTCCTCTTCGCCCTTGTGCAAGGACATTGGCAACATCCTGCGCCTGGAAGACGCGGGCGCATCCGCGGTCGTCTTGCACTCGCTCTTCGAGGAGCAAATCACTCTCGAAGCCGGAGCCCTTGACCGTTACCTGTCGGAAAGCGCCGACAGCTACACCGAAGCTTCCAGCTATTTCCCCGAGTTGCAGAGCTACAACATCGGGCCCGATGGCTACCTGGAGCACATCCGCAAGGCCAAGGAGGCGGTGGACATTCCGGTCATTGCAAGCCTGAACGGCGTCTCCACCGGCGGCTGGATCCGGTATGCCCAGATGATGGAGCAGGCAGGCGCCGACGCTCTCGAACTCAACATTTACTACCTGCCCACGGACCTCGAAATGACTGGCTCCAAGGTGGAAGAGATCTATACCGATCTGGTCAGCCACATGAAGGCCAGCATCCGCATCCCCATCGCAGTCAAGATAGGATCGCATTTCACGGCGATCGCCAACATGTGCAAGCGCCTGGATGAAGCGGGCGCCGACGGCATCGTCATGTTCAACCGCTTCTATCAGCCGGACTTCGATCTGGAGCTGCTGGAGGTGAAGCCCGACCTGGTGCTCAGCGACTCCAGCGAACTGCGCCTGCGCCTGCACTGGACCGCGCTGCTGTACAACCGCATCCGTCCCGACCTGGCCATTACCGGCGGGGTTCACACTGGTGAGGATGTGGTGAAGTCGATCATGGCTGGGGCGCGAGTCACCATGATGACCTCAGCGCTGCTGCGTCATGGCGTCAGCTACATCGGCAAGATCGGCGACGACCTGATGGACTGGATGACCGACCACGAATACGAATCGATCCGCCAAATGCGCGGCTCGATGAGCGCCCAGGCCGTGGCCGAACCCGCCGCCTTCGAACGCGCCAACTACATGCGCGTCCTATCCAGCTATACCCTGCGCGCGCCAGCACGCTAAGGGTCAGCGGGGGCGTTCCCCTCCACGCCCCCGTGTCTTCTCCCGAACTCGGAAGCGCCCGGCTTCCGAGTACTTCCGAGTAAAATGCAGAGTAGTGGACCCGCTCCAACTGCTCTAACAGCACGAAGGCAAGACCCTCGAGTACAAGCGAGATTTGTCCTCGCCCGAAGGCCTCCTCAGCGTGTGACCGGTGTCTTTGATGTGCTCGCAGTCGAGGAGCGTCTGGCGAATCTCGTGGCCGATTTGATCTCCCCAAAGCTGGTTCCGGACATCGAGATCATGCCTTATCGCAACAAGCAGATCCTGGTGGCGCGAGTCTATCCCAGTGCAGTGCGGCCGCACTATCTGGTGCGGCTTGGCCCTGAGGCGGGCGTCTTTGTCCGGGTGGGTTCCACCAACCGCCGCGCCGACGCCGCGCAGATCGGACGAGCTGCGCCGGTATTCGGACCGCGGTTCTTTCGACGAGCAACCCATCCCGGAACTCAACTCGGAAGCGCTTGACTTCCGAGTTGCTTCCGAGTTGTTTGCGCCAATCCGGACTCTCACTCCAACCTCCTTCCGTAGTCTTCGCGTAACCACCATCCACCAGAACCGCGAAGTGCCAACTGTCGGTGGGGCGCTCCTCTTCGGCAAGAACCGCCTTGACCGGTTTCCCGATGCGTGGGTTCAAGCGGGCAGGTTCGCGGGCAGCGACCGCTCCAAGCTCATTGACAGTGTGGAGATCCGTTCTTATTTGCCAATCGCGGCCGAGGAATCAGTGGCATTCGTGCGCAAGCACACGACGCGAGAGGCCGTCATCGGTCAAGTCCGGCGGGCAGACCGTTGGACCCTGCCGTCCGCGGCATTGCGCGAAGCCGTCATCAATGCCATCGTGCATGCCGACTATGCGGCACAAGGGGCGCCGATTCGAATCGCCCTATTCGACGACCGGCTCGAAGTTGAAAATCCTGGCCTTCTGCCGGTCGGATTGACGATTGAGGATATCGAAAAGGGAGTCTCGAAGCTCAGGAACCGGGTCATCGGGCGCGTGTTTCACGCCCTCAACCTGATTGAGCAATCCAATGTTGTTCCGCTACGACACGAACCGGCGCAACCTGACGTTGTTCACCAGGCCGAGCATCAGGAAGACTGACATCATGCTCGATCCGCCATAGCTCATCAGAGGCAGCGGAATCCCCGTAACCGGAATCCGGCCCGTCGCCATGCCGGCGTTCACAATCAGGTGGAACAGCAAGACGGCAGCTACTCCCATGCAGATGTACATTCCGGCCCGGTCCGGCGCTGTCTGCGCATTCTGAATGATCTGCATCAGAAGCAGGAAATAAAGGCTCAGCAAGACGACGATTCCGACAAAGCCGTGCTCCTCGGCGAACGCGGCGATGATGAAGTCCGTATGCGTTACCGGCAGGAAGCGCAACTGCGTCTGCGATCCGTGCGTGACCCCTTTGCCCCACACGCCGCCAGCGCCCACAGCGATCTTCGACTGGATTACCTGGTAGCCTTTCCCGCGTGGATCGCGATCCGGATCAAGGAACGTCTCCAGCCGTCCGCGCTGATAGTCCTTCAGCAGAAAGAAATACCCGGCCGGAATCGTCAGCGCTACCAGAAGTCCGATGGCGGCAGCGTGACGCCAGGTCAATCCGCCCAGGAAAACACCGACCGCCAAAGCAGGCAAGTAGGTCAGCGAGGTGCCCAGGTCAGGCTGGATCATCACCAGCCCCATGGGCAAGGCCACCAGCAGACCCAATCGCACCAGATCCCCCAGGTCGAGCTTGTCTTTCTTGATCTCCGTTAAATAACGCGCCACCAAGAGGATGATTACCAGTTTCACGAACTCGGAGGATTGGAAGCGGAATCCGGCGAACAGAGGAATCCAGCGGCGCGACCCCCAAATGAACGGCGCCACCAGCAGCGTTGCGATCAATAGCCCGATCGACACCGCGTACATCAACGGAACCTGCGCCAGCAGCGTATGGTAATCGATCTTCGCGGCCACCCACATGAGGATGATTCCGGCAAACAGCCACACGCCCTGTTTCCACCACGCGTCATTCCAGCGCCCGTCCAGCGTAGCGCTGTAGATCTGGAGCATGCCAAGGCCGGAAATGGCCACGGCCAGGACGATCATCGCCCAATCGAGATCACGCAGGGAACGATAGTGAGCAGCCATTACCGCGCTGTCTGTCCAGGTGCTGCGTCGCCAAACGTCCGAGCCAGGCTCGGCCGTGCGGCAGCGGCTTTCTTATCGAAATACGCCTTGATCACGTCGCGCGCGATGGGCGCAGCAAGGTTTCCATGTAGCCCACCCTCAAAAAGCACCGCGACGACGATTTCCGGAGCCTGCCGCGGCGCAAAAGCCACGAACCAGGCGTTGTCCGGCAGGTTCTTGCCGGCGCTCGTCTTTAGATATTCATTGGACGCTAGCTGAGCGGTTCCGGTTTTCCCGCAAATCTCGAGACCCGGAACGGCGGCGCTCGCACCAGTGCCGCCCTCGTTCACAACGGCATACATGCCGTAGATAACCTTGTTCACGTTCTCCAGATTGAGATTGCCTTTGCGAGCCGGCTCCAGGCGCTTGGTATTGCCGGGATCCTTCACCAGGTGCGGGCGCATCCACACGCCGCCCGTGGCAATCCCACCGGTCGCATACGCCAGTTGCAGGGGGGTTACGGTTGTATAGCCCTGTCCAATGGCGACCGAGATCGTCTCTCCCGCATACCATTTCTCGCGCAACGTACGGATCTTCCACTTGCTCGACGGAACGATGCCTTCCTTTTCCTGCGGCAGGTCGATGCCGGTCTTCTCGCCCAAGCCAGCCATCTCGGCGTACTCCGCGATCTTATCGATCCCAATCTTGTTGCCTACGGTGTAGAACCAGACGTCGCAGGACTGCGCAATTGCCGTCTTCATCGCGACGCGGCCGTGTCCGCCCTTCTTGTGGCATTTGAAATAGCGCCCGTAAAACGTCGCGCCTCCGCCGCAGGAAACGGTGAAGTTCTCGTCAATCTCACCCGATTCCAGGGCAGCTAAGGCCACAATCGGCTTAAATGTCGATCCGGGCGCCAGTTGCGATTGCACGGCGCGGTGGAACAGCGGCTTGTCCGGGTCCGTCATCAGCCTGTTCCATTCC
>Ga0073934_10004572_pt1 | contig 22757 bp, 14 predicted proteins | sample LarsenN4metaG_FD_76834 | JGI IMG/M metagenome (GOLD analysis project Ga0073934, IMG submission 76834) | Hot spring sediment bacterial and archeal communities from British Columbia, Canada, to study Microbial Dark Matter (Phase II) - Larsen... ...
ACGTCGCAGTCGAACGTCGGCGTGCTCACCAGGCGGCCGGGGACGTTGACCAACGACTTCTTCGTCAATCTGCTGGACATGGGCACGGAATGGGTCCCGACCTCCGGAGCGGCGGAAACCTTCACAGGTCGCGGCCGCGCCACGGGCGAGGCCAGGTGGACGGCCAGCCGCGTGGACCTCGTCTTCGGATCCAACTCGGAGCTGCGGGCGCTCTCTGAGGTCTACGCGTGCGACGACGCCAAGGAGAAGTTCGTCCGCGACTTCGTGGCCGCGTGGAACAAGGTCATGAATCTCGATCGGTTCGACGTCGCCAAGCGCGACGTTCAGACCGGCGGCGGACTCGCATACGCCGAGGTCTGAGCCGACCCCTCGAGAGCGTGTCAATTCCCGTCCGCCCCGGCGTACGCGCTGGGGCGGACCTCGTGGTCATCGCCTGATCCCAACCGGCCGTGCGGATCAACAACGATTACGAATCCGTATAACGGACCGCCGCTGACGAACACTTGCAGCAACTGCCGTCTTCTGCGGGTCCCGCAGCGGCGGAACGAAGCCACTCGCGTAAAATGACCTTGCTTGCCGCGCATCGCTATCCGAGAGCTGGCATCTCGCGCTCTGCTCGTTGTGTTGTCGACAGTCATATCCCTGGGAGCCGCCGAGGTGCTCTTCCGCTGGTATACGGGGCTCACGTTCGACCGCGAGCGCCCGCCGTGGACGGGAAACCTGGTCTCGGTTCGCGGAGCGCAGGTCTTCGCTTTCAAGCCCCATGCGTCCGGGGTGTTTCCCGGAAACGTCGACATGAATCGGACGTTTCCCTATCGCACCAACGCGCACGGCTTGCGCGATCGCGACCGGCCTGCCAAGGCGCCGGGGTCGAAGCGCGTGCTGGTCATCGGCGACTCCTACACATGGGGATACGCGGTTGCCGAGGAGGAAGCCTATCCGCAGGTCGCTGAACGCCTGCTCGCGGAGCGCGGCCGTCCGGACATCGAAGTCATCAATGGCGGGATTCCGGACTACAACAGCCGTCAAGAGCGGCGGCTGCTGGAGCAGTTGATCCCGATTTATCAGCCGGACGCAGTCTTTCTCGCCTACGTCGTCAACGACGCCGAACCGTCAACTGCGATGCCGACTCCTCCCGAGGAGGTCTACCGGCACTCGCGCTCATGGTTCTTGACCGAGGTGGCCGAGCGGCTGAACCGGCGCGTGTTCAGGCGTCGATTGCTCCCATCCGCCAAAGACAACGTCGCGAACAACTATCTCGATGGCTTCGACGAGGGCTCGCCGAAGTGGAGAGACTCGCGCGAGGCGATTCGCGAGATGCGCGACCTGTGTATTGCGACGGGTAGTCCCTTCACGGTCCTGATGATGCCCGACTTCACGCAGGACTTCGGCGACGGGTACGGGCTGGGAAAGATCCACGACGCCGTCGCGAACTGGGGCCGCGAACTGAACATACCGGTGTTCGATGTGCTGACGCTATTCCGCGGCCAGGACCATCGAGTGTGGATGGTACCCTGGGATGGACATCCGAATGCCGAGGCACACCGGCGCATCGCAGCGTTTCTGGTCGAAAAGATTCTCGAAAATGGCCGCATAACGGACTAGCTGCGCACCGGCGTAGAATCCCCGAATGACCGGGGACACCGCGTCAACCTCCGAACTACTTCGATCCGCCGCCGGGGCGCCGGGCGCGGCCCACTCGTACAACGTCCGCGTCTGCCACTGGATCAACGTCGTCGCGTGCGCGTATCTGCTGTGGAGCGGCGTTCACATCTTCCTCGACTTTCCGGAACTGTACTGGGGGCACACCGGCTATCGCGGCTACCCGGCTGTTTTCAGGCTGGAGGACTGGGGACTCTCGTGGGACGAGGCTGGCGCGCTCGGGGACCGCAGGTGGGGACGCAACTACCACTTCACCGTCGCCTGGGTGTTTCTGATCAACGGCCTCGTCTACGTCGTCTGGAATCTCCACTCGAAGCATTTTCGCAATCGAATGTTGCCCGCTCGTGAGGAGTGGACGATCGCGCACGTGCGCCGGGAGCTGCGCGCTCACCTGTCCTGGCGCTCGCACCGGCACGACGCCGCGGGCAGCTACGGCACGCTGCAAAAGGCGTCGTATCTCATTCTGATCTTCGTGTTCGTCCCGCTGATGATCCTGACTGGTATCGCGCAATCGCCCGGCTTCACGGCGGCAATGCCGGCGCTGCTGGATCTGTTCGGCGGCCGCCAGTCCGCTCGGACGCTCCATACCATCGGCACTGTGGCGTTGGTGCTGTTCGTCGTCGTACACGTGTTGGAGGTCGCGGCGGCGGGATTCTTCACCAGGGTCCGTTCGATGATCACCGGAACGTAGACGATTCGCGCTATTGCGAGGAGCGAGGAAGCGATGAGCAGGCGCATCTCACGGCGGACGTGGCTGACGGGCGTTCCAGCACTGGGTGGTCTGTTGCTGACGGGATGTTCGCGCGAGACGTTCGTCCCGCCGCGAGTCCGCGGAGGATTGATCGGCGCCGCTGACGTCCTGACGATGAGCACCAATCGGCTGCTGCTGTCCGGCCAGCAGTTGGCGCGCGAGTACAGCCGGAGCGACGTCGCCGATCCATTCCCGACATGGAACCAGACCAACCCAGGGAACGCGGAGTACCAACTCCACGCATCGGAAGGGTTCAGGAACTGGCGGCTTCCCATCAGCGGCCTCGTCGCGCGTCCGCGCGAGCTGTCGCTCGACGAGATCAGAAACCTGCCCGCCCGAACGCAGATTACGGCTCACGTGTGCGAGCAAGGATGGTCGGCGATCGGCGAGTGGACCGGCACCCCGCTCGAACGGGTGCTCGCCGAAGCCGGAGGCGTGACGCCCGCGGCCCGCTACGTGGTCATCGATACTTTCGACGGCTGGTACGAGGGATACGATCTGTTCGAGGTCGCGCACGCGCAGACGATCCTTGCGTACGGACTCAATGGCCGCGACCTTCCGAGGGGCAACGGCGCACCGCTTCGACTCCGCGTCGAACGACAGTGCGGATACAAGAACCTCAAGTTCCTGAAATCGATTCGGGTTGTCGACTCGATGTCAGGAATCGGCAGGGGCACTGGTGGAATCAACTCGGACTTCGGGTTCCACTGGTTTGCCGGGGTGTGATCTGCAACACGTAATGCGGAATGCGGTCTGCAGATTGCAGACTATGCCCGTTTCGGGTGTTTCATTGTGGCGCGATCACGGCAGGACGGAGTCGAGCGATGCGATATCCGCGTCGAGGTCAGCCACCGCCGCATAGATCGATCGTCCATCCATCGACCAGGAGATGCGCCGGGCGATGACGAGTGCCCGATCGCCGAAATCGGTAAGGCGGCGCAGCGCGCCGTCCTCACTGGAGAGCGCCCACACGTCGGTCGTCGTGCCATCGGTCAATGGCAGCGCCAGCCAGCGGCCGTCCGGCGAGGGGATCGTGTGGATGTTGTAGAAATCGACCGGTATTCGCGTCCCGGAGATACGGGCGAGCACCACGGACGGACCGTCTTCCGGACGTGCTCGATGGATCTCCCAGTCGAGTCCGCCGGTGCCGCGCCGGAGCGGCCTTGCGAAATAGAGAGTCTGTCCGTCCGGCGAGAGGGCAGGTGCTGCCGCGTCGCACCGGATCGGCAGCGGTGTGCCGCCGTCCTTCGGGATTTTCTCGATGCAGAGATCGCTCGTATGGGGAACCGTGTAGTACAGCCACGCATCGTCTGGCGACCAGAACGACCAGACGCCGCGCGGGACGAGCTGCTTGAGCCCGCTGCCGTCGCGGTTGATGATCCACTGGCTCGTGACGCCGTTGCGGGTGACGATGAAGGCGATCGCCGACCCTCGGGAGGACCACACCGGCACTCCGATCGAGACTGCCGGATCGCGCTCGAACGTCAGTTGTCGCGCCGCCGAGCCATCCGTTGACGCGATCCACAGGTTGCCGTGGCCGCCGCTGTCGGAGAGGTAGACGAGCTCGCGCCCGTCGGGGCTGACCGATGGGGTCTGGGCTGCGCTCGTGCGTCTCGTGATTCGTTCGGCGCCGGCCGTGTTGACCTTCGGGTCAGGACCGGCGCCAAGACGCCAGATGTTGGACTGGCTGCGGACGCGGCTGGCGAACAGCGCTCCGCTGACGTGGGTATCCGGTTCGATGTACGAGGTGTCGCCGAAGGTCAGCGGTCGATCGCCCGTGCCATCGCGTCCGACCAGGCGCAGGTTGAACGTCGGCGGATAGAGGACGGTGCTGCCCGCCGGGGACGAGTAGACGATGCCGGATCCGTCAGGCAACCATGCGAGCCCGCGCAGGTCCGCGGCACGCGCAACCTGCAGCGGCTCGCCGCCGGCGCTCGGCACGACGTAAATCCGCTTGTCGAATTCAGCGGACTCGGACCGCTGAAACGCGATAGCGTCGCCGTCCGGCGACCATCGCGGATACAGAAAGGCAGGCTCACTGAGCGCGAAGGACCGAATCATCTCGTGTCCCGATCCGTCGCGCAAGGCGGCGACGAGGGCCACTCCGTTGTCGGCATGTTGGAAAAGGGCGATCGTTCGACCGTCCGGGCTGACATCCCCGCCGCTGAGCGCCCGTGCGATGGGTCGTGCCGTTCCACCAAGCGCCGAAATTTCCCAGACGGTCCCTTCCTGGTCCGGGGAGTCGCCCGGCGTGTGATAGATCAGCGCGTTCGAATCGGGCGACCACCTCGGGTAGAAGTGGTCCCACTCGTCGTGGGTGATCTGCAGCGGAGCGCCTCCTGCCAGCAGCTGAACCCAGATCTGGCGCCGACCGTTGACAGGGGCGACGTAAGCGACCGTTCTTCCATCCGGTGAGACGGCAGGTGACTCTTCGACCCCGAGCGCGTCGGTGATTTGCAGCAGTCGTGGTTCTCGTGGCTGCGGTCGTGCACCCGCGGTCCACCACCAGACGCCGGCTGCAGCCGACGCACCGAGCAGTGCGGCGGCCGTCCACGCCAGAGGCGTCAGGCTCGTCCGGGCGCGCGCGGGAACTGACGACGGGCCGCCGGCTTCGGCCTCATCGAGATCCGATCGCGCGTCGGCGATGTCTCGCAGGCGGCGTCGTGGATCCTTCTCGAGGCACCGACGGATGACGCGGCCGATACGAGGATCGATAGCCGGCGGCAGCGCCGTCCAGTCCGGCGGGTGCTCGAGCACGGCGGCGAGCGTGTCGGGGAGCGTGTCACGCGCAAACGGCGACCGCCCGGCGAGCATCTCGAAGAGCACGCAACCGAACGCCCAGATGTCGGTGCGCTTGTCGACCGCGAGGCCGCGCGCCTGCTCCGGGCTCATGTAGGTCGCCGTACCGAGGATGACGCCGTCAGAGGTCGGTCCCGTCAGCGCCGTGGGCGACTGGGTGAGAGCGGAAGGACTCGTGTCCGAACCACGACCCTGGCCGGTCGCCTTGGCCAGCCCGAAGTCCAGCACCTTGACGGTCCCGTCGGGCGTGATCTTGATGTTGGCGGGCTTGAGATCGCGGTGCACGATACCTCGCTCGTGCGCGGCGTCGAGCGCGTCGGCGATTTGCCGCGCAATCGCGATCGCCTCGGCCGCCGGGATCCTGCCTCGGCCGACACGCTCCGCGAGCGTCTGGCCTTCGACGAGCTCCAGCACGAGCGCGTGCACGCCATCGGTCTCCTCCAGGCCATAGATGGCGCCGATGTGTGGGTGATTGAGCGAGGCCAGAACCTGGGCCTCACGTTCGAAGCGGGAAAGACGCTCCGGATCACCGGCCAGCGCCGGCGGCAGGATCTTGATGGCGACATCCCGCCCGAGCCGCCGGTCCCGCGCTCGATACACTTCCCCCATGCCGCCTTTACCGAGCAGTGAATGCAGCTCGTACGAACCGAGGCGGGAGCCCAGGAGGGTCATGTCGATCGAGGCCGGATTATACGGCCGGCGCGCGCACTGCGGTCGCGCTTCGCCACGATTGCACGAGAATCCGTTTCACGCCCCGCGCGAAACGGATTCAAGGTGTCATGGCACGGCTCGAAAACGCGCCCGGCGGAGACAGGTCATTCGTGGCGCAGTGCCACCAGCGGATCCATCAGAGCGGCGCGGCGTCCGGGCACGAACGCGGCGGCCGCGCCGACGAGCGCGGTCAGGGTGGCAATCGCAAGCAGCGCCACGGGATCGAGGCTTGGGCGATACACCGTGAGGCTTCCGATCCCGATATCCGCCGATCCCCCGCCCGCGCGCATCACGAGCATGACCAGCACCAGGAGAACGAGACCGATGCCGGTGCCAAGGCCCGTCAGCCCGGCCACTCCCCGCGCAATGCTCCAGACCACCTGCTGACTGCGCGCGCCAAGTGCCATGCGGATACCGATCTCGCGCGAGCGTCTCGCAACCGCGAATGCGACGACTGCATAGAGACCGATGCTGGCCAGTACCAGGCCGAGGCTGCCGAGCGCGCCGAAGAGCGTGGCGACTCCATTCGGTATCTCGAGCGAGCGAGCGAGCTTCTGCGCCATCGTCTGCGACGTCACGACCGGGAGCGTGATGTCTATGGCCCGCAGCTCGCGCTGCATCGCTGCGACCAGCAGGGCCGCATCAGCGGACGTCCGGGCGATGACCGTCGTGGGCAGCGCACCGGACTGGATGTATGAGGTGTAGAAGACAGGCCCGACCGGATCGAGGATGTCGTCCTCGAAATCTCCGGTGCCCGTGTCGCGCACGACGCCGATCACCGCCGTCCACGAGTTCGGATCGTTCGGCGACCGGAATCGCCGCCCGACCGCATTCACCGCGCCGAAGTATTGCCGCGCCATCCGCTCGGTGATCACCGCGACGCGTGGTGTGTCCGGGCGATCGCGTTCATCGAACACGCGGCCGTGCAGGAGCGGGATGCGCAGCGTGTCGAAGAAACCCGGCGCCGCGGCGATCGCTGCCGCTTCGAGAGTCGAGCCCGGTTGGCCGTCGGCGCTGTCAACGACGATCGCCACGCCGTTGACATCCATCGGCAATCCGCGCAGCAGCGCGGCGGATTGAACGCCCGGAATGGACTGGATCCGGCGCAGCAAGTCGTCGAAGACTCGGCTCGCGCCGGTCTCCGAGTAGCCGGCGAATCGTAGATCCGTCTCCAGCATCGCGACGCCATCGACAGCGTAGCCAACGCGCAGCGCTCTTCCCGCTGCCGCCGCCTGAAGGAAGATGCTCGTGCCGCCGAGCAGGAGGACCGAGACCGCCACCTGGAAGACGATGAGCGCGTTCTTGAGCGTGAGCCGGCGATGATCGATCGGTGGCAGCCCTTCGTCGCGCAGTGTCGTCAGGAGGTCAACGCTCGTGGCCTTGAGCGCCGGCGCAAGTCCGAACACGATGCCCGTGACCAGCGACAGCGCGATCGCAAAGGCGAGCACGCGGTAGTCAACCGTCAGATCCACTCTGAACGGAAAGTCGACTCTTTGCAGCGCGCGCATGCCCCACCACGTCAGAACGCAGCCGGCGATGCCGCCCGCGAGTGCAAGCAGCAGGCTCTCGATCAGCAGGTGCCTGACGAGCTGGCGCCTCGTGGCGCCCATCGCCAGCCGCACCGAGACTTCTTTCGCGCGTGCGGCGCCGCGCACCAGCAGCAGCGTCGCCAGGTTGCTGCACGCGATGGCGAGCACGAGGCCGACGATGACGAGCACCAATGAGGCGATCGTCATGAACGGCGTGTCTGCCTCCGGGTGGATCCGGACGTCCGTCGCGGGAAAGACCGTGATGCCAGGGCCCACGGCGAACTCGCCCTCGACGCGAAACAGTTCCGGCTGCTCGGCCTCCAGCCGGCGTCCGAGCACGTCCATCGCCGCCCGGGCTTGCGCCACGGTCACGCCGTCCCGCAATCGGGCTTTCACGAACAGGGGAGCGAATATCGTGGGTGTGTTGCGACGCGCAGGGGTTGGCATCATCGCAGGGATCGCCGTCATCGGCAGCCAGAAATCCGTGACGAGACCGACGTCGAGCGTACCGCGGTGATTGACGGGGCCGATGCCGACGATAGTCACCGCCACGCCCTCGATGCGGATGATGCGGCCGATGATGGACGGGTCCGCCCGGAAGCGTCTCGACCAGGCCTGATGCCCCAGCACAGCGACGAGCGGAGCCGCGGGACGCTCTTCGGTCTGGTCGAACCAGCGGCCGAGCGACGGGCGGAGTCCCAGGGTGTCGAGATAGCTCGCCGTAGCGTACTCGACTACCGCATCGCGCACAGCGCCCTCGGCGAGATAGCGGACGGGATTCGGAATGCTGGCGGCCATCGTCGCCGCAAAGAGGTCGGTGTACTCCGCGATCTCCATGTAGGTGGAGTAGGCGGTGACGACGAGCGGCCTGCCCGCGCGGCTGTTCTGATAGATGTTGACGAGGCGGTCCGGGTCGGCGACTGCCTGCCGACGGAAGAGCACGGCATTCACAAGGCTGAAGATCGCCGTGTTAGCGCCGATCGCGAGGCCGAGGATCGTTACGGCCGCCGCAGTGAAACGCCAATCGCGCACAAGGCGCCGGATTCCCTGCCGGCTATCGCGCACGAGCGCATCCCAGCCGGCCGTTCCGCGGGCATCGCGGCTTTCTTCCTTCAGCGACTCGACGTTTCCGAACTGCCGCCGCGCTCGCAGCCGCGCGTCTTCACGATCGACACCTTGTGCGATCCAGTAGTCGGTCTGCCGCTCGAGGTGGAGACGCAATTCCTCGGCGAGCTCGTCCTCGCGCCTGCTCCTGAAGAGGAGCGACCGGAGCCGCGAACGCAGGATGTCCCACGGTTGCATCGTCATGTCCTCTGCAGCACGAGGTTGACACCGGCCGACAGCCTCTCCCACTTCGCAAGTTCGGTGTCGAGCTGCCGGCGGCCCGCCTTCGTCAGCGAGTAGAAGCGTGCTCGGCGATTGTTCTCAGACGCGCCCCATTCGGCTCTGATCCAACCCTGGTGCTCGAGTCGGTGGAGCGCGGGATACAGAGAACCTTGCTGGACGCGCAGCAGGTCATCGGAAATCTGCTGTATGCGTTGGGCGATCGCCCATCCGTGCATCGGTTCGAGAGCGATCGTTCGCAGGATCAGCAGATCGAGGGTGCCTTGCAGGACATCGGTCTGGCCGCTCATTTGTCTTCGGCAAAACAATGGCGGAACGAGCTCGCTCCGCTGACGCGACCACGCAGCAAGTCCGCCTCTTGTAGATTCACATAGGGAGAATACGCAGACGGCGGGGGAAGGTTCACGAGCGAGCCCCTGCTGCACTCGCGGCCGGTCATTCAAAAATCTGCCGGAGGCTGCAAGACAATTTGTGACAATTCTCGCTGACTCGGTAACACGTGCCTCGACTATGCTCGTCCCTCGACCCTGCCCGGGACGACTTTGAGCCGGTCGGAGGCACGGAACGCTCCGGGCGCAGCCGGATGGCGTTGGGTCGTATCGTAGCGGCGCCGGACTGTTACCCGGAATCGGTATTCGCACTCGCACTGCGATCGGTCACACTGTGCGCAGGAGACGGCCGATGGTTCGACGAACTGTGACGTGCTTCGTGATGGCCGGCGCTCTTGTCGGCCCTGCCGCGCTCGGTCAGTCCACTTCCGTTCAAACCGGAGCGGACAAGCCGGGCAAGTCCGCCTGGTCTGTGCCGCGAATGCCGGATGGCCGTCCCGACTTCCAGGGCGTCTGGGCCAACAACGGCATGACGCCCCTCGAGCGGCCGAAGCAGTTCGGCCTGCGCGCCACCATGACCGACGCCGAGCTCGCGGATCTGAAGAAGCGCGCGACCGCGATGATGGACGGCGGCGACGCGTTCTTCGCCGACGAGCTCTTCACCGCTGCGATCGACGGCAAGACCAAGTTCAGCTCCTCCGATACCCAGGTCGGCAACTACGACCAGACGTGGTTGTCGGAGCGCGTGTGGGACAACCGCACCTCGCTCATCATCGACCCGCCCGATGGTCGGATTCCCGCCCCGGCGCCCGGCGCGGCCGAGCGCGCACGGGTGCAGGCGGCGGCACGGCGAGGACGAGGGCCAGCGGACGGCCCCGAGGACTTGTCGCTGGGAACCCGGTGCATCAGCTATGGCACCCCGAATATCCGCGCCGGCTATCAGAGCTACTTCGAGATCACACAGGGTCCGGGCGTCGTGGCGCTGCGCAGCGAGATGATTCACGACCACCGTATCTTCCCGACCGAGCCGGCGCCGCACATCTCTCCGGCGATCAGGCAATACCACGGTGACTCGCGCGCGAGATGGGAAGGCGACACGCTGGTCGTGGACACGACGAACTATGTTGCCAACGCCACTCGAGTGGGCGCCAGCGAGAAGCTGCACACGATCGAGAAGTTCCGCCGAGTGTCGCACGACACGCTCGAGTACTACGTTACCTTCGACGATCCGATGGTGTGGTCGCAGCCATGGACGGTGATGATTCCGCTCAAGATGACGGGCGAGCGGATGTTCGAGTACGCGTGCCACGAGGGGAATTACGGCCTGGAGGCCATCCTGCGCGGGGCCCGCGAGCAGGAAAAGCAGTCAACGCGTTAGGACTGTCCTTCGCAGCGGTTTCACGCGTCACGTCGCGATTCGAGCGCGCAAAGAGGAAAGCCGGCCAACAGGTCGATGAGCTGGTGAGATTGCGCCGACGGCGCGGCCGGGCCGCGCTCGGCGGCAGCAGTCACGAGGCTGGAGGTGCGAGCTCCTGCAGCAGCGTAGGAATGAGCTCAGCGACGGTCGGGTGGATGTGCATCGCGCGTTGGAGAACGGGGTAGGGCGCCTTCGCGCACATCGTATCGAGCACGCAGTGAATGACTTCGTCGCCTCCGGTACCCAGAACGGCCGCGCCAAGGATCTCCTGCGAATGCGCGTCGACGACGATCTTCATCAGCCCGGTCGTCTCGCCTTTTTCGATCGCGCGTCCGACGCGCGTCATCGGACGTGTTCCAACCAGGACGCTGCGGCCGGCGCGTCGCGCTTCCGTTTCGGTCATACCGGCACGGCCGAGCGGCGGGTCAGTGTAGAGCGCATACGCCTGAATGCGTTCAGAGACACCACGCGACTCGCCGTCGAGCAGGTTCGCCGCCACGATCTCGAAGTCGTTGTACGACGTGTGGGTGAACGCGCCCTTGCCGTTGCAATCGCCCAGCGCCCAGATACCAGGGACATTGGTCTCTAATCGATCGTTCACGCTGATATACCCGCGTTCGTCGTGCGAGACACCGGCAACATCCAGCCCCAGATCGTCCGTGTTGGGCTGGCGGCCAACCGCCAGCAGCAGATGGGTACCCTCGACCGCGGGAGTGCCGTCCTCGCAATCGACATGGGCGACGATGGCACCGGCGCGTCCGCCCAGGCGAACGCAGCGGGCATTCACGCGTATGCGGATGCCTTCGCGGACGAGCAGTTCCTGGATCGCCGACGAGATCTCGGGATCTTCGCGCTGCACGAGGCGGGATCCCATCTCGATAATCGTCACTTCGGATCCAAACCGCCGGAACATCTGGCCGAATTCCAGGCCGACATAGCTGCCGCCGACAATGACGAGATGCGGCGGAACCGCATCGACCTGCATCATCGAGCTGTTCGTCAGGAATGGAACCTCGCCGATCCCGGGCAGCGCAGGGACCGCGGCGCGTCCTCCGACGTTGATGAAGATGCGATCGGCAATGAGAACCTGATCGCCAACTGTGACCTCTCGAGCAGCGCGGAATCGAGCCTGTCCGGTATAGACGTCGCAGCCTTCCAGCGTGCGCAGCATCTTCTCGACGCCGGTGCGCGATCGCTCAGAGATCGCATCCTTCCTGGCCTTGACGCTCTTCATGTCGATCCGCACGTCGCCGTCGATCGCCACGCCGAAGTCGCGCGCGCGGCGCGTCAGATGTGCTGCGTACGCGCTGGCGACCATGGCTTTCGTGGGAATGCAGCCGGTATTGACGCACGTTCCACCGAAGAGATGCCGTTCGACGACGGCGACCCTCATGCCGGCCTTCGACAGCCGCTTCGCGAGCGGCGGTCCTGCCTGGCCGGTACCGATGACGATCGCGTCATACTGCCGGCCACGCCGGGACTCTCGATTGCTGCTGGTCAGCGCCGCACCGTGCGTTCGATGAAATCAACCAGCTCGCGTGACACGCTCGTGTCGGGCGTGCCGACCGATAACAGTTGTGACGAGTGATTATGTCCCGGGCTCTGCTTGTAGCGTGGTCGCGCGCGGTGCTTCTCGATCAGCTCGTTGTACACGGCCGCCTGCGGCCACAGGTACCGCGCGTTGTCCCACTCCGCCGTTGTAAAGAGCACCGGGATGTCGGCGCGCGTGACGTGGCCGGGAATCACCATCTCCCCCCATCGCGCACGATCTTCGCCGAAGTAGGCGAGCTCGCCTTTCGACGGTGACGCGAAGTCGAACGAGTAAGGACCGGACAGGAGAATGGCGCCCGCTGGACGCGCAGTGCCCGGGAGCAGCAGCTCTGGCCGGAAGACGTAGGTGGCGGCATGATACGCGCCCGTCGAGAGGCCGACGACGAAGATCTGCTCCGGGTCGCCACCGTACTCCGCGGCGTGACTCTTCAGCCAGGTCACGGCGGCGCCCACATCCCGCGCGCCCTCTGGCCACTTCGCGTCGGGCGCGAGGCGATAGCTGCCGTTGACGCCCACGTAGCCCAGGCTCGCGAAGTAGTCGGCGACGTTCGTGGTTGCTGCGCGGCTGCCTCCAATCAGACCGCCACCGTGGAACACGATGACGACAGGCATCGGGCGATCGGACCTCCGCATCGTCGCAGTGTGGATATCGAGCTGTTGCCGCTCGTGCGGGCCATAGGCCAGATTCTTCGCGACCTTGATTTCACCCGCTTCGTAGACGCGAGGCTGCGAGGCGTAAATCTTCGCTGTCTGACCGGCGATCTCCCCGTCGAACTCGGTGCCGAACGCGGCGAGCTGCTTTGCGACGTCGGCGGGCATGCTGTTGCGCACGGCGTCAGCCGTGCTGAGCCTGCGCTCATCGGGCGGCGACCAGCGGAACGATTGCCGCGCCTGCTGCATGTCGTCGCAGCGCTCCAGCGCCACATCGCGGCGCCGGTAGACCGGTGAGATGAGTGCGGGTGTACCGGCAATCTCGCCTTTGCCACTTGCGACCGAGATGCACAGGTCCTTCCGCGATTCCGGAGTCAGACGGCCCCAGGTCAAAGTCCAGCGCTGCGCAGGTGCCGACGAGCAGGTGCGAACGACCAGCCTGGCGCCGGGCTCGAGCGCGGTGGCGGCCAGGCATCGATCGTAGTGGCTGGCCCTGATGACACCGTTGGCGATCGGCTCGAAGCGCTGATCGTCGAGCTCGCTGCCGTACTTGCAGGTGTGCGCCTGGAGTGGATCATCGAGGCGAAGCGTCGCGCCGAAGCCGGCGATGTCGAGGCAGTACCCGCGCGGCTCGTCCAGAGCCTGAGCCGTGCGCAGCAGTCCCACGTCGGCCCTGCTGACGGCGGGACTCGCCGCCACGAGCAGCAGCATGAGGGTTGACAAGCGTGCCTTCGTCATGTGGCCCTCCCAACGATGCCTGGCGGATGAATATTACCGCCAACTCCTGACACGTCGCGACGAAAGACGTTGTCAGCAATGTCCTCACACTCCACGAAGTGCCGCCTCCATTGCCGGATCGGTGTGTACGGTTTCGTCGTCGAGCCACTCGGGCTTCACCGTGGCGCCCGCGGCAACGAGCAGTTTGACGACGGCGTGGTATCGGCCAGCTGTATCGGGCGTCCTCCTGCGCTTCCATCCGAAGAGCGCCCACTGCAGCGGCGTCGCGCTCCATTCGTCGTCTGTCGCGTCTACGGGCGCGCCGCGCTGCAACAGGAGCTTCACCGTCTCGACATGCCCGCCGCCGGCAGCCCAGTGCAGACCGGTCTGTCCGTGATGTTTGAGCCGTGCGCGCACGTCCATTCCTCGATCGATCAGAAATCGGACAACGCCGGCGTGGCCGAACTCGCAGGCCCAGGTGAAGCCGTCTTTCATGTGTTCCGGCGTGGAGGGCGGCCTGAGACGGCCCGCTTCGTCGAAGCACGCCTCGACCAGATCGAGGCGTCCCAATCCGGCGGCAGCCTCGAGATCGACCTCCGCTCCGCGACTGGCGAGGAACGCCGCCGCCTGGCCGCGGCCGTTGCGCAGACATCCGTTGACGAGCGCGCCGCCATCGGGCTCGATGACGGCGCCCCCGTCGATCAACACCTGGAGCAGCGGCGCGACCACACCCGCGACCTCGGGCGTGATGCTGGTTGCCGCGAGGCCGAGCACGGTTGCGCCCCTGCCGTAGATATCGGCAGTAGCGTTGACCTCGGCGCCCGCCGCGATTAACAGCCGCGCGACGTCCGGTGCGTTTGCCGGCGTCTTCTGGCGAAAATACTCGATGCCGTTCGGCGCGACGTAGTGAATCAGCATCGCGTGGTGACGACGCGCCGAGCGCGCTCGAATCAGTTCGGGTCGGCCGCGCAGCAACCACTCCAGCGTCGCGATGTCACCGGAAACGATAGCGTCGGCCGCCTCCTCGAAACGGCCGGCCAGCGACACCGAGTTCATGGCTTCGGCCACGAAGGCTGCATACGCGTCCCAGCTCTCGAAATGATGATTCCGAACGATGACCTCGCGCGCGTCCATCGCCGAGTAGTCGGGTGCCAGGCCCCCCGGCGTTGACTCGGGAGGCCGGCGCGATCGAAACGTCGCGTCATGCCGCTTCAGCAGACCATTGAGGGTCGCGACGTCGCCAGCCAGCAGCGCGCGTTCTGCTTCACGCCAGAGGCTCTGTTCGGACGGGCCCGACGATGGGTGGCCGCGCAGAAGAGCGGCGATCTCCTCGTGGCCGTTCTGGACGGCCCGCTCGAGCAGCGTCTCGCCGTCCGGTGCCGTAATCACGTTCGCGCCCCGCGCCAGCAGCAGCCGGGCGAGCTCGTGGCGATCGTGGTCCACGGCGTAGACGAGCGGCGTTGCCCAGCTGCCCTCGCCCGTCAAGCCCGCTGACTCGCCGAGCGTTCGGTCGAGCGCGCCTGGATCCGAGTCCAGGATCCGTTCCACCCGCCTTCGTCGATCGTGGGCGATGGCATCGAAGATGTCGATCGGTGCGTCCAGCAGCAGGTCCAGGACATTGTGCCGGCCCGCAAACGCCGCCCATCCCACTGCCGTTCCGCCGTACTTCTGCTCGCGGAGCCGCGGGTTTGCGCCGTGCGCGAGGAGCACCCGCACGGCGTCGACATTGCCTCTGAACGCGGCGACGTGCAGCGGCGTCAATCCGATCGTCCCGTCCACGGCAGTGGCCGGGTCGTCAGCGGCATTCGCCGAGGCGCCAAGCCGCAACAGTGTCTCGAGGACGTGGACCGGCGCGCGTTCCGCCGCCCGAACGATCAGGGAGCTCCATCGACCTCCCGGCGCAAGGCAACCTGGATCCCGCGCAAGAAGTCGCTCGATGTCGCCGGTCCGTCCGAGCCCAATCGCGGCGGGCAGATCGACGCTCGCGCCGCGCTCGATCAGCATCTGCGCGAGGGTCTCCTCGCCGGCGAGCGCGGCCTGATCGAGCGGCGTCAGACCGGCACGATCGCGTTGTCCGGGATCCGCACCGAGCTCCAGCAGCGCCGCGAGCGCGTTCTGTTGCTTCTTGATTACGGCAAGATGCAGCGGCCGGCGCCGATGGTTCGTCGCGTCCATCGGGCGATTCAGTTCGACGGGTGAGTGGCGTGCGATCTCGCGAATGGCGTCCACAGCTCCCAGTGCGACCGCCGACGGCATCGAGTAGCGCGCGCCGTGCTTCAGCAGGTAGTCGGCGACCTCCGATTTGACGGTGACGTAATCCCACGCCGTTGCCCACCCGAGCACGTCCAGCTCGTGCATCGTTCCTTCGCCGACCGCGTCGGCGCCGTGCTCGATCAGCAGGCGGATCACGTCGAGGTCCTGCCTCTCGGCGGCGAAGTGCAGCGGCATCGCGTTGTCGCCATCGTCCCGGATGTTCGGGTCGGCGCCGCGCTCGAGCAGCAGACGGACGATCTCCCGGCGCCCGACGCCGAAGTGGAGCGCCGTCCGCTTGCCGGTGTGGCCGGGCAACTCGCCGCGTTGATCGATCAGCTCGGGGTGCGCGTCGAGCATCTGTCGCAGTCCTTCGAGATCGCCCCGGCTGGCGGCATCGAGCAGCGATGTCAGTGGCGACGGCTCACTGGCACGTGTGTGCGCGCGCTGGAGCAGCGCGGCTTTGAGCTGTGTCCAACTCGAAAATCCCATTTCGCACGCAAGCGCGTGCTGGACGTCGCGAAGGACCGGATCGGCTGTCGGCCTGGGATGTGCGCGGTTGAAGCGGGCGCGTGCCTCAGCGTCGCCCGCTCTGAGCGCCTTCAACCACTGCTTGGCGTGTTTCCTGAGACGGTCGAGACTCGTCGCGGACGGGAGATCGGCGGCCATGCAAACCTTCTTTCCGTAGCGCCTGACGTCCGCTTCATCCAGGCAGGAAGAAGGTTTGATCGTGAGGGGACCCGATGGGTGGGAGTTGTTCCCTTGCCGCGGACAGGAGGCGCCCCACAGCGCACTCCGTCAAGTGTCGAGGAACGTCCGGGCCATGTCAACATCCCCGACCGCGACTCCGACAGCCGTCGAAGTCGCGGATGACTCCACGACGTCGGTCAATTCGTGCCGACGTTCCGCGGCATTGCGCTCCTGACGACCGACTGCATGACCATCGTCTCGAAGTCCTGCCGGAACTCCTGGTTCGCGGTCTGTGTCAGGGCAATCGCAATGAGATTCTCCTTGCGATCGACCCAGAAGTGCGTGCCGAAGGCGCCACTCCACCCGAAGCTGCCCTCGGAGAGGAAGGTGTTGCGGGCTGCCGGATCGCTGACCACGCGCACGCTCAATCCGAAGCTCTCTCCACGCGGCCGTCCCGGAAGCGTATCGGGAACGAAGATCGATCCCATCATCTCGACCGCGCGCGGGCTGAGCAGCCTGACACCGTTCAGCTCGCCGCCGTTGACGAGCATCAGCGCGAACTGTGCGTAGTCGGTCGCCGTACTGAGCAGGCCGCCGCCGCCCGAGAAGTAGATGCCGTTCATGAAGGCCGGATTCGACGCCGGCCGCAGGCCTTCTGGCGTGCGTGAGTACAGCTTCACCAGCCGCGGATTGCCCGCCGGCTCGACGTAGGTCGTGTCCTTCATCTCGAGCGGGTCGAAGATGCGCTGTTTCACGAAGCGGTCGATCGGGGTGCCCGACACGATTTCGACGACCCGGGAGAGCGCGTCCCACGCCGCCGCCGCACTGTAAGCCCACCTCGCCCCCGGTTGGAACTCCAGCGGCACCTTCGCAAGACGCGGGATGTAGTCTGCCAGGACTTCATTGGGTTTCGCGGCGACGGCGCGGTTCGCAAAGCTGCTGATCGGACCGCTTACCAGTCCTGATGTGTGCGTCAGCAGGTCGCGTATCGTGATCTCGCGTTCTGCCGGGACTGTGTAATACCGCGGCTCGGGCGCAGCACCTGCGCCGCGTGCGGGAGCCGTACCACCGCCTCCCGCCGGTGCCGCCTGCGGTATCGCAACCGTCATGTTCTTCCACTCGGGGATGAACTTCGAGACCGGATCCTGCAATCGGATCTTCCCTTCTTCCATCATCATCAGAACGGCGACGCCGATGACGGGCTTCGTCATCGACATGATGCGGAAGATACCGTCCTTGACCATCGGCTTGTTCGACTCGCGGTCCATGACCCCGTGCGCTTCGTAATGCGCAATGCGCCCGTTACGAGCGACCAGCGTCACGGCGCCCGTAAAGCTTCCGGCCGTGATGTGGCGCTGCGCGAGCTCGCCGACTCGCTTCAGCCGCTCGGAGGAGAGTCCAACGTCTTCGGGCTTTGCCGTGGGCGCTGCTGCCGTCAGTGGACCGGCAGCAATCAACGCGGACGTGATGAGGAGTGCGGCGAACGCGGCACGAGCTGTCTTCAGCATGGTGAGACGACCTCCCTTGCACCCACCTTCGCCCAGGCTGCGGCGGCAGGCCGGACAGATTGTAGCCTCAGAATGTCACGGTGAAATCGAGTCGCGCGCACCTCGGCGCTAGGTGTTGTCTCAGGTTGTCGTGTAGTTGGTGGAGGAGGGGACCGGGAATCAGGGCACGGGCTTTCCGTCCTCTCTCGTGACGCTGACGCCTTTACCCCACACGTCGATGCCGCGCACACCCGCGCCAGTCGACGGGTGCCCCTTCACGATCACCGTTTCGCCCACGCGGAACGTCTCAGGCGTGTAGCCTTGTCGCCGCAAGGGGCCCGCCGCCGAAGGCCCGAAGTACACGTCCCACTCCACCCTCGCACCGCTCTCATTGGTCACCTCGAGCAGCAGGATGGGATGCGGGTTCACCAGACTCCATTTCTTGACGGTGCCCTTCACTTCCACGACTTTCGACTCGTCGAATAACCCGGCCTGTCCGTGATGCGCCGTGGCAGGAACGGTTGCGATCAGGAGCAGAGCCCCAAGACCGAGCGGAGCAAACCATTTGGACGTCATTGCGTTCCCTATTGATTCCGGCGTTTCACCGGCGGATCCTGTGGATACTTCGACTTCACGACGTGGAGGTTTCGCTGCGCGGCTTCCGGGTCGCAGTCCCAGCCAGTCGAGAACGGCTCGTCGGTCCTGCGCCACTCCATCGTGTAGGTGAACGGCTGCAGCAGAAAGACCGGATCTTCGGCGGTGAGCTCCATCCGCAACACGTCGCCATCGAGGGTGTAGCGTTCGGTGAGCCGCTTCTGAGTGGACGACGGGGCGTTCAGCGCGTCGCCGGCGAACCCTTCGGGATCGTAGGTGAAGCGCGCCGTTTCGACCACGAGCGCGTTTCCCTCGTAGCGGCCGGTCGAATAGCCGTGCGTGAACAGCTGACCAAACCTGGGGCGCGCATGTCCATGGCCGTCGAGCCAGATGGTTCGGCGGACGTCGTCTTTTTCGTAGCTGAAGTTGACGCGATCGGGAAGCTGCTCGATCCTGACCTGATAGGGGTCGCCAAAAATGATCGGCAAGGTCGCCGGCGAGCAGTCGTATTTCGGCGCCGCGACTTCATCGAACGCGGCTGCCAGCGCCTTGCCGCGCGCCGTCAGCAGACGCTGCCCTCCCATGGCGTTCATTTCGGGGCACACATCGGAATTGGCAGGGACGCACCGCCGTCCGCTATAAACGCCGGACAGCTTGGGAGTCGACCCGGCAGCTGGTGTTGAGGCGGACTGAGCGGACTGAGCGATGACGCCGGCCGCCAACCACCCGGCAGTAATGACGGCGCAGGATGCGATGACCGCAGCGCGGAATGTCATAACCTCGGTCCCTCTGAATGCGCGGATGATCCGCCGAGGAGCGAGCGGCTGTCAAATCAGCGACGCTCTCAAACCCGGTCACTCTTCAGTGCTACAGTGCCGGTCCGCCTCTTCGACGAGCACTCCACATCGGGTAGGCGAGCTTGGGCATGGCAGTTGGGTGTCGTTCAGCTGCGCGCCGAAGTGTTCATCCTCCTGAACACCGTCACACCCGGCAATCCGTCGGTCATTCTGGGGAGTTCGGACTTTGGCAGGGTAACGTCGCTGGCGGGTGGAACGGCGCCGAGAGTGATTCAGCTTGGTGCGAAATATCAGTTCTGCGGAGCCTTCCCGAGGTGCCGGAGCCACCGTATTGGGCCCAAACTGTTCAGCCGATGGCCCTTATGCCGCATGAGCATAAGCCATATGCCCGCTTGAACCGGACGTGCGGATCGTGCGACTCTCGCGCTGCGTGAACCCGTCATGACTCTTCGACCGCTGCGAGTCGTGTCGATTGCCTGCGCCACGTGGGTCGTCGTGTCGATCACGCCACTGAGCGGGCAATCGGGCGCAAGGCAGTCGCAGCCGCGCATGGCCTCGCCATCACCGGTTCCAGCGCCACAGGTGGTCACGGCGCCATCCCAGCCGCGCCGGCAGGCTGTGTCGCCGGTGTCCGCGGAGACGGCACGTGCGCTCCTGGATCGGTACTGCGTGACGTGTCACAGCGACCGTCTCAAGACGGCGAATCTGTCGCTCCAGGCGCTCGACCTGACGGATGTCGCCGGCCACGCCGAGCTCTGGGAAAAAGTGATTCGCAAGCTGCGCGCCGGCGTGATGCCGCCGCCTGACGTGCCCCGTCCATCGCTCGCCGAGTACGAGGGGCTGCGCGACTGGCTCGAGCAGGAAATCGACCGCGCTGCAGCGACGAAGCTCCAACCGGGCTCCGTGGTCCTGCATCGGCTGAATCGCACGGAGTACGCGAACGTGATTCGCGATCTGCTCGATCTGCGAATCGACGTCACGACGCTGCTGCCGCCCGATGACTCGGCCAACGGCTTCGACAACATCGCGGGTTCGCTGACGATCTCGCCCACGCTGCTCGAGTCGTATTCGACTGCAGCCGCGCGCGTGGCGCGCATGGCGGTCGGCTACTGGAAGTCGCCCGCCGAAGCCACATACCTCGCCGCCAGCGACGCCTCGCAGAATCATCGCCTCGAGGGGATGCCCTTCGGCACGCGCGGGGGGATCGTCGCGCGTCACGACTTTCCGGCCGACGGCGAGTACAAGTTCTCGATCCAGAACTTCGGCATCGGCAGCTTCGTACCGGGCGAGCAGCTCGCGCTCGTCATCGACGGCGAGCGCGCGCACGTCTGGCGGTATCGCGGTGTCGGGATGGCGGTCGGGATGACGGCGGACGGCGATGGCACTCTCGAGGTCACCGTGCCGGTGCGTGCCGGCTCACGCCTGGTCGGCGCGACCTTCCTCGCGACCAACTATCGCCCGAGCCTCGACATCATCCGTCAGTACGATCGGAAATCGCTCGAGAACAACACCATCCCGCAATTGCAGTACTACCCGGCCATCGGGTTCATCCGCATTCAGGGGCCGTTCAACGCGCAGCGCCCCGATGTTTCGGCCAGCCGGCGGAAGGTGTTCAGCTGCCGTCCGCCTTCGTCTGCCGCCGCGATCGGACCTCAAGAGACCGCGTGCGCGAAACAGATCCTGACCTCGCTCGCGCGACGCGCGTATCGCCGGCCGCCAACGGTGCAGGAGTTGAACGCCGTCATGACCTTCTTCGACCAGGGGCGCAAGGAGGGCACCTTCGACGATGGCGTCGAGTTCGCGCTGCGCTTCATCCTCGCGAGTCCGCAATTTCTGGTGCGCGCCGAACGGGAGGGATCCGGCGAGGCGGCGGTGCCCCGGAGCCCGGCCGGACCGCAGCGCCGTCCGGTCACCGCGCAGGCAGGGCAGTCCTACCGCATCACCGATCTCGAGCTCGCCTCGCGCCTGTCGTTCTTCCTCTGGAGCAGCATCCCGGACGACGAGCTGATCACCGTTGCCAGCCAGGGCCGACTCAGTCAGCCGCGGATGCTCGAACAGCAGGTGCGCCGGATGCTGGCGGATCCGCGGTCGGAGGCATTGGTGTCGAACTTCGCGCAGCAGTTGCTGTACCTGCGGAACCTGCCGGCCACCTCGCCCGACGGCATCTTCTATCCGAACTGGGACGACGAGCTGCGACAGAGCCTGAAGCGTGAATCGGAGCTGTTCTTCGACAGCATCATCCGCGAGGACCGCAACATCGTCGACCTGCTGACGGCCGACTACACCTTCGTCAACGAGCGGCTGGCCCGGCACTACGGCATTCCGAACGTGTACGGATCGCGCTTCCGTCGTGTGACGCTGCCGCCGGAGATGGACTACCGGCGAGGCCTGCTCGGCAAGGGCAGTTTCCTGGCGGTGACGTGGACGCAGAATTTCCGGTCCTCGCCGGTCAAGCGCGGTGTCTGGGTGTTGGAGAACATTCTGGGGACGCCGCCACCGGAGCCGCCGCCCAACGTTCCCGCGCTCGAGGACACGAAGAGTGATGATGGCCGGGCGTTGACGCTGCGCGAGCAAATGACGCTGCACCGGTCGAGCCCGACCTGCGCCGGCTGCCACAAGATCATGGACCCGATCGGGTTCGCGCTCGAGAACTTCGACGCGGACGCGAGCTGGCGGGCGAAGCAGGGAGGCGACGGGGGTCAGCCGATCGACGCCAGGGTGAAGCTGTTCGACGGGCAGGACGCCGAGGGCCCGGTCGGGTTGCGCACGGCGCTTCTGCGCTACTCGCCGCAGTTTGTACGGATGTTCATCGAGAAGACGATGACTTACGCCGTCGGGCGCGGGCTGGAGTACACCGATATGCCGACGGTCCGCGCGATCGCGCGCGAGGTGGCGGATGACGGCAACAGATTTTCGGCCATCGTGCTCGGCGTCGTGAAGAGCCCGCAGTTTCAAATGAGAGCGAAATCAACACCGGAACGGACGGTAGCGACCAACTAGCCATCATGCGCCTCGGTGCCTCTGTGTGTCGCAGTCAATTGTGAATTGCGACGAATCCGATTAGGAGTCACGCAGATGTTCGTTGCCAAGAAGCACATTCACCGGCGGACGTTCCTGCGCGGGGCGGGCGTGACGCTGGCCCTCCCGCTGCTGGACTCGATGCTGCCGGCGCTGACGCCCCATCGGCTGACCGCAGCGGCGCCCGTCCGCCGCTTCGTCGGCATCTGGCACCCGCACGGTGCAGCGCCCGGCTACTGGAGTCCCCTCCAGGAAGGCAAGAACTTCGAGTTCTCGTTCATCACCAAGCCGCTGGAGGCGTTCCGCAATCGTGTCGTGCTGATCACCGGCCTCGACATGCCGGAAGCAATGGCGACCACGGACGAACCGGGCGGCGACCACGCGCGCGGGGCCGTGCTGCTGTCCGGTGCGCGGCCGCGCCGGAATGCCGTCAGCCCCTTCCTCGGCGTCACCATCGATC